>ERZ772956.1250-NODE-1250-length-17666-cov-3.840838_pt1 | contig 17666 bp, 12 predicted proteins | sample MGYA00580683_ERZ772956 | MGnify/ENA primary metagenome ERZ772956 (study PRJEB29015, sample SAMEA2738077) | human oral metagenome | biome: human oral; feature: human-associated habitat; material: saliva | place: China | collected 2212 ... | reverse complement strand
CCACCGGGGACGGGCCCTCGAGGAAGCGTGAGCCCAGGACGACGGCGAGATCCTCATCGCGCGCCGCGGCGACCATGGCGGCGGCGTCGGCGGGGGAGTGCGCATCACGACAGACGCCATGACCCTCGACTACGACGGCGCCGAATTCAGCCCCGCCGGCCTCGTCGCCACTGTGCGCCGCTCGCGCCAATGGGGCGCCGAATGGCGCTGGGGACCCGCCCGCGAATCCACCGACCCGCTCTACCGGAACCTGCGCGGCACCGCCCGCACCCTCGACGAGGTCGACGGCCGCTGCGACCTCGAGCCCGGGATCATGGACGGGCGCGGCATCACCGCCCTCGAGGACACGACCCTGCCCATGGGCGAAGACGGCCGCTTCGAACCTCGCGAGGACGGAGCCCACGACCTCTACGTCTTCGCCTACGGACGCGACTTCCGCGGCGCCATCGCCGACTTCTACCGACTCACCGGCCCCCAGCCGATCCTCCCGCGCCACGCCCTCGGCAACTGGTGGAGCCGATTCCACCGCTACTCCGACGCCGACTACCGTTCGCTCCTCGACGACTTCGACGCCCACGGCGTGCCCCTGTCCGTCGCCGTCCTCGACATGGACTGGCACCTCGTCGACATCGACCCCGACCTCGGATCCGGGTGGACCGGCTTCACATGGAACCGAGACCTCTTCCCCGATCCTTCCGCGTTCGCCGCAGACGTCCACCGCCGGGGCCTGGCCCTCACCCTCAACCTCCACCCGGCCGACGGCATCCGCGCCCACGAGGACGCCTACCCGGGCCTCGCCGCGCGCTTCGGCATCGACCCCGCGACGCGGCGCCCCGTCCGATTCGACGCCACCGACCCGGAGTTCATCGACGCCTACCTCTCCGATGTGCTCGCGCCCCTGGAGGACGATGGCGTCGACTTCTGGTGGGTCGACTGGCAGCAGGGCGCGTCGACGAGCGTGCGGGGCCTGGACCCCTTGTGGGTCCTCAACCACGTCCACGTTCTCGACAACGCGCGCCGACACGGTGGACGGGGCCTCACCCTCTCGCGCTACGCCGGGCCCGGCTCGCATCGCTACCCCGTGGGCTTCTCCGGCGATACGACGATCTCCTGGGCGTCGCTCGCGTTCCAACCCGAATTCACCGCGACCGCCGCGAACATCGGCTACGGCTGGTGGAGTCACGACATCGGCGGGCACATGGGCGGCGTCTACGACGTGGAACTGGCGACCCGCTGGGTCCAATTCGGCGTGTTCAGCCCGATCATGCGCCTGCATTCGACGGTCTCCGAGTTCGCCCGCAAGGAGCCGTGGACGTTCCCGGCGCGCGAGGAGGGCATTCAGGAACGCTTCTTGCGCCTGCGCCACCGCCTCGTGCCCTACCTGCATTCCGAGCAGGTCCGCGGCCACGAGGACCTGTGGCCGCTCATCCAGCCGATGTACTGGGAGGACCCGGAGCACGTCGAAGCGTTCCGCGTGCCCAACCAGTACATGTTCGGCCGCTCCATGACGGTCGCCCCCATCACCTCGCCGGCGGACCGCACCACGGGGCTCGGGGCGGCGAAGGCGTGGCTGCCGGACGGCGAATGGGTCGACCTCTTCACCGGCCTGGGCTACGCCGGGGGCCGCGAATGCCTCCTGCACCGCCCGTTGGAGACGCTGCCCGTCTTGGCGCGCAGGGGCGCGGTCCTTCCGTTGGCCGGGCGCTGGTACGAGGCCGGCGCCGTCCCGTCCGGCGTCGACCTGCCCGAAATCCTCGAGCTCCTCGTCGTCGCCGGCGCATCCGGAGAATACGAGCTCATCGAGGACGAGGGCGTGCGCGGCGGCCGAGTCGCGAGGACGATCCTCGCCTGGGACCAGGGAACGGCGACCCTGCGGATCGGGGCCGCCGAGGGCGACGGCGACCTCGTGCCGGGAGAGCGCACCTGGAGGGTGACGATCCTCGGCGCCGGGGACCCCGCCTGTGCGGGTGTCGAGGGCGCCGAAGTCTCCGCGACCTCGTGGGACGCCGAGCGCGGGGCCTTCGTCGTCGACCTCGCACCGACCTCGACGGACCGCCCGATCACCGTCCGCTTCAGCGGCGTCGACGCCGGCGACGCGGTGGGTCGGCAGGAGCGATGCCTCCGGCTGCTCGCCGACACCCAGATGAGCAACCCGGCCCGGGAGGCCCTGTGGAACGAACTGCGCGAGGCCGACCCCGCGCGCGCCCTCGTCGCCCTGGCCGCCCCCGAGGTGCCGGACGCGCTGCGCGCCGCCCTCGCCGAGATCATCGGCGCAGGCTGAGGACGGTGCCCACGGGCGGGGCCGGTGGAATGGGGGGCGGGCGCGCTCCCTGTAGACTCGATCCGGTGATGCCGCATCAGCCAGGTGCGGCACTGACAACTAGGAGCATCAAGTGGCACAGGGCCCTTCTCGCCTCGAGTCCGTCATCAGTCTCGCGAAGCGCCGCGGTTTCGTTTTCCCCTGCGGTGACATTTACGGCGGCACCCGATCCGCATGGGACTACGGTCCGCTTGGCGTCGAGCTGAAAGAGAACATTAAGAAGCAGTGGTGGCAGTACATGGTCCGCGGACGCGAAGACGTCGTCGGCTTGGACTCGTCGGTCATCCTCCCGCGCGAAACCTGGGTCGCCTCCGGTCACGTCAAGGCCTTCACCGATCCCCTCGTCGAATCCCTGCACACCCACAAGCGCTACCGCGCCGATGAACTCATCGAAGAGTATGCGGAGCGTAAGGGCCTCGACCCGGATGCCGTGACCCTCGACATGGTGCCCGATCCGGTGACCGGCCAGCCCGGCGCCTGGACCGAGCCTCGTTCCTTCTCGGGCCTGCTCAAAACCTATCTCGGCCCCGTTGATGACGAAGCGGGCCTGCACTACCTGCGCCCCGAGACCGCGCAGGGCATCTTCGTGAACTACGGGAACGTTGCTGCTGCCTCACGTAAGAAGCCGCCGTTCGGTATCGGTCAGATCGGCAAGTCCTTCCGCAACGAGATCACGCCCGGCAACTTCATCTTCCGCACCCGCGAATTCGAGCAGATGGAACTCGAGTTCTTCTGCGCCCCCGGCACGGATGAGGAATGGCACCAGTACTGGATCGACTACCGCCGCGACTGGTACGTCGGGCTCGGCATCGATCCTGACAACCTGCGTTTCTACGAGCACCCCCAAGAGAAGCTCTCGCACTATTCGAAGCGCACCGTCGACATCGAATACCGCTTCGGTTTCCAGGGCAGCGAATGGGGCGAGCTTGAAGGCATCGCCAACCGCACCGACTTCGACCTCTCCACTCACTCCGAGCACTCCGGATCGAAGCTCGACTACTTCGATCAGCAAAGCGGCGAACGCTGGACCCCCTACGTCATCGAACCTTCCGCGGGCTTGACCCGTTCCCTCATGGCCTTCCTCATCGAGGCCTACCACGAGGACGAGGCCCCGAATACGAAGGGCGGGGTCGACAAGCGCGTCGTCCTCAAACTCGATCCGCGCCTGTCCCCGGTCAAGGTCGCCGTCTTCCCGCTGTCGCGCAAGGAACAGCTCACGGGGCCCGCGAAGGAGCTCGCCGCGCAGCTCCGTCAGATCTGGAACGTCGAATACGACGATGCCGGAGCAGTCGGACGGCGCTACCGCCGCCAGGACGAAATCGGCACCCCGTACTGCGTGACCTACGATTTCGATTCCGTCGAGGACCAGGCAGTGACAGTGCGCGACCGCGACACCATGGCTCAAGAGCGCATCCCGCTCGCTGAGGTCAAGACCTGGCTGATCGAGCATCTCGGAGTCTGCTAAGTGGTGTCCGAGTCACTCGCGCACGGTCCGGTTTCCCCGTTGGAGATCGGGCCGCTGCGCGTATGGTCTCCCGTCGTCCTCGCGCCGATGGCGGGAGTGACCGACGCGCCCTTCCGCAGACTCTGCCGAGAACTCGGCGAAAAGGGCCTCCCACCCCGCCTCGCCCCGAGCGACCCGGCCTGCGAGCGTGAACCGACCCCCGGCGTTGACGCCCTCGCGGGCCTGTACGTCATGGAGATGGTGACCTCGCGCGCCCTCGTCGAAGGGAACCGCCGTACCCTCGACATGGTCCGTCCAGATCCTTCAGAGAGAGTCCGCTCGATCCAGCTCTACGGCGTGGATCCGGTGACAATGGCGAAGGCGACCGAGATTCTCATCGATTGTGAGCTCGTCGACCACCTCGACCTCAACTTCGGGTGTCCAGTCCCCAAAGTCACCCGCAAGGGCGGGGGAGCGGCCCTGCCGTGGAAGAAGGACCTTTTCGACGATCTCCTTCACGCGGTCGTCGCTGCCGCCGACAGGGCGGGGAGCAGGACCGGCAAAGACGTGCCCGTGACCGTGAAAATGCGCATCGGCATTGATGACGAGCACATCACCTACCTCGATGCCGCGCGCACGGCCGTCAATCGCGGAGTCGCGGCGGTCGCGCTCCACGCGCGCACCCAGACGCAGCACTACTCGGGAAAGGCCCACTGGGAGACGATCGCCCGTCTCAAGGACACGATCCCCATCCCGGTGCTCGGCAATGGTGATGTCTTCTCCGGTGCTGATGCGCAGCGGATGATGCAAGAAACGGGGTGCGACGCGGTCGTCGTGGGCCGAGGATGCCAAGGACGCCCATGGCTCTTCACAGACATCGTCTCAACGCTCAACGCTGGCCCGGTCTTCCACGATCCCGGGCTTGGCGAGATCGCCTCCATCATTGAAAAGCACGCTCGCTGGGTCGTCGAAGACCAGGGAGACGAGGGGCGGGCGATGCGTGAAATGCGCAAGCATCTCGGCTGGTACCTGCGCGGATTCTCCGTTGGCGGGACGACTCGGCATGCCCTCGCAATGGTGTCGAGCCTTGAGGAGCTTCACGAACTCCTCCACGGCCTCGATCTCGACCAGGAGTTCCCGAAGGCTGCGCTGGGGCCGCGAGGGCGCGCAGGAGGGGAGAAGACGCCGTACCTTCCCGAAGGATGGCTCGACTCTCCTTTCCTCACCGACGCAGAGCGGGCGAATCTTCACCTTGCTGAAGACGGTGCGAACGGAGGATGAGAGACGTGGATCCCCATAATCCTCAGCACAGTGCGTTCCCACCTCGGGGAGGCGAGCACGACCTCTTTCCAGCCGGGGCAGGCGTGAATAGCGTCCTCCCGACCGGGGCAGCGGTGAATAGCGCCGTGCATTCGGATTCCGAGCAGATCGAGGTGTTGATCGGACGCGGCTCCTCGCCTCGCCCCGCTGTCGTGCTCGGCGGGCCGACCCGCATCATCACCCCCCTCATGGGAACAACTCCCGCACTCCTCAGCGCCGAAATCGAAGCTGTGGCCACTCAAGCTGTCGACCTCGTCGAATGGAGAGTCGACCCGCTGCTCGCCGCACTCGAGCCCGCTTCCGACAGGCGTGCTGCTATCGAAGAGGCCTGGGAAGAGGCGGTGTCACAGGCTCCCCTCCCCGTCCTCGCGACGATCCGCACAACAGCCGAGGGCGGTGCGGCAGAACTGAGCGCAAACGAGTACACCGAACTCGTGGCGCTGCTCGCAGGCCTCGCGGACGCGGTCGACGTGGAGATCGCCAGGGCCGAGTCTTGCGCCCTCATCCTTCGTGCCCACCAGGCCGGAGCCGCAGTTATCGCCTCCTTCCACGATTTCAACGAGACTCCGCCCGATGACACCCTCGCTGCCCTTTACGCGCAGATGGCCGAAGCGGGCGCCGATGTCCTCAAAGTCGCGTGCCGCGTCACCACCCCCGAGGATGCCCTGCGCGTCCTCGCCGCCCAGATCAGCGCCCACCGCGAGCACCGCCGTCCCATCATCGGCATCGGCATGGGAGAAGCGGGGGCAATCACGCGGATCGCAGGTGCCCCCCTCTTCTCAGCAGCCACTTTCGCTTCTGTCGCCGCCTCCTCGGCCCCCGGCCAGTTCACCGTCGAAGAGACGAGGAGGGGCCTCGACCTCGTGGAGAAGGGGAGGACAGTCGAGAAGGAGAATGCAGCCGATAGAGTGAGGGGCAGCTGAGAAGGGGAGGACAGTCGAGAGGGGGAAGGCAGGCGAGAATGGGGAAAGACCACCGAGGAGGAGAAGGCAGCCGATAAAGCGAGTGGCCGCTGAAAAAGGAAGCCAGCCGAAGAGGAAAACCCAGTCGAAAAGCGGAGGACACAAGGCTGAGAGAACCAAAGGGCCAAGAGAGCCCTACGGATCACTGGACCCACCGCACGACCGAGAACGGGGGACAATGACGATTCATGAGCAGGGGCCAAGCGCCCTCGAACAGATCGACTCGCGTCCGCTGAGCTGACACCACAAGAGCCTCATCGCCCTCGTCATCGTTTTGAACATCTCCGAGTTCTTCGACATGTTCCTCATCGGCTTCGTCGTCTCTTTGCTGACCAAACCCTGGAACCTCTCCGGCACCCAAACGGGCATCATCCTCGCCTGCTCGGGGCTCGGAACCGTTATCGGCGCCATCGGAGCGCTCATCGTCGCCTTCTCCGCAAGGACGGGGAGTCCGGCTCGTGGATGGTCCTCTTCAGCGGCATCCTCATCGCAATGACATTCGGCGATGGCGCCTTCGGCATCCTCAACGCCTTCGGCGGTGAGCAATTCCCCAAGGAGGCGCGCGGCACGGGCCTCGGCTTGGGCTACGGCATTGGCGCGAGCGCGAAGATCCTTGGTCCGCTCATCATGGGGGTCATGATCGGCGGCAGCGCTGTCCAGCAGGAGGTCACGCTTCGCGCGGTGTTCCCGGCTTTCATCCTCTTCGCCGCTCTGCTCTTCGTCGGCGGGATCTTCTACCTCTTCGCGAAGGAGATGGAAGGGGCTTCGCTCGAAGAGATCTGAGCGCCTGTGTTCGAGGCAGAGCGAGCGGCGCGAGCTCGAGACGAGGATTTTGGAGCAGTCGAGCATGAGATCACTCGGACAGAGCCGTCACATCAGAGCTCTCGAGTCGACACAATAGGGGCATGAGACTCAGACATACGACGATCCGAGTCCGAATCCTCGCAGCGATCATGCTCGTTGCCCTCGCAACGCTGACGGTCACGCAGACCCTCGTCGCCGTGCTCCAGTACCGCCACGTTTACTCTGCGATGACCCAGGATCTTGGGCACGTCGAAGACGAGGTGCGACTCCTGTCCAACACGGGGATCGATCCACTGACGGGCAAAGGCTTTACGAGCGCGGAGCGGGTGGTGCAGACCTACCTTGAACGCACGGTTCTGTCCACCGGTGAATCGTATGTCGCGTACCAGGGGACGCAACTGCGGTGGATTGCCCCCGCCGATGTGGAGCTTCGACCCGAGAACGATAACGCCCTCATGGCCGCCATCCACGCGAGGGTCGGAGGCGAGTCCAGTGTCATCACGACGGTGTCGACCGGCATGGGCGATTACCGGGTCCTCGTCGCGCCCGTGCGTAGCGGAAGCGATGCCGCCACGCTCATTCGCGTCATCGACATCCGCAGTCGCACCCGCAGCCTGAGTTCCATCTTGGGGACTTCCATCGTCGTCGGCTCAGGCACGCTCTGCCTCGTCGCGGCAGTCGCATACTTTGCCGTGCGCCGCCTCCTGCGCCCCATTGAAGAACTCACACGAGCCGCTGAGTCCATTGGCGAAAACGATCTCACATCGAGAGTGGAGGTTCGCGGAGGGGACGATCTTGCACTCCTCGCGCGCTCCTTCAACCGCATGCTTGACCGGGTCGAAACCTCTCACAAGAACCAGCTGCGCCTCCTCGATGATGTCGGTCATGAGTTGCGCACACCGGTGACGATCCTGCGAGGACACCTCGAAGTCCTTGATCCGAGTGACCCCGAGGATATTGTGGCCACGAGGAGGCTCCTCCTCGACGAGACCCAGCGGATGGGACTGCTCATCGAGGACATTTTGCTGCTCGCGCAGATGCGTCAGAGCGACTTCCTCCGGCCCGCTCCCGTCGCGGTCGCCGAGCTCAGCGACCGCGTCTTCGAAAAGGTCCGCTTCCTCGGGACACGAACCTGGCAGCTCGGCGAAGTCGCAGATATCGACGCCGTCCTCGATGCGGACAGGATCACTCAGGCGTGGCTCCAACTCGTGGATAACGCCGTGAAATACTCCGCCGAAGGGTCGCGCATCGCCCTCGGATCACGCATTGAGGGCGATGAGCTCGTCCTGTGGGTGCAAGATGAGGGGATCGGCGTCGCACCTGAGGATCTGGAGCGGGTGAGTCGGCGATTCTCGCGTACCCAGGAGGCGGAGCGAATGGCCCCGGGTTCCGGTCTGGGACTGAGTATCGTGAACTCAATCGCCGAGGCCCACTCGGGCAGACTGGGAATATCTTCACGACGCGGACACGGGTCCGTGTTCTCCCTGCGCCTGCCGCTTCGCACCACGACCGAGGAGAGTGAGACATGAGCACGATTCTGATCGTCGAGGACGAGGAACGAATCGCGTCCTTCATCGCTAAGGGCCTGAGAGCCGCGGGATTCACTCCGACGATCACAGCTTCGGGCCGCGAGGCGATCCAATTCGGGCTGATGGGCGACTTCGACCTCATCATCCTCGACGTCGGGCTTCCCGATATCGACGGCTTCGATGTGCTTGAGGAGCTGCGCGGACAGGGGGTTGCGACACCGATCATCATGCTGACGGCACGCTCATCGGTCGTGGACCGCGTCGCCGGTTTGGAAAACGGTGCGGACGACTACATGGCCAAGCCCTTCTCTTATGAGGAGCTCCTGGCGAGGATCCGCCTGCGCTTGAGGGATTCTGCCTCAGCTTCTCAGTCGAGCACCGCTGCGACCACACTGTCCTACGGCAATCTCAGCCTCGACTATCGGACGAGGCAGATCACGGTCGATGGGCGCGTCGTCGACTTATCGGCCCGGGAGTTCACACTCGCCGAGATGTTCTTGCGCAACCCCCGCCAGGTGCTCAGCCGCGAGCAGCTCCTCTCCGCGGTGTGGGGAATGGACTTCGACCCCGGGTCCAATGTCGTGGATGTCTACATGTCCTATTTGCGTTCGAAACTTGGCAAAGAGCGTTTCGAAACGGTGAGGGGAATGGGCTACAGGCTGCTTTAGTCGTCGTCTCGGTCGTCATCCACGTCGTCGATGTCATCGTCATAGTCGTCGTCATAATCATAATAATCTGCATCATAATCCTCTAAAGACGGATTTCCATTTGCTGAAACATCATAAACTTTTTTCATATCGTATTCACACATATATGGATCAACCCAATTGTGCAAACTTGGTTTTTCCCAAGGATACCTATCCTCTGTTGACAAAAAATATGGAACTTTATCTTCTTGACACAAGCTCGCCATATATGAAATAGACGACAATCCATCAAAATCTGCTAATACGATTGAAAATTCTGCTTCATTTGCCATTTTAGCTGCTGTTTCAGCAGTAGGACATGCAATCTTTGATACATGGCCTGCCCTATAATCTTCCAAAGTTTTGCGTGTACCATAATATGTATCATCTACCATATCTTTTTCATAAAATCCATTTCCACACGCTGCTAAATTACATTCATACCCTTGCATTTCAAGTAATTGAATCACTTCAGGAATCAATGTATTAAGTAATCTATTGGAACTATTATTATAAACACCTGACGTATCAATAAAAAACTGAACATACCTTGCATCTTTCAAATCATATTTATCATTTAATATTTTATAATTCTGATATTTTAACATATGGCTAATCATTTCTTTTTTATCATAAGTTTCCACACCATCATTTTTATCAATCCCCGAATGTTTTAAAGAAATTTCTTTAATAATTTGAATTACTTTTTGTTTTAAATACTCTCCTATATCTTCTCTCTTTAAACTCATTAATTTTTCATCATTATCATCAAAAATTTTTTTAACAATTTCATCATAATTCTTATTTGGATCAAACTTAAAAGTAGATTGAAAAGATGAATTACTACTTTTTTCAGATTTATAATCTTTTTTATTTTCATCTAACTTTTCATTTTCTTCATTATCAACTTCTTTACTTTCTAATTCCTTTTCAGCATAATATAATTTTTCTTTTTCTATTTTTTTCTTTCTTTTCAATTTTCTTCTTTTTTCATTTTTCTTTTTTCTTTTCTTTTTTCTTAATTCATCTAAAGTATTATGCTTTTTAGTATTTTTTAATTTCTTATCTGCATCTTTAGACTTTTTTTCATCGTCATTAAAATCTTTTTCTTTTTCATCTTCTTTAGAATCTTTTTCTTCATTAATTTCTTTATTAAAATTCTTCTCTGATTCACTATCAGAATTTTCAAATGGATTTGGAGAATCTTTTATTTCTCCTGAAGACTCATTTCCACCATGAACATCTTCTGATTCCATGCTTGTAGGCTCTGCTACTTCCTGTGTTTTTGGAGCATCTTCTGGGGATTCAACTATTTCTTCTTGCTCTTTTTCAATATCCTCATCTTTTTTTTCAATTTCATTTTTATATTTATTTACTAAATCTTTATAAATTTTATTAATATCATATACTAATTTCATAAAAACTCCTAAAAATCACGCTCTTCCAATGCATCATAATCATCATCAGTTTCCAAATCATCAAAATCATCTTTATTTAAATGTTTTTTATTTAAATATAATTCCATTTGATTAGAATCTAAATAAACAAACTTCTTACCACCATTACTAGCAACTTTAAATATTTCATCATTAATTAACTCAAGTCCAAACTTTGTTCCAGTTTTATTATTCATATTATCTGCCCAAATTATATTGTCAACTTCCATATCAGCAGAATCTTCAATCCAACCAGAAAAATAATTATCATCATCCAATACAGGACGTAATTCTTTTAATTGTTTAATATTATCAATATAAATTCTATAACGATTTTCATCATAACTTTCAAATTTTATTCCTAAATTCTTATGTCTTTTCGCAATCTTAAAAAATTTTCTATTATTGCTTTCATCTATTTCAATTTTCATATTATATAATTCAGGCACTTCAATTTCCAAACCATTATTCTCAAATTCAGATATATAATTCATATCATATATACTTAATGTTTCGTTGCCATTTAAGTTAACATATTGAGACAATACATCAATATCAATATCTTCATCTAAAACTTCTAAATCTTCCAAATATTGTTTAGCCTGCCTAATTGAAAAATCAGGACAACGATCATAAAAATATCCTAAATAATGTTCTTTTGGTAATCCTAAAATTTCAAGAAATAATTCTTTATCCGGTCTATCAACTTCCACAATCTTACTTCTATTAAGTAAAGCATCATCTATTTCCCTTTTATCATTTGAAGTAATAAAAGTATAAATTGGATATTCACCTTTAGTATATGTATCCGTTCCTGTCGTTAATCTGCCATTTTCCAAAAAATCTAACAAAAAAGAATCAACATCAGGTCTAGTCTTATCCAATTCATCAATAACCAAAACTACTGCTTTTTCTTTTGATTTTTCTAAAGCTTGAAGTAATATACCTGGTTTTATTGATTTATCCGGATTCTGTTTCATTACATTTTCAATATCTACATCATATTGAAAATTTTCTGTTCCCATTCTAGGAAAACATTGCACAAATCTTTCATCAGCATCAATCATCTTTGCAAAAGTTTCTGCTAAAAATGTTTTACCCGCACCGGATTTTCCTTTTAATAATAATGTAGGAATACTCTTATTATTTCTTTTTCCAGATTCCTCAAACAAATAAACCAACTTTGATAAATTTTCATTTGAAAAATATCCAAACTCCTTTAATTTATCCTGCATATTTTTAATTTTTTCATTCATATTATTTCCCCCATAATATTAAAATCTAATCACTCATATCAAAATCCAATAAAACATCAATCTTATAATCCGGATATCTATTCTTAACATCTTCACAAATTATATTATATAATTCATCCATGTCTTCTATCTTATAATCAATAATAATATCAAACTTAATATTTTTATCTTTTTCATTAATATAAAACCCATGCATTTGAATAATTCCATCATAAGAAAAAACAATATCACTAATCTCTTTTCTTAATTTTATGATTTCCGTATTCTTGGTATTTATAGAATACACACCAACCGTATGAATTATAACGCCAAATTTATTCATAATTCTTTCTGTTATTTCTCTTGAAATATGATCAACTTCACTAACATTTAATGTATCAGGCAATTCTACATGAACACTTCCATAATATTTATCAGGTCCATAATTATTAAGTAGTAAATCAAATACCCCATTAACTTTATCAATTAGCATAATTTCATTTTTTATATCAATCTTATATATAAGTTTTAGATTCCCATTTTTAAATCATAAACTTTTAACAACTTTCCCCTCAACTTATATAAAACACTCTTAATAATCTATATGATATTTATTCTTTAATTTTTCCCTATTGCCTTTTTTTATTAAATCTTGACTAGTAATAATTTGACTACTTCTTACTCTATAAAGCGAAGCATCAATTGCGCTTCGCATTATATTTAAATTTCTTCCTCTTTTAGTGTTTAGTTTATCATCATCTTTCCTACTTAATTTAATTAAACGATCTTTCGCAATATTGATAACTTGATTTGCTTTTTCATTATTCAATACATTTTTACCATTTAATATAGAAATATATATTCTTTTTTCTGATTGGCAATCTATACCCAATGATTCTATTACATCTGGAGAAAACAATAACATACATGTTTTTAAATTTTCTTCATTAGTAAGCAAATCCTTAGATGTCAAAAAATCATCCAATACCATATTAAATAAAATATTAGTTTGATCATAATTTCCAATAAAAGCTTTTAAATTATTTCTATTCAACCTAGGTTCGATACTAATTTTTCTAAAATCGCCATAATATAATTTTTCTCTAATTTCTAAAGTATTTGTAATCTTATAACCATTAATCGCTAAATTTATAATCGCTAATTCAATATCTTGGTCAATCTTTTCTATATCAACAGGAATATCTTCTCTTTCATATAATCTATCAACTTGCTTAAGCAAATTTAAATCTCTAATTTTAGTATTTTTCAATATTGAAATTATATCTTTTTTTATACTCTTTAATCCATTATATACTTCATAGTTTCTATATGATAAAGCAAATTTTTTCAATGTATTTACAACATCATAAATATCCGTATCCAATATATCTTCTTTTAAATAACCATAAATTCCAAAAATATTTTTTAAATCTTCTTTTTGCATTCCTATTTGACTTAAAGCATATAACATATTTTCATTTATTGTTAAATTTTTTTTATTAAAACTATTATTCAACACTTCTTTTTCATTAATATGACTACCGATACTTCTATTCAACATTAATAATAACCTTGCACAATTATTATTATAATCATAATTTTCTTTATTCGAAATAACTCTATATTTAATAGCCAAATCAACAATCGTTTTAAAATCATTAATTTTATAATCATTTATAATATTTTCTAATACCTCAATAGGTAAATTTCCTACCAATGGTAAAATTTGATCAAACTTTTCAAAATTATTTTTATTAAGAGTATACCACGTAGATACAAATTTTTTCGTAAAATTACTATGCCCAGTTAATGAAATTTTTTCTATAATATCTTCTCTCCAAAATTTAGACAATCTATGTAAATCTTGAACATTAAAATCTCTAAGTATAGTTTGTAAATCTAATTTATCTATATCATCTAAATTATTTATACCATTGTATCCTTTCATTCTCATTAGATCTCTAACAAATTCAAACTCTAATTTATCAAAAAACATAGAATTTAAAAAATTATTTTCAATATTATATAATCCACTTCTCCTCTCTCTTATATAATCTTTCATATTTCTTAAATTTAAAATCTTAAACAAAATTTCATTTAATTCATTCATTGTACTAGGTAAATAATTTTCTGAATCTATACCTCCTTCACTTTTCTTCTTAACTTGACCGAGTTTATTAATTAAAATATTTTCAATTTCTTTACCATAAATACTAACACAAGTTTTCAAAAATATACTTTTTGAACCAAAATAATATTCTCTAAAAAGTTCCATATCAAAGCCTTTTCTTCTAAATAAATACATAATACTTTTAGAAAAATCACCTTCTGCAATATATGTAGTATTTTCATAATATCCGTCATTTTTTAATAATTCATTATCTTCTTTGGAAATAGTACTTATACTATTTCCTTTTTGTATATAATCATTTATAGCCATTTCAGCAAGAATATTTGCAAAAGATTCTTCTATAACACGATTTGGTTTTTCTCCCTGTGCTATTTCCGATGATATCATATGAGCATATTCATGAATAATAGTTTTGATTATATCAATTTTTCCTCTTGAATTTTTAGCAAAATCATTAAGTAAATATATTTTTTTAAAAACATGTGAATAATATGCTTTAATCTTCTTCTTAGAATTATAATCAATCCCAATTTCTTTTGTTTCTATTAGATTTTTTAATGCTAAATATTCATCTTTTCCGAAATTATCTTTAACAAAAGTAAGCATTATTTTTTCTGCTTCGCCTATATCTTCTTGAATACTATTTAGAGTTACCCTACCACTATATTTTTTTCCTCCACACAGTTCTAAGAAACCATTTATAAATGACATTCTATATATCTCCTTAATCTAATTTAACATTTGGATTCATTTCACAAAGTCGTCTTCAAAACTATTCCGCATTTATCTTTTAAAATTTCTTTTTTCTATTTTCAAAAATACGAATATAACCAAATTGATTTATTATTACTTATTATTTCAATATTTCTTCAACTTCATGATTAAACTTTTTTACGTTAATAATTATATTCAATTTCATTGTGTTTTCAAATAATACTATCCATACTATTTATTAAAAAACTTTATTATGGACTTTTTTATTTTATCAAACAAAGATTCTTTTTTTACACATATAACTTTATTTAGTTCAATATGATTTTCTACTTGATTTTTTTTATTTTTAAATAAATTTTCTACACCATATTTTTCTCTTAATTCTTTTTGATATTTATCTTCATTTTTCGAATAAATCTTAATTAATCTCTTTTTCTCTTCTTCATCATCACACCAATATTTCAAATTAAGCATAGCAATTATCGCTAAAGTCTCATCTTTTAAATTTTGATCCTTAATTGGTTGATTAACATCGATAATTTTATTATAATTCTTACTCTTTTCTTTCTTAAAATATTTTCTTATACTTTCAGGAACTTTATTTTTATCATATGAATCCAAACACTCTATAAAATTATCAACCTCAGCATAAGCTTCTCTCGTATTAATAGAAATTGTCATAATTCCCCCCATTTTAAATTACATCATTATAATTATTGTTTCCAATCATAACTTTTTTCGCATACGAACATTCAGGAATAATTTTTATTTTCTTATTTCTCGCTTCATTAACAATAGCATCTAATAATCTTTTAGCAATTCCCTGACCCTTATAATTTGGATTAACTTCTGTATGAAAAATAATCCATCCTTCATCAGAGTCTTTAAATTCACATACTCCAATTTCATTATTCCCAAACAACGCAACACTTTTATTATTTTTAAACTCTATTTTAACTTCTTCCATATTAAACCTTCCATCTCTACATTTATATCAAATTCTAACATAAGATTAGTAATATTACTATAAAATTAATTTTACAAATTTCATAAAATATTTATTAATGTAAAATATAAAAAATGCTTCAATTTAATATCAAAGCATTTCTATATAACAACTATTTTACATTTACCACGAACTACCTCCGCCTCCGCCAGAGCCACCTCCAGAAGAAAAACCATCAAAAAATCCTCCGTATGAAGAATTATTATTACCATATACACGTGAACTATAATAAAATCTAAAAAATTCATTTACAACTAAATTTACATTAAATTCATCATCTCCATAATTTTCTTCATACCATGTAGGCAAATTCATTGAGTTCTCAATATATCTTTTATTATATTTTTCTGTTAAATTAAATGACACTAAATACGGAATCATTTTATACAAATAGTTTGGATCATTTTTAATTAATTCATTTAACTTCTCCTTTTCAGGATTTCTTAAAAATTTATAAAATTTCTCTATTCTTTCTAATATCATCATATTCTCTTTTATAACTTTATTTTTTTTAATAAACAATACAGTTAAAATAAAAAAACAAATACTTTCAAAAACAAATTCAATTAAATGTGAATCTTCTAATCTAACTACTCCATTAAATACCAAATCCAGCGGTACAATAAGCAATGCCATTCCAAAAATCAAAGCTGTATTAAGTCTTCTAAAAGGATATTTTGCTTTTTCAAAAGATTGAATTGTTGCCATAATTATAATTTTTATTAAAAAATCACCGGTGAATTGTAAAAACATAGCCATCATAACAAACAAAGACATAAAAAATATTAAACTTTTAATATCCATAGAATTTTTATCAATTATTTTTTTATTAAAAGATTCAATATCAATTGAATTGTAAATCTTTTGTGATATATCATAAAATGTATGTTTATAATCTTCTTTATCTATTACATCTTTATTTTTAAATAATTCTTCAAAAATTATTTTTTCGTATTTATCATTACCATCATAATCTTTTATTTTTATTATTTTAAAATAATTCCAATTAATTGAATCATATTTAATTTTCTCAAATTTCAAATATCCTTTATTTAATAAACCAACTATCAACATTGCAATATCATTTTTATCAAATGTTCCATCATATAAAAGTCTTAATACTACATTGTTCATTTTATTTGGTGGATAATATTCTTCTTTACACACAATTGATTTCTTTTTTTCATCCATCATCCATATTTTAATAGCTAATATAGTCAAAATCAATGATATCAACATTTTAATTATCGCTGATTTTGAAAATGGAATCCACTGTCTATAAAAATAACCTTCCGGTAAAATCATCCTAATACTTAAGCCTTCTCTAGGTAATAATTTACCATTATACTTAGCTATAATAGTATTTTCCCTAATAATGTAATTTATATTAATTTTTTTAAAATCATTTTTATAAACCTTAAAAAACTTCATTCTAGCTTCATCGAATTTCTTTGGCATTTTAATACTAAACTCAACATTCTCAATAGTTGTATCCCAGCCTTCGCCAATTATATAATAATAAAATTCATCAATATTTTTTAAAGGATCCTTTCCGATGTCATATCTATACTTAATAATATATTTTTTTTGATATGAATAAAATTCCGAAGAAACCCAAGAAGGCTCAAACAAAGAATTCTTTTTTAAAAAATCGGCATATTCATTCTTTAAAAAAAGATAATCCCTCATTTCATCATCTTCTAAAAAATCAGAACTTCTATCGGCATAACGTTTTTCAAAATGATCAAGCTGCGGCAAAATCCCTGCAATCCATTCGGAAAAAACAGCTCCCGTTTCAGCATAGTCTTCCGGAATAAGGGATTTAAACAGCAGTTTTCCGTCTTTTGCTTTTTCCGAATTAAGACGGCTTATATATTGGGCAAAAATTCTGCGCACCGTATTTGATATAGGACTTAAAGAAGTAGCTTTCGAGACAAGACAAGATTCTTTAAAGCCGTCCCACGACATATAATTTTCAGAAGGCACAGTTCCTAATCCGGTAATACTAAGCGATTTTTGAAACCATAGCCTTGAAGCAATCCTCGAAGGAAATACAAAAACATTTTGTAAATCTCTTCC
>ERZ772956.1249-NODE-1249-length-17668-cov-3.827060_pt1 | contig 17668 bp, 13 predicted proteins | sample MGYA00580683_ERZ772956 | MGnify/ENA primary metagenome ERZ772956 (study PRJEB29015, sample SAMEA2738077) | human oral metagenome | biome: human oral; feature: human-associated habitat; material: saliva | place: China | collected 2212 ... | reverse complement strand
TTAGCCAGGAGCAGCTGAAACAGGCCGTTGAAATTATTCGTCAGCGCGTTGACGGTGCGGGCGTTTCGGAAGCAGAAGTTACGACGTCCTTCGGCTCTGGAAACAACGTTGTGGTTTCGGTTCCTGGAAATATCAGCCCGGAAACCCGTGAGCTTATTCAGGCATCAGCCAACATGACCTTCCGCGCGGTGCTGCAGTCCTCATCGCCCGGTACAGCAGTACCTGAGGAATCACGCACTCCTGACGATAAACTCCCAAAGCCTACCGCAGAGCCACAGGAGGATAACGGTTCAGATACCAACTGGATTACTCCTGAGCTTTATAAAGAGTTCGAGGCTAAAGATTGCTCCGCGGGCAATAATGAAGATGCGGAAGCGGCAGACCCTAAGAAAGCTATTGTGGCGTGCTCTACCGATGGCAACGAGAAATACATTTTGGGCCCGGTAGAACTCAATGGTAACGATATTTCGACGGCAAGTCACTCGCAAGAAACTAGCGGGCAGGGCATTAACACCGGTCGCTGGACCGTGAATATTGAGTTCAACGACTCGGCCCGTGAAACTTTTAAGAACGTGACGACTCGTCTAAACGCTATTCGTGGTCAGAGTCCGAACGATCCCCGCAGCCGCTTTGCTATTATGCTCGACGGTAAGGTTTTGTCGTCGCCAGTCTCGCAGGCGGTTATTGCAGACGGCAAGCCGCAGATTACCGGTAACTTCTCAGAGCAGGAGGCTAAGAATCTTGCCGATCAGCTGAAGTACGGTGCTCTCCCGATTAGCTTCTCTATTCAATCAGAGCAGCAGATCTCTGCAACTTTGGGCGCAGAACAGCTTAAAGTGGGTATTCTGACCGGTCTGATTGGTCTGCTTTTAGTCTTTGTGTACTCACTGTTCCAGTACCGTCTGCTCGGGTTTGTGACCATGGCTTCTCTGGTGGTCGCGGGCATTATCTCGTATGAAGCCATTGTGCTTTTGGGATGGGCCCTAAACTATCGCCTCTCCCTGGCGGGTGTTGCCGGTTTGATTGTGGCAATTGGTGCGACAGCAGACTCCTTCATTGTGTACTTCGAGCGTATTCGTGATGAAATTCGTGCCGGACGTACAATACCAGCGGCTGTCAGTCACGGGTGGAAGCGCGCGTCCCGAACTATCCTGGCTTCTAAGGCTGTGAACCTTCTGGCGGCAGTAGTGCTGTACGTGGTGTCAGTTGGTTCGGTGAAGGGTTTCGCATTTACCTTGGGTCTTACCGCGATCGCAGACCTGGTTGTGGTGTATCTCTTCACCCACCCCGCGCTTACTCTGCTTGCAAATACACGATACTTTGGCGAGGGGCACCGCCATTCCGGGCTTTCACCGGAATCCTTGGGAGCAGCACCCCTATACCGAGGCGCCGGTCGTTTCCGCTCGTCAAAGGAATCTACACTCAGTATTGCGGAGCGTCGACGTGCTGAGCGCGCCGCCGCTGCAGGAGAAGAAGCAACAAATGATGAGAAGGAGGCGTAATCATGGCTGCTGAAGTTAAGCCTAATGTTTTTGCGCGCTTCGGTAATGACTTGCACTCGGGTGCTCGGTCTTATCCTTTCATCGGCAAGCGCCGCCTCTGGCTCTTACTTGCGGTCCTGCTGATGGCGGTATCTGTTGCCATACCACTTGTAAGCGGTGGATTTAACCTGGGTATTGATTTCCGTGGCGGCTCGGAATTTGTGGTATCTCGAACCACCCACACTGAGGTATCTGAGGGCGAAAACGCCGTGAAAGAGCATGCACCCTCGGCATCGGATGTGCGTGTTACAAATATCGCCCCCGGAACTATCCGTGCTCAAATGAGCAAGCTCTCTGATAACGAAACCCTCAGTGTTAAGAAAGCTCTGCAAGATGCTTATGGCGTGAGCGAGAACGACGTAACCTCTTCTTATGTTGGTCCTACCTGGGGCGAAGATGTAACTCGCCAGGCATTCTTCGGGTTGATCGTGTTCGTGATCCTTGCCCTGATCGGCATGGCGTTCTATTTCCGCACGTGGAAGATGTCGCTGGCCTCTATAGCCGGGTTGTTTTTTACCGTAGTTGTTACGGTAGGAATTTACGCGGCTCTCGGATTCGAGATTACCCCGAGTGCGATCATCGGTTTCTTGACGATTTTGAGCTACTCACTGTACGACTCGGTGGTGGTTTTCGATAAAATCCGTGAGAACACCGAGGATGCTTTCTCCCGTAAAGACAGGACATTTGCGGAAGACATTAACCTTGCGGTGAACCAGACGTTGGTACGTTCAATTAACACCGCTATTGTTGGTGTTCTTCCGGTGGGTTCGATCCTCTTTATCGGCGCGTTTATGCTGGGCGCCGGTACTCTGCAAGATCTCTCACTGTCATTGTTCGTCGGTATTCTGGTCGGCATGGTCGGTACACTCTTCGTATCGGCACCGCTTTATGGAACCCTGCGTTTGGGCGAGCGGAAGATTCTTGCCCACACACGTAAGGTTGAGGAATACCGCGCAAGTGGTCAGGCAGAGGCAGATGCCGCATCTGAGGATGACGATGATAAACCGCGTAAACGCCGTAAACCGAGTTTTGAAGTCAACGTTATAAACGCAGACCAATAACTTGACTGGGGCATATAAGTGAATAATCATAGGGGGCGTTCTCACAAGAGCGCCCCCTATGGTTTATGTAACACCTACAATAAATCTTGAAAGTTTCACTGTATGAGTTTGCCGCATTTGCACAACAGTGAGTAGGATAAATAAACACATGAGAGTCTCACTCAAGATATCGTAATATCGCAGGTTTTATGGTGATGCGTGGGTCGACGATGATTCTCAATACGTGGAGGGCACGAGGAAGAAGGCAGAAAGATGAGCGCAGCAGGATCTCCCGTAATCCCCGATAACGAAGGCGGCATGCAGACGCAGCCGCCTAAGAAAATTGTGCGTGGCTCTCACCGTGTGATGGCGGCATCCGGACGTGTGCCTAACCGTTTGGTTTTTGGTCGCCGCATGCTTTCAACATCTGGGGGAGCCAACGAAAGCGCGTCCGTACGTTTCTCACCGCTTTTAGCGCCTGTTGTACGCGCCGTGCGGAAATATCACCCCGATGAAGATATTCAAGTTCTGCAGCGTGCCTTTGAAATAGCGAATAAATATCACGAAGGTCAAAAGCGTAAAAGTGGCGATCCGTATATTACCCACCCCGTTGCCGTGACCGCGATTCTTGCTGAAATGGGCGCGACCGGTCCTGTCTTGGCAGCGGGGCTTCTGCATGACACAGTCGAAGACACCGAATACACCATGGAAGAGCTCACAGAGGAGTTCGGCGAAGAGGTTGCTTACCTTGTTGATGGTGTGACAAAGCTCGACAAAATGACTTATGGCGAGCACGCATCCATCGAGACTATTCGCAAACTCGTGCTATCAATGAGTAAAGATATTCGCGTGCTTCTTATCAAACTTGCCGATCGTCTGCACAATGCACGTACTTGGCGTTTTGTAGCTGCAGGGTCGGCGGCGCGGAAAGCTGAAGAAACTCTTAAAATTTATGCTCCGCTGGCCCATCGCCTGGGACTCAACACCATCAAGTGGGAGCTTGAGGATCTATCCTTCGCCGCAATGAGCCCCGAAATATATGCCGAAATCGTGCGCATGGTGGGGGAGCGGACCCCTAAACTTGAAAAATTTCTTGATGAATCACGCAGCACGATTACAGAGCGTTTAGACTCGGTGGGTCTTGAGGCTACGGTGACGGGTCGCCCGAAGCATTACTATTCCATCCATCAAAAAATGAAAACCAAAGGGCGTAGTTTTGACGAGATTAACGATATTCTCGCGGTGCGCATTATGGTTGAAACGGAAGAACAATGTTACACCGTTTTAGGGCACATACTTTCACTCTGGCCCGCTATGCCGGGGCGTTTCAAAGATTATATTAAGAATCCTAAAAATAACAATTATCAATCATTACATTTGACGGTTTATGGGCCGGGCAATTTACCGTTGGAAATTCAAATCCGCACCTATAAGATGCATGAGGAAGCGGAATATGGCGTTGCTGCACACTGGCGATATAAAGCGGCTTCGCGGGGTGAGAAAATAAACCAGCAGAAACACGAGCCGGGGGCGCATACCTCTGCCATGAATGTGGGGATTTTGCAGTCTATTGCCGAAATCTCTAATTCCAACCCTGAGTCAGATAAATTCTATGAGTCTTTGGCGGAAACTCTCGATACTGATGAGATCGTGGTGCTCACCCCCGACGGTGAAGCAATCGCTCTTCCCGCCGGTTCAACCCCTGTGGATTTCGCTTATGCTATTCACTCTGAAGTGGGGGATCGTACCGTTGGCGCTAAGGTGAATGGGCGCCTAGTGCCACTTCATACAGTGCTGCCCACGGGTTCAACAGTCGAAATTACGACCACCAAAAATGAGGATGCTGGCCCCAGCGAGGACTGGCTCAAATTCGTGCGTTCATCGCGAGCGCGAACAAAGATTCGTCAGCATTTCGCAAAAGAACGCCGTCTTGAGGCTCTAGATCGCGGGCGTGAAGCTCTCACTAAGAGCATGCGCAATAATGAGCTGCCGCTGCAGAAGATGATGAGCCCAGAGCTCATGACGCAGGTAGCTCAACAGCTGCACAAGAATGACGTTGCAACGCTATACCGGGCAATTGGTGAGAACGAAATATCGCCAAAGCAGGTTATTGATTCTCTTGTCGAGCTCTATAACGGCGACCAGATTGAAGAATCCGAGGTTGAGGTTAGCGACTTTGATGAGACCCTGCTTAAGCAGACTCACCGTGCCGTCAGTGATAACGGCGTGGTCGTTCCAGGGGCCGAGGGCGTGCTGACGAAGATTGCGCGATGCTGCACGCCGGTTCCGCCCGATGACATTATTGGCATGGTGACTCGGTATAACGGTATTTCGGTACATAGGCGCGACTGCCCCAATATGCGTAATGCTGATGAGGAACCCCGTATTACCACGGTGGAGTGGGCTTCCTCACCGGATGCCATGTACCGCGTGCAGATTCAGGTGGAGGGTCTGGACCGTAAGGGTCTGCTCAGCGACCTCATCCGAGCTATTTCAGAGGCCGGAGTAAGCATTCTGGATGCGCGCGTGCACACCTCTGAGGATCGTACCGTCATCGACCGGTTTGCGGTTGAGCTAGGGGACAGGTTTATGCTGGAGCATGTCTTGAACGTTGTGCGCAACGTTGCAGGCGTCTATAAGGCGTATCGTCTCACCGGTGCCAAGCCAGCGGCTGCATAGTCTGTAGGTGCGTGAAATCTGTGCAGGGTGTAAAGCGTGTAAGCAGGGCGTAGCTTGGCAGATAAACACAAAAAATCCGGGGTCTCCCGATAGGGAAAACCCCGGAATTTTTGTACCCTCGTAAGAAAGGAGGAACAAGCTTTAGGCGTTGAAACCTTCAAGGGTTGCCGCCCAAGCGCGGCGCGCCTCCAAAGCCTCCTGCGCCTTGGCGATCTTCTTAGCATCGCCGGAGGCCTGTGCTGCCTGTAGCTCAGACTCAAGCTCGGCGAGCGAATCCTGGATCTGGGTGAGCAGCGAGTTTGCGCGGGCTGCCTTAGCGGGATCGTTCTTCTTCCATTTAGCGGCTTCTGCACCGTTGATTTCATCCTGAATCTTACGAAGCTCAGAATCTATACGGCGCAAATCTGCGCGCGGAACTCGACCGGCTGCATCCCAACGGTCAAGGATCTTCTCAAAAGTCTTTTTAGCGGCAGAAATGTCGGTTACCGGCAACAGGGCGCGAGCTTCAACTAGCAGAGCCTCTTTAACCTTGAGATTCTCGGCATATGCTTCGTCCTGTTGTGCTTCGGCGGCGTTGCGGGCATCAAAGAAGACATCCTGAGCGGCACGGAAACGCGCCCACAGTTTATCGTCCTCACGGCGAGAACCACGCGGAACTTCCTTCCAAGCACGCATCAACTTGCCGTATTCACGTGAGGTCTCAGACCAATCGGTTGAAGAAGACAGCTGTTCAGCGCGAGCGATCAACTCTTCCTTCGCGCGTTTGATGCGGGCGTTACGGTCATCAAGCTGCGAGAAATGCGCCCGACGGTTGCGGTCGAAGGTGGTGCGGGCGGCGCGGAATCGTTTCCACAGCTCGTCTTCAACTGATTTCGCCAAATGAATTTCACGCTGGGCTTGTTTCCACGCATCGAAGAGTTCGTTCATACGGGCGTGAGAATTCTTCCAATGGATTTTCTCAACATCCTGAGCCGCAATCTGCTCAGCCTCAGCAACGATCTCTTCGCGCGCCGCCAGAGCACGTTCACGGTTCTCGGCACGTTCCTGCTGCTGAGCCTCGCCCAGCTTAATAATGCGTTCGTTCAATGCGGACAGGCGCTCCTGCAAGCTTGCGTAATCGCCCACCATATTGCGCACACCAATTTGCGCACCGATGGAGGTGATACCCTTTTGCAGATCTGCCGCCGGGGAATTATTCTCGACACGCGATTCGAGCAGAGAGACCTGTGCCTCAACGTTCTCGAACTTGCGGGCGAAATATGCCAGGGCTTCTTCTTCGGAGGCACCGGGCAACTGCCCTACGGCGTACTCTTCACCCTCAACAATCACAAAAACATGACCGTCATCGGATACACGACCAAACTTACGTGCCTGCTCAAGGTTTACCTGGGTGTCGTCGGATTTAATAGTCACCGCTATAACTCTCATTCACTAGGGGCATGAAAAACCCATCGGAAGAATAGGCTCTATGTCATGCCGGGGAAACGTCTCATGGCTATAGGCCGAAACATATAGCGCATCTATACAGCATAGCGGGTGTATACGGTTTATACATCCTATAGTGGCATGTGACGCGCCAGAATAAGCGCGAAGTTTTGCGGTTCGCTGTGGGCGCATCCTTGCTATCATTAAAAGGCTGTGCGCGTCACACAATATGGCGCACATCTGATACCACGATTTCAAGGAGAGAAGCATATGGCTCGCAAGGCATCGCTGTCTGGTTTTCCGGAGTATTTACCGGCTGAACGACTTGTTGAGAACCATGTTCTTGACACTCTGCGTAAGACCTTCGAGCTTCACGGTTTTTCTTCGATTGAGACCCGTTCGGTTGAGACTATTGAGCAGCTTCTTCGCAAGGGTGATATTGATAAGGAAGTTTACTCGATCTCTCGCCTGTTGGATGATAACGCCACTAAAGCTAAAGAAAAACTTGCTCTGCATTTCGATCTGACCGTGCCTTTCGCACGGTACGTCGTTGAGAACGCTGGGTACCTGAATTTCCCGTTCTCTCGCTACCAAATTCAGAAAGTTTGGCGCGGCGAGCGCCCGCAGGAGGGGCGTGCACGCGAGTTTACCCAGGCTGATATTGATGTTGTGGGTGATGGGGAACTGCCTTTCCGTTATGACGTGACCCTCGCCCTCGTTGTTGTGGATGCGCTCTCAAAACTCCCTATTCCCGATTTCAAACTTCGGGTGAACAACCGCAAACTTGCGGAGGGTTTTTATTTTGGGCTGGGACTCACCGATACAGCCGCGGTGCTGCGTTCCATTGACAAACTTGAAAAAATTGGTGCGGATGCAGTGGTGCAGGAACTTCAGCGTGAAGCTGGTGCCTCTGAAGAGCAGGCTCAGGCAGCCCTAGAACTTGCGCAGATTCGTACCGAGGATTCATCTTTTGCGGCCCAGGTCCGTGAACTCGCTGAGCGGTACAAGGTTGAGCATGAACTTCTTGATCGGGGTGTTACCGAGCTTGCCGAAGTTATTGATGAGGCTGCCCGCCGCGCCCCCGGAAAAGTTCTCGCCGATCTCTCTATTGCCCGCGGGCTGGATTATTACACCGGTACTGTCTACGAGACTGTGCTCGTGGGGCATGAATCGTTGGGGTCGATTTGCTCGGGCGGTCGGTATGAGTCACTAGCCTCAAACGGGAAGAAAACCTATCCCGGAGTTGGGCTGTCGATTGGGGTAACCCGTTTGGTGGCGCGCATCCTCTCGCAGGGGTTTGCGCAGGCCACCCGTAAGGTTCCCTCAGCGGTGTTTATCGCCCTCACTAATGAAGAAGGCTGGTCTGCCGCTAACGATGTTGCCGATGCGCTTCGGGCGCGCGGTATTGCCTGTGAAGTTTCGGCGAACGCAGCCAAATTCGGTAAGCAGATCAAATACGCTGAAAAACGCGGTATTCCCTTCGTATGGTTTATTTCGACGGGGGATAACGGCGAGCTGGCGCACGAGGTGAAGGATATCCGTTCGGGGGAACAAGTTGCTGCGAACCCCGCGAGCTGGATGCCGCCAGGAGAAGACCTGAACGTGCGTGTAGTGCCTGCCGAGAGTATCGGCTCATAAAATATTGCGGATGTCGCCACACTATAGTGCGTGGCGGCATTACAATGGGACAATGCGCACGCAGTGTGCGTATCTTAGAAAATCAAGCGCATGCACCCGGCTACTGTCTATAGTCGTGAGGTGCCTGCAATGAAAGGAATGCAGTGCTTCGCACCCATACCAATGGCGAGCTCACCGCCGCCAACATCGGAGAAACCGTAACCCTCACCGGCTGGGTAGCCCGTCGTCGTGACCACGGCGGCGTGGCTTTCGTCGATTTGCGTGATCGCGCGGGCGTTACCCAGTGTGTGTTCCATAATGAAGACGATTTTGAGCACCTGCGTAATGAGTACGTTCTGCGTGTAACCGGTCAGGTGACCAAGCGCCCCGAGGGAAATGAAAACCCGAATCTTGCAACCGGCGAAATTGAGGTTGAAGTTTCTGCGGTCGAGGTTCTCAATACTGCGGCACCGCTTCCATTCCAGATTGACGAGCATGTTGAGGTTGGTGAAGAGGCTCGCCTGCGTTACCGTTACCTTGACCTTCGCCGCCCCGAGCCTGCTCGCATCATGCGCCTGCGTTCTGATGCTAACCGCGCGGCACGCAACCTGCTTGCTGATGACGGCTACCTTGAGGTTGAAACCCCCACTCTTACCCGTTCAACACCCGAAGGTGCCCGTGACTTCCTGGTTCCTGCACGTCTAGCACCCGGTTCTTGGTATGCGCTGCCGCAGTCACCCCAGCTGTTTAAACAGCTCCTGCAGGTGGGCGGCATTGAGAAGTACTACCAGATTGCTCGATGCTACCGCGATGAGGACTTCCGTGCGGACCGTCAGCCTGAGTTCACTCAGCTCGATATTGAGGCATCCTTCGTAGATCAGGACGACATTATTGACCTGGGCGAACGCATTGTCGAGGCTGTCTGGAACCTGATTGATGTGCAGGTTCCCCGTCCTATTCGCCGTATGACCTATGCCGAAGCGATGGAGAAATACGGTACCGACAAGCCAGATCTGCGTTTTGGTCTTGAGCTGACCGAACTTACCGATTACTTTGCCAACACCACGTTCCGTGTGTTTAAGGCTCCCTACGTGGGTGCCGTGGTGATGCCCGGCGGTGCTTCTCAGCCGCGCCGCACCCTGGATGCATGGCAGGAATGGGCAAAGCAACGCGGTGCGAAGGGGCTGGCCTATGTACTCGTACAGGAAGATGGCGAACTGACCGGCCCTGTCGCGAAGAACATCACCGATGAAGAACGCGCGGGTCTTACCGCAGCAACCGGGGCCAACCCGGGGGACTGCATCTTCTTCGCCGCCGGTGAAGCTAAACAGGCGCGTGCTCTGCTGGGCGCTGCCCGTGTTGAGATCGGTCACCGCACCGGCCTTATTAAGGACGGCGAGTGGTCTTTCGTGTGGGTTGTGGATGCGCCTCTCTTCGAGTCTGCCGCAGAGGCCACCGAGTCGGGAGATGTCGCGCTGGGGCACTCCGCATGGACTGCCGTGCACCACGCCTTCACGGCGCCAAAACCCGAGTTTTTGGATACCTTTGACAAGGACCCCGGTTCGGCGCTGGCATACGCCTACGATATTGTCTGCAATGGTAACGAGATCGGTGGCGGTTCTATCCGTATCCACCGCCGTGACGTGCAGGAACGTGTTTTTGCGGTCATGGGAATTGGTGAGGAAGAGGCACAGGAGAAGTTCGGCTTCCTGCTGGACGCCTTCAAGTACGGCGCACCTCCGATGGGCGGTATCGCATTCGGATGGGATCGCATTATCTCGCTTCTTGCGGGGGTAGATTCAATTCGCGAGGTTATTGCCTTCCCGAAGACCGGTAACGGCTATGACCCGCTGACTGCCGCACCCGCGCCGATCACGCCGCAGCAGCGCAAGGAAGCAGGCGTTGATTTCAAGCCGAAGCAGAAGGATGAAGACGAGAAATAGTTCTTATTTGAAAATTCCTGCGTGTGAGCGCTGAGAGGAAAGCGGGCTGTAGATATACCACGGTGTATATGCAGCCCGCTTTCGTCGTTTCGGTGCACATTCGTGTATGGGTTAGTTATTCTGGAAAGAGTCCCCGTACGAAAGGCATGAACCTATGCGCATCCTCATGACAGGCGCCAGTGGCAGCGGCAAAACCACATTTGCCGGAAGACTTGGTGCGATTTTAGGCATACCGCATACCGAAATGGATTCTTTGCACTGGGGCGAGAAGTGGACGCCCCGCCCCAGTTTTGAAGCAGATGTGGATGAACTCGCGGCGCAGGATTCGTGGATTACAGAATGGCAGTACTCTCAGGTACGTGAGCGTCTTCTAGAACGTGCTGATACCGTCATTTACCTGCATTATCCGAGATGGTTTGTTGAGCAGCGAGTTATTCGAAGAACCCTGCACCGGGCAGTAACTCGCGAAAAACTCTGGGCGGGAAATACTGAGCCGCCCCTGTGGAGCGTTTTTACCGACCCCGAAAATATGATTCGCTACACCTGGAGCAGCTACCCTAAATATGAGCCTCTGATGGCCGAAGCACGCAGGAATCACCCTGACAAACGATACATAGAATTCCGGGCACCCCGTGAGGCAGAGAAATTCCTGCAGACGGTACGGCTTCGCGGAAATATCTGAATATTTTAGAAATACCGAAAGGCAGAGCAACCCATGCGAGTTATTTTGCAGCGTGTAAGCCGCGCATCCGTGCGTGTAGAGAATAAAATCGTTGGGGCGATTGAAGAAACCGGGTATCTTGCACTCGTCGGTATTACCCATGAGGACGGCGAGGCCCAACTGGCGAAAATGGCGGATAAGACCGCTAACCTGCGCCTTTTTGAGGGGGAAAAATCCGCGCTTGAGATTAATGCGCCCATTCTTGCCGTTAGTCAGTTCACGCTCTACGGAGATGCGAAAAAAGGCAGGCGCCCGTCGTGGTCGAAAGCGGCTCCGGGCGCTGTCAGCGAGCCGATTTTTGAGGCTTTTGTCCAGAAGCTCCGCGCTATCGGGCTCCGTGTTGAAACAGGAGTTTTCGGCGCCGATATGCAGGTTGAACTCGTTAATGACGGACCGGTAACCCTCATTCTCGATAGCGAAACCCTCTAAGATACTTGACATAATGTAATACAATGTATTACATGTCTACACAGATACAATCTAAAACAAAAACAGCAGTAATGCGACTCAGCCCCGAGCTCAAAGAACGTTATGAGGCGTTGGCGCGCCATACTGATCGTCCAGCTTCGTACTACATGCGGCTTGCGATGGAAGAAAAAATTGCAGAGTACGAGCACATATACCTGATGAAACAAGAGGTCGAAGATTACCGCGCGGGCAAGGTAGCGGCCGTATCGTTTGACGATCTAATGGGGCAGCTACTTGACGACTAATCAGAACTGGGACGTACAAGTTCTACCTACCGCCGCGAAGACGATGAAAAAACTAGACCCACAAGTTCTTCGCCGTATTCGTAAAGATATTAACCAATTACGAACAATGGAGGAACCATGGAAGGCATGCAAGGCACTTTCCGGACCTCTCGCTGGGTACTGGCGACGTCGGGTAGGGGAGTATCGGCTGATTATGTACTTTGAACGAAATCAGTTGGTGATTGTACTTACCGATGTGGGGCACAGGTCTTCTATTTATTCATAGAAATGGGGCAAACTTTGGTGCTGAGGCAGGCACATCGGATAACCGGTAGAGTTGAAGCATGGCAGATTCGCTTTTTGACCTTGGCCTTCCCGATGACGAGGACCGCGTCAAGTTTATAGCACCTACCCCCGCCAGCGCGCGTTCCAGCGCCCCGCTGGCGGTGCGGATGCGTCCGCAGAACGTGGATGAGGTGCTCGGGCAGGCGCATCTGCTGAACCCGGGGTCGCCTCTGCGGGTACTCGCCGGAGCAGATCATGCCGGGCCAGCCGGGCCCGCATCCGTTATTCTGTACGGACCTCCCGGCACCGGGAAAACCACACTGGCGCATGTGATTGCCCGTGCGCCGGGGCGTAAATTCGTCGAACTTTCCGCTATCACCGCCGGAGTTAAAGACGTTCGCGCCGTTATGGACCAAGCACTTTTAGACCGTGACATGTACGGCACCACAACAGTGCTTTTTCTTGACGAGATTCACCGGTTTACAAAGGCTCAACAAGATGCGCTGCTGCCCGGAGTCGAAAACCGCTGGGTTATTCTTGTGGCGGCAACGACGGAAAACCCCTCGTTCAGCGTGATTTCGCCTCTTCTTTCACGTTCACTTTTGCTTCGAGTGCATTCTTTGGAGCCATCCGATATTGAGTCTTTAATTAACCGAGCGCTCGAAGACCCCCGCGGGTTCAACGGTGCTGCTGTGATTGATGAAGATGCTCGTACCCACCTTGCCGCAGTCTCCGGTGGCGATGCACGCCGCTCGCTGACTTCTTTAGAAGCGGCCGCCGCCATAGCCTTCAGCGAGCATGAACAGGTCGAATCCCCGGACGAGAACGCGGGGGGAGAGGTAAACCCTAGAGAACCTGTGCGCATTACTCTGGCACATGCCCAGGAAGCCGTTGACCGTGCTGCCGTTCGCTACGATAAAGGCGGCGATCAGCACTACGACGTGATTAGCGCCTTCATCAAATCCATACGCGGTTCCGATGCTGATGCCGCCGTCCACTACCTGGCGCGCATGCTTGAAGGCGGCGAAGACCCACGTTTTGTGGCGCGGCGCATTATGATTGCGGCGAGTGAAGATATCGGCCTTGCCGATCCGCAGGCGCTTCAAGTAGCGACCGCCGCCGCCCAGTCAGTGGCGTTGGTCGGCATGCCAGAGGCGCGTATTATTCTGTCGCAGGCGGTGATCTACTGTGCTTTAGCGCCCAAATCAAATGCGGCATATGTGGCTATTAATAAGGCAATAGCGGATGTACGATCTGGGCTTTCGGGGCAGGTTCCAGCTCATCTTCGAGACGCCCACTATGCAGCCGCCACCGATTTGGGTCACGGTGACGGATATATTTATGCGCACGATGAGCCGGGGCATGTGGCGGCTCAACAGTATTTGCCGGATACCTTGCGGGATAAGTTCTACTACGAGCCGACGCAGTATGGATTTGAACGAACCCTGGCTGATCGTCGCGAGCGTATCCGAGAAATTCTGAATCGAGCCGATAGCTAACCGAACAGAAAAGCGGTATGCACCACCTCGGCCGTGGTGTATACCGCTAGAGTGAGATGTGATAGATAAACTCCGAATGCGCACCAGACTCTTATGAGCCCGGAAGTCGGTCGCACATCCGGTGTACTGCCTTTATTCTATGACATGGTAAAGATTCGGTAAAGGAACTCCTGTCATAAAATTTTGAGGGAGCGTCATAATGTGTTCTTGCGCATGGTTGAGAACACAAAATTTGTGCGGTACTCAGCTAGATTCTGAATGCGAACCACGGTAAACTTGATGGGTCTGGCAGTCTCGTTATACCCACTATATAGCGCAGTATATTGTGTTCTAGTGGGGATAATGCTGACGTAGTGCTGGGGTACTCTGCCCCAAACTCTCCGCCCCACCACCCGGTGCGGGTAAACCGAGGAGGCCAGCTCCAAAAAGATAAGAGCCCTTAGCGTGAATACATGAGGGTTCTGCACTATGAAAGGTAATTGTGGCTAAAAATAACCGCACCCGCCGTACTGTGCGTCAGTCCCGTGCTTTGGGCATCGCACTGACCCCAAAGGCAGAAAAGTACCTTGAGCGCCGTCCTTACGGCCCCGGTCAGCATGGTCGTGCCCGCAAGAAGGCTGATTCTAACTATGCTACCCAGCTGAAGGAAAAGCAGCGTCTGCGCGCTCAGTACAACATTCGTGAGGCACAGATGCGCCGCGCATACCTTGAAGCAAAGCGTGTCGAGGGTCAGACCGGTAAGAACCTGGTTGAGCACCTTGAGACCCGTCTTGACGCTCTGGTTCTGCGTTCGGGCTTTGCTCGCACCATTGCACAGGCTCGTCAGATGGTTGTACACCGTCACATTATGGTTGACGGTGTGCGCGTGGATCGTCCTTCGTTCCGTGTTAAGCCCGGCCAGCTGATTCACGTTCACCCGAAGTCTGAGAAGACCACTCCTTTCCAGGTCGCAGCTGCGGGCGAGAACCAGGCAGTTCTGCCTGAGGTTCCGGCATACCTGAACGTCGAAATTGAGAAGCTGCACGCGAAGCTTGAACGCGCCCCCAAGCGCGAGGAGATTCCCGTGGTCTGCGACGAGCAGCTGGTCGTTGAGTACTACTCACGCCTGGCATAATCTCGATATTTTTCGAGAGTCGGCCCGCGCCGTGGTTTATACCACGGGCGGGTCGTCCCGTTTTAAGCGAACCGGGCAATAAATTTTAGGGCGCGACTTTTAGGTATCGATCCAGATAGAGCGCGTTAAGGCCGCCTTGGGCAGCCCGAAAAATCTACATGCGAACAGGGCGCAGGCGGACGAGGCGCCTAATTTCATTTAGAATAGGGAAGTGGCCGCACGTTCGGTTCCTTTACCGCGCACCTGCGGCCGCCTTGACCGCTAAGGGAGCACCCAACCAAGAAGAAACGAGGTATCTATGACCGGTGGAGACATCGCGGGTCTCATCGCCGCAGGGGTTTTTGCAATCCTGGTGGCCCTGTTAGCCGTACCAATTCTTCGTCTCACCAAGGTTTTCGATGAGCTCATTGTTACCATCCGCTCCCTCAACCAGAGCACCAATCCGCTCATTGAAGAAGTCACCAAAACGGTGGTAAGCACCAACGAGCAGCTGGAAAAGATGGACGACATCACCTCAAACGTTTCAGACGCTTCAGCGAACGTTTCGGCGCTGTCTTCTCTGGTGACCTCAACTGTGGGTCAGCCGCTCATTAAAGTTGCCTCGTTCTCGTACGGTGTGCGTCAAGCATTCCGCGGCGGCTCAACCAACGCCCAGAACCCGAAAACCCCCGGCCCCGAGAAACCTCAACAGGGTGGTGAAAACTAGTGGGTATTTTACGCTCAGCTCTACTTCTAGGTGCCGGCGCAGCTGTCGGCTATCTCGCCTCCAGGCGTGCCGCCTACGTTAAAGCAAACCCGTCCAGCGCCTCCCTCATTAAATACGAGTCCGGTGCGCTGGAGTTAAACCCGGAGTCTCAGATGGGAAAGTTTTTTGATTCATCCCTGGGTAAGCCGCTGCAGCCTTACGCCCTGCGGGCGGTTGAGTTCGCCGCACGGGTACGCCAAGGCATGCAGGAGAAAGAAGCCGAACTGCACGCCAAAGTTGAGCGGCAAAAACAGGACGCACGCCCTGGCTCTCTCGATCTGTGGGACCGGGATATGAGCCCGAATGAGGCATCCGAGCTGCGTCGAGCCGTTGCCGAGCGTGAGCTCATTGAGGTTGAAAGCGAAATAGCCCACCTTGAGGAAGCGCGTCAAGCTCGCCTGCGCCGTGACCGGGAACTTGGTGAAGATTTCTTCAACTAAAAGCGTAATACTATTTCATGTCGTATGATGTAGTTAACGCGCTAACCAAAGATTTATTGTATACAAGACCTACTAAACACACGTATTCACTTCAGAGGAAAAAATGCTCTCACAGGAAATTTCAAAGCGCTGGGTTGATTTTTTTGCTAAACGCGGGCACACCGTGGTCCCCTCAACATCGCTTATCTCAAATGAGCCCGGCGCTATGTTCACAATTGCGGGCATGGTTCCGTTTATCCCGTATTTTTTGGGACGTGAAACACCGCCGTTTAGCCGCGCAACCAGCGTCCAGAAGTGCATCCGAACCCTTGATATTGATGAGGTAGGCAAAACCGCCCGACACGGCACATTCTTCCAGATGGCCGGAAACTTCTCATTCGGCGACTACTTCAAAGAGCAGGCAATACCGTTCGCCTATGAACTACTCACCACCAGCCAGGACGAAGGCGGCTACGGCCTGGACCCTGAGCGGCTGTGGGTGACCATTTATGAAGGCGACGATCAGGCGTTTGACGTGTGGACCAAGATCGTTGGCTTCCCCGAAGAGCGTATCCAACGCATGGGGATGAAAGAGAACTACTGGTCAACCGGCCAGCCCGGGCCAGCAGGTCCGGACTCCGCGGCCCGGCCTACGGCAAGGAAGGCGGCCCGGCTGTTGACGACGACCGCTACATTGAGATCTGGAACCTGGTGTTCATGCAGTACCAGCGTGGCGAAGGCACCGGCAAGGACGACTTCGAGATTCTGGGTGAACTCCCTCAGAAAAATATTGATACCGGCCTGGGCGTTGAGCGTCTTGCGATGCTGCTGCAGGGGGTCGAGAACTTCTATGAGACCGACCAGGTACGCCCGGTACTTGACGCGGCATCGAAACTATCCGGTAAAAAATATCATGGGTCTGAATCTCCCCAGGATGAAGGGTATGTTGACGATGTGCGGATGCGTGTGGTCGCTGACCACATCCGCTCTTCCCTCATGCTCATTGCCGACGGGGTGACTCCTTCAAACGAAGGGCGCGGCTATATTCTGCGTCGGCTCATGCGCCGTGCAATCCGTGCGATGCGCCTACTGGGTGTATCTGAACCGTGCCTGCCGGTTCTGTTCCCTGCCTCCCGCGACGCAATGGCCGGTGCATTCCCGTACGTTGCAGATGATTTTGAGCGTATTTCACGCATTGCCTACGCCGAAGAGAAAGCGTTCCTGCACACCATTGAAACAGGGACCGAGCGGCTGGAAGAAGCAGTGGCCAGCGCCAAGAAGAACGGCTCTAACTCCGTCTCCGGGGCTGAGGCGTTCACGCTCCACGATACCTACGGCTTCCCCATCGACCTCACCCTTGAAATGGCTGCTGAGGCCGGGGTGAAGGTGGACGAGAAGGCGTTCCGTGAGCTCATGGCCCAGCAGCGGGAGCGCGCCCAGGCCGACGCTAAGGCCAAGAAAGGCGCATTCGCTGACCTGTCTGAACTGCGCAGGCTGCTGGATGAGCGCGGCTCCATCTTCACTGGTTACACTGAGCTGCGCACCGAGACGCAGCTGCGCGCAATCCTGGTGGACGGCGTTTCCGTGCCCGTAGCCAAGGCCGGGGATAAAGTTGAGGTTGTTCTTGACGAGACTCCGTTCTACGCTGAAGCTGGCGGGCAGGCCGCCGACACCGGAACCATTACCGGTGACGGTTTCGTCATTGATGTTCAGGACGTGCAGCAGCCGGTGAAGGGGCTGAGCGTACACCGGGCGGTAATTCGTGAGGGTGAGGCCCACCCCGGTGTCCCGGTGGTGGCTCAGGTGGATGTGCAGCGCCGTAAGGACGGCGAGAAAGCACACTCCGGCACCCACATTATTCATGCCGCACTGCACCAGGTGCTGGGTAAAGAAGCCACTCAGCGAGGGTCGTTCAATAAGGAAGGCTACCTGCGTTTTGACTTCGCCT
>ERZ772956.1247-NODE-1247-length-17681-cov-2.876773_pt1 | contig 17681 bp, 14 predicted proteins | sample MGYA00580683_ERZ772956 | MGnify/ENA primary metagenome ERZ772956 (study PRJEB29015, sample SAMEA2738077) | human oral metagenome | biome: human oral; feature: human-associated habitat; material: saliva | place: China | collected 2212 ... | reverse complement strand
TCAATTAGCGAGGTGTTCGTGACGAGCAAATCGTCGCCGACTAGCTGGATGCGGTCGCCGAGCCGTTCGCGCAGCAGCTTCCAGCCATCCCAATCATTTTCGGCTAGACCATCCTCGATTGAGACAATTGGAAATTCATTTGTCAAGGCTTCTAGCCAATCAACCATTTCACTGCTTGATAGCGACTTGCCTTCGCACTTGAGCTCGTAGCGTCCGTCTTGGTAGAACTCGCTTGACGCAGCATCCATCGCAAAGACAACGTCGCGGCCGAGTTCGTAGCCGGCGTTTTGAATGGCTTCGGATAATAAGGCTAGCGCTTCGCGATTGCCGTTGCGGACGCGCGGTGCGTAGCCGCCTTCATCGCCGACAGTAGTTGGATAATCATAATTTTTTAGCACTTTGGCTAGCGCATGAAAGATCTCGGTACCCATTTTGAGCGTGTCCTCAAAAGTCTGCGCACCTTTACAAATGATCATAAATTCCTGAATATCGGTAGCGAAAGCTGCATGAGCACCGCCATTGAGTACGTTCATCATCGGTAATGGTAGAACGGGTGCGCTGCTGGTCATTTCTGCGACGTAGCGCCACAGCGGCTGATTCTTAGCGCTGGCGGCAGCTTTAGCAGCGGCTAGGCTGACGCTGAGAATGGCGTTAGCACCAAGCTTGGATTTATTATCGGTGCCGTCTAAATCGAGCATTATCTGGTCGAGAGCAGCTTGGTCGCTAGCGTCGTGTCCGGCTAGCGCTGGTGCAATGACTTCGTTAACATTGCGTACTGCCTGATAAACAGCCTTACCTGACCAGTCAATGCCGCCATCGCGCAATTCAAGCGCTTCAGCCGAGCCAGTGCTAGCGCCGCTCGGTACGGCAGCACGGCCAAGCGTGCCGTTACTTAAAATAACGTCTGCTTCAACGGTTGGGTTGCCGCGGCTGTCGAGGATTTGTCTTGCTTTGATTGATTGAATTGTGAAATCGTTCATAGTTATATTATAGCATTTAATGCAGAAGACTAGACTGTTTGAAATCTCACGGATAAAATATTTCAGGCAACTTGATTTTCGCGGTATAATGAATTTATGGAAGTGCAAAAACAGGGAATTTTAGTTATTAGCCGCCACGCAGAAAGCGAGTGGAATTTATTAAGTAAGTGGACTGGCTGGACAGATGTCAATTTGACAGAAAAAGGCATGCGCGAAGCCGAGCAGCTTGGTGAAATTATTCGCGACATTCACTTTGATGCCGCTTATACTAGCGAGCTCAAACGTACGCAGCAGACTTGCGATGGAATTCTGCGCGGCAAGGGCGACCAGGCAGATCTCGAACGGATTATCGCCAAGCCGCTTAACGAGCGTGATTACGGCGACTTAACCGGCAAAAATAAATGGGAAGTCAAAGACGAGATTGGCGATGAAGCATTTCAGGGAATTCGCCGCGGCTGGGATTACCCGGTGCCGGGCGGTGAAACGCTCAAAGATGTTTACGCGCGGGCAATTCCATATTTTCAAAGCGAAATCTTGCCGCGACTGCAAAGAGGCGAAAATATCCTGCTTGTTTCGCACGGTAATACTATTCGCGCGCTGATGAAGTATCTCGACCAGATTCCTGATGAAGAGATTGGCAAAGTGGAAATGCCGTTCGGTACACTGCTTGTGTATGAATTTGATACCGAGCATCAATTGCCGCTGGATAAGCAAACTCGTACGATAGACATCATCCAGCCGAAAGCTTGAATTATTACCAAATTTCTTTATGCGGTACGCGTAAGATTTTGGCTAACGTATATTGGATAAGCCAATAAACAGCTGACACTACTAAGCAGAAATTACCGACAATAGTCATAACTTGGTGCGGTAGTTTAGGAATTGTCGGCGCAAAGAGCAGCAGAATGACTGGCAGAACCGTCAATATTAATTTAATACAAATTATCAGTTTGTACGACAAGTTTAATTTCCATTTTTTTGCTGGTTGTTGTTTTGGCGGGCGGGTATTGGCGGCTATCGCGTTGGCTGCCGAATGCGTGATTTTAGCGCCAGTCTTGCCGATTTTCTTTGGCAATCCTATCAGCGTGATTATTGACATAACAATAATTGCAGCTGTAATGGCAATAGAGACGATGGCAATGAAAGGGGCGGCGTCGCTATAGCACCCAGAGTGGCTCACGACGGGGCGAGGCGCTTGGCGTTCTGGTAGAAAAATCTTTTGTACAGCTTCTGATTGGAATAACGGATATAGTAATATAATTGCCGTCCATGTCCACTGCAAAAATACTGACAAATACCCTAATGTGCCAAAAATATTAACGACTATGCGGCGGCGCGAGTGTTGTTTGCTTTTCATATAGTTATGATAGCATGAGGAGTATGGGAGGGCAAAATAGGACAATAGCAAAACCTGCCGCTCGTCGGCAGGTTCATAATTCAAATGGTCGGGGTGAAAGGACTCAAACCTTCGACCTCACGGTCCCAAACCGCGCGCGCTATCAACTGCGCCACACCCCGATAGATGTGCAAAGCTATTATATATTATTTTGCGGGTTTTTCCTAGTCGTAATATAATCAAAGCATGAAAATATTATTTTGGAAGCATAGTAATGACTATGACAAGGTTTATAGGTGGCTGATAATTGTTGTGCCAGTAGTAGCGGCAGCTCTTAGTTTATGGATTGGCTTGCGGCAGAGTGTTTGGTTTGATGAAGCATATTCGATAATGGTAGCCAAGCGGTCTGCCAGCGAGATTATTCGGCTGTCGGCACTTGATACTCATCCGCCGCTGTATTATCTCGTTCTGAAAATTTGGGCGAATGTTTTTGGCTGGAGCGAACTGGCATTGCGCTCGCTAAGCGTGATCTTTTATGGAGCCTCAATTGCGGTAGCTGGTTGTTTTATTAAAAGGCATTTTAATGCGCGAGCAGCCATTTATGTATTAACGATGTTGCTTCTGGCGCCATTATTAATGCGCTACGGTTTCGAAATTCGCATGTACGCTATGGCGTCGTTAATCGGCGTAGCGGCGACGGTGATGTTGGTACGGGCACACTCTAGCAAGCGGTGGACTGACTGGCTTATTTATGGAGTGCTAGTGGCGCTCGGCATGTACACGCTATACTACTTGGTGCTTTTGTGGCTGGCTCATCTAGCCTGGCTAGTCGCGATGGATGCTGGTCGGTTGCGTAAGTCTTCATGGAAAGAGTGCCGCTGGATAGGGGCCTATGCGTTTAGTCTGTTACTGTTTCTCCCTTGGCTGTCGTCATTTTTGAAGCAGGTTGGCAATGGCGCGCTCGCGCCAATTGGACAGCCAATGAATCTCGAGCAGTTAGTTGGTATTGTTTCGTTTAATACAATATACCAGCCGCTTTGGCAACTGGGTGTGATTACCTCAATATTGGTGCTAGCGATAATTTTTGTATCTGTCCGCTCAATTGTTATTACTTTTCATGTTAAGAAAAAAAACGATATTTTGTGGTTATTAGTTAGTTATATTAGCGTGCCGATAATATTATTGATGGTGATTTCTCTGTATAAACCGATGTATGTCGAGCGTTATTTGGCGCACGTTGCGATTGGCTTAGTTATGCTCGTGGGAGCTAGTCTCGCGCTGTCGACCGAACATGAGAATCGTGAAGTTTGGCGAATAGCTTCACCGTTAGTTCTGCTGGTAGTTCTGGCGGTCGGGGCAACTAATCTCAGTCAGGTTGGTAATTATAACTTTCAACGTATGCAAAAGCCAAACGTCAACTCTGTTGCTTCTATAGTTAAATGTAGCGAAAACGATGTGGTGTTAGCGGCCGATCCGTATGTGGCGATTGAGCTAGATTATTATCTACCGAATTGCCAGATATACTTTGCTAGTAGTGACCAACATCTTGGCGGCGGTTATGCTCCGCTAGATGGTAGCAGCCGCCAAGTTGTCGACACGAAAAAAACATTTACCCGCGCAAAGAATATCTATAATGTCTACTATAGCGATATGAAAGCTAGTCTGCTAGGCAACTATCGCGAGGTCGAAACGATCGATTTATCACCGCTAAAAATTACTAAGTTTAACGCGGAATAATCTTCATCAAAAATTTGGTTCGCACTGCTAGGTAAATAATGGCAATCACCAAAATCGATAGCGCGAGGTTTTGAGGAATCTCGGCTAGACGGTCAAAAGAATTAAAATAACTAGCCGGCGCGCCATATTGCGGATTGACTATCAGATGCGCTCCCATGACTACGAAGGCATGAATTGAATAGACGTAAAGCGAATTAGTCCCAAACGGAATAAGTAGCCAGCCGAGATAGCGTTTAATTTGTTTTTCAAAACGCTGGAAAATCATAAAAAACCCAATAAACCAGAGCAGCGACATAGCTACGCGCGCTGGCGTTAGAGCTAGCTTATCGAAACTGGCCGCTAGGATAGGGCGAAAATTATTAATAGCTGTCGAAAGATTATCGTTCAAGGCTGGCGCGAAAAACTCGGCAAAAACATTGGCGATGAAAGTGATGATAAACATGGTAAAGATGACAGTTTTAGTACGGCGCCGCGTTTTGGCGGACAAACTATTCCACCATGATTTAATTTGCGGCGAGTAAAATCCTAGCGTGAAGGCGATGAAAAAAATAAATTGCCAAGTAAATGGCTGAGTGAATTCGTTAACCGGCTTTGGCGTTAGCAGCCAAACTAGAGTACTGACGGTTAGAACGATGTACCATTTGCCGCGGCGCAGTAGCCAAAGCGCAGCTGGTGTTAGCGCCAAAAATATCGCATACAGACGCAAGTAATCGGCCCAGCCGTAGAATTCTTGCAAGGTAACTATTCTCCAAAATAAACTAAAGATATTGCTATCTAGCGGAGGCAAAGGCGACTTGACGCCGTCGTTACCAACAAAATGCCAGCCGATCGCAATCGATAATATTGTAATGATGATACTGGTTAGATATAGCATGAAGCTTCGCCGCCAGATCAATTTAGCAGCGTATCTAAACGAACGCTCTGTTAATTTAGCGCCGCGGACAATACCTAATACTAATCCAGAAATAATAAAGAATCCTTCGGCGGCAGTGACGTATAATCTGCTGTCGCCGCTTATGAACACGAGGCCGTTTGGAAAATAACTCAAATGATCAAGTATGATTATCACCAAAAACCAGCCTCTCATTAAATCTAGGCTGACAATACGATTAATTTTTGGTTTTTTTACAGCGCTCATTTTGGTCACTTCTACCAGTATAGCAGGTCCAATCTGAGGATAGTGTTAAAAGTAGTGGCTAGCGCGGGCGTTTTTTAGCGATATTACGAGCCTGTTCAGTGTACTTGTCTTCAAGCGGGTCTAAAACGACGGCGCCGTATTTACGGATTATAGCTTGCGAAATCATCCAATCGGCAATGTGCGGATTCTTTGGCAAGAGCGGACCGTGCAAATAGGTACCGATAACGTTACGATAACGGGCGCCTTCACGGCCATCAATATTATTGTTGCCTACGCCTTTGATGACGTCGCCGAGTGCTGCGGTATTTTGGCTAAGCGTAGTTAGCCCGGAGTGATTCTCATAACCGATAATTTCACCGAATTCTGGACTTTTGACGATAATATTACCGACAATGCGCTCGTCACCACCAATTGTCTCTAGGTCAAGAATACCGACACCAGGAATTATGTCGCCGTCTTTGGTAGTGAACGAGCGGCCGAATAGTTGGTATAAACCGCAGATAACTAACATTGGTAAATCGTCGTCAGCTAATCGTTTGAGTTGAGGGGCAATCTTTTGCAGGTCGCCACTAATTCGTAATTGTCCAGAGTCCTGTCCACCGCCGCCGACGATTAAATCAACATCGTCTGGAAAAGCGTCGCCAACATTGTACTCAATTAGTTTGGCAGCAAAACCACGCCATTCTAGCCGCCGCTTGAGAGTCAGAACATTGCCCCAGTCGCCGTAAATGTTCATATCGCGCGGATAAAGTTGCAAGATAGTGATAGATTGCGGTTGCTTTTTCATCGGATTTCCTCCACGTCGGTATAGCGGGCTAGTAGTCGTCGTAGTGCTAACATTGCGGTGTAGCTGCAGTAAATACGTTTTGGTTGGCGAGTGTGTTTAGTGATGAGCTGGCGCAGTGCAACCGCCAGGTCGGTATCAACAAAATCGATAGGCACTTCGTCGTATTCTAGTCGCAGGGCCATGTCATAGGCGCGGACACCAGATACAGCAGTGACGCCTTGTTCTTGTAAGCTATCGAAATCGACATCCCAGAGCCAGCTCATGTCGCGGCCATCAGCGTAGGCATCGTTAATAGCTATCATAGTGGCGTAGTTTGCTGGGTCGAACGAAGCTAGGGCCAAACGGAAGCCAGCCGGATTTTTGACCAATATTAGCTCGCAGGGTTGTCCATCTATTATTAATTGCTCGCCGCGGCCAAAAGCTGGCTTAATGTTTGATAGCGCTTCGAGCATAGAATCAACATTTAGATTATTACCGAGAATTGCGCGCACTAAAGCAACAGCACCGGTGGCATTTTGAAGATTGTAGATGCCCCGCAAGTTTAGATCTATCGAGTGATCGTTGCCACCAAAAGCGATAATGGCGTGCTGGTCTTTAAACTTTTCAAGACTGGTGTCGTCAGCGTACAATTTAGCCGCATTTTGCTCGCTACTACGTAGAGAATCATCAGAAGGGAAAGTCTGCGAATATTTTGGGTTAACGCCAAAACTTCGCAGCGGTGATTTGATGTCGTTTACAAAATCAGGACTACTTAATCGCGGGTCGTCGCGGTTAAGGACTACGCACTTTGTTGTGTTTATTGCAACATTGTGGAGGAGTTTGGCGGTATTGTCAATTTCGCCGAAGCGGTCAAGTTGGTCGCGCATAACGTTGAGCAGCAAACAGTAGTTTGGCTTGATTGCTTTTACAAAGTGAACAGCATAGGCTTCGTCGAGTTCAAGCACGGCAATATCGGCGTTAATTCGTCCGTGCAAATCAACTTCGCCTAATAGCGCTGCTGCCACGCCGCGCGTGAAGTTGCTGCCAGTACGGTTGGTGAATACTTTCAGGCCTTGGCTTTCTAGTAATTCGACAACAATTTTGGTAGTAGTAGTTTTGCCATTAGTGCCGCTGATGAGTGCTACGCCCATTGGTAGTTGCTGTAATGTGCGGCTAACAAAATCTGAGTCGATTTTTTCAATTACCAAGCCTGGTAAGGCTGAGCCGCTACCGCCGCGAATCTGTGCAGCTTTCTTGACAGCCTTCCCCAGCATAGTCGTGAGAGTTTGACGCATAAAACTCATTATACCTGTTTTTGGCGCATTATAGTAGCGTCCAAACGCTTTTTGAACTATAATAAAAAGCATATGTTTATTGTGGGCATGATTTCGTGGTGGTATAGCGTTGGTTGGAAGCGGGCAGCAGTAGATGTTTGGGAGTCTATCGAGCGATTATACGATACGTTTTCGCTGGGATTATTACTCAAGACACTATTCGCGCCGTGGCGGCAAATTTCAGCCGGGAAAGTACGCGGGCCAATCGGGGTGCAGTTGCGGGCGTTTTTTGATCGCTTGGTATCGCGGATTATTGGCGGCTTTATAAGGATAATAACGCTGCTGATAGGTGTAGCAGCCTTGTGCTTGATGCTGTTGATTGGTCTACTACGTTTGGCTATTTGGCCGTTGGTGCCAGTGACGCCGGCGGTAATGGTTGTTGCGGCAATATCGGGGTGGATACCATGGCATCTTTAGGTGCTTTTAGATATGCGTCTCAGCGAGCTAGCGAAGCGCGCTTTGGGCGGCTGCTGTCGCCGATGATTGCAAAAAGTCTTTCATGGTTAGCATTATTACTAGTGATATCGGGTACTATGCTGGTAACTATGGAGCGTCTGTCGCTAGGTTGGTTATGCGGTGCTCTGGCGGCAGTATTATATATGGCGGTGAAATTTTATAATTGGCACGTTCACGATCTGCCGGCTGGTAGGGGCGGCTCAGTTGATGATTTGTTAGCTGGCGACGTGTTGGGCCGGTTGTCTCGAGAACCGGATGTGCGAGAGGTTGCTAAAGTAATTGGTGAAGTGCCAAGCGGCCAATTCATGGGGGTGCGGCTTGGTATGACGCCGTCATTTTTAGCCACTATCGCTGAGAGTTCGACGATTTCCGTTGACGAACTGTGGAGTGTAGCTGACGACATTCGCCAAGCCAATCAGCTAGACCGTATCAGCGGTGCCGTATTAGCTACAGCGCTAGTGAGGAGCTTTCCGAATTATCAATCGATAATAGCGCAAACTCATTTAGGAGATGAAGATTTGGATGCTGGTATTTTGTGGCAAGAGCATTTGATGGAGATTGTTCGGCATTTTGGCCAGCGGCGGCGGACTGGCGGCTTGGCGCGTGATTGGTCGTTTGGTTGGATTCCGCACCTTGAGCGATTCGGGCAGAATATCAGCGAGCAAATTGGTGCTAGTCGTAATACTTTGTCGATTGACATACCATCGCATGTTCAGGTGATTGATCAGCTAGTGGAAGCTTTTGGTACGGGCGGGCGGCAAAATGCGGTTCTTATCGGTCAAGCTGGTGTTGGTAAAACATCAGTAATTCATGCTTTCGCGGAACGAATTTTGGACGCTGATGCGAATGTACCCGAAAATCTTCGCTTCCGCCAGATCTTTATTCTTGACTCGGCGTCGCTGATTGCGGCAGCGCCAGGTCGCGGCGAGCTTGAAAACTTAATCATGCAGGTTCTAGGTGAAGCTTACAATGCCAAGAATATAATTGTTTGTCTTGATGACGCGCAGTTATTCTTCGAAGAGGGCGTAGGGTCAGTAGATTTAACAAATGTTTTGCAGCCGATTTTAGATGCTGGCCGACTACGCTTAATTTTAAGCATGGACGAACAGCGCTATCTCGAAATTAGCCGCCGCAACCCGTCGCTAGCTAACTCGCTTAACCGTATTAATGTCGCCGAAACCAACGAAGCAGAGACTAAAAAAGTTCTGCAAGAACAGTTGATTGCTATTGAATTCAACCGCAAAGTTACTTATATGATCCAAGCGATCAACGAAGCTTATCGCTTGAGCCAGCGTTACATTCACGATATAGCTATGCCTGGCCGGGCGCTTAAATTGCTAGAGTCGGCGGCTAGTTTCAGCGAGTCGGGTATCGTGACCATGAATTCTGTGCAGCAAGCGATCGAGCGGACAATGGACGTTAAAGTTAGCGTGGCTAATAGCACTGAAGATCGCGAGCGGCTGCTGCATATGGAGGATTTAATTCATGAGCGAATGGTTAATCAGGTTCGCGCCGTTAACGTCGTTAGCGATGCCTTGCGCCGGGCACGTGCTGGCGTGCGCAATGAGAATCGGCCGATTGGTACTTTTCTGTTTTTGGGGCCGACTGGTGTTGGCAAGACGGAACTATCAAAAGCACTGGCTGACGTATATTTTGGCGGTGAAGGCAAGTTAATCCGCTTGGACTTGAATGAGTTTGTTCGCGCCGAGGATGTGGCACGGCTGATTGCTGATGGCGCTGACGACCCGATGAGTTTAACTGCGCAAGTAATGAAACAGCCTTTCAGCGTGGTGTTGCTCGACGAGATTGAGAAGGCCGCGCCAGAAGTGCTAACTACACTGTTGCAATTACTCGACGAAGGGATTTTGCGCGACGCCAAGAACCGTGAGATTAGCTTTCGCGACGCCATTGTAATTGCCACTAGTAACGCTGGCGCTGATAGGATCCGCGAATATATCGAGCGCGGCTATCGGCTTGAGCAGTTTGAACAGCAGTTTATCAACGAATTAATTAGTTCAAACCAGTTTCGACCAGAGTTTCTCAATCGCTTCGACGAAATTGTACTCTTTCGTCCGTTTACGCCTGCCGAGTTGGTGCAAGTGCTTGATCTGATTCTGGCTGGCGTCAACAAAACTCTATTGCCGCAAAAAGTGTCAGTGACTGTTGATGAAGACGCGAAACAGATTCTCGTTCAGCAAGGATACGATCCGCGGCTAGGTGCTCGGCCGATGCGCCGTGTCGTTCAGAAAGCGGTGGAGAATACTATCGCTAAGCTCATGCTATCGGGGGCGGTCAATCCGGGCGATTCGGTGAACATTGATGCCGAGCAAGTACGGCGAATTTTTGAAGAATCTGAATCGCAAGTAGTTCCATTGCAAGGCGATGTGCCTAACCAGCAGAACCAAGCTTAAGAAAGTTTTCTAACAAGAGTTTTGGCGGCGCGGCGATTGATAGGCGCAACAATACCAACGGCAAGCGCGCCAATACCGCGCACGAGCGCCCGTGCTTTGGTTTTGTAGCGTTCTTTTTTGCTGAGGGACGTATTAGTGGTATCAAGCTGCGGCGACTCGGACCAGAATGCTAGCCGCACCGCTCTGACGCCGAGTGCCAAGCCTCGCTTTTTATTGCCGGCAAGCGTCTCGGCGTAGCTGGCTCGAGCGGTAAAATTAATATCATATTGATCAATACGATTTAGTCCGTCGGCATGTTTGTGCGAATTCTTGAGTTTCTCTAGTCCGTAACGAAAAGTTTCAACAGTCTTGGTATTATTTTCTGGAGTATCAAAAGTTTCATCGCTTGCTATGCGTGACAATTGCATGGTTGCCAGCATGGCTGCGCTAGCTCCCAGTTCGCGCAGCGTGCTGCGATTTGGTTCTTGTTCAGCTAAAGTTTTGTGTTGATCAACTGCCTTAGTAAGCCACTTTTCAGCTTCTTCGTAGTTGCCTAAATGTCTATAGGCATTACCCGCGTCGCGCGCCATCCGAGCCTTTTCGGATGGATCTGACGTTGTATCGTATGCCATTATCGCTAGTGTCGCAGCAGGGTAATAGGATCCATCGCGAGTTGCTTGCGCGGTCGATTTTGAAAGTTCGCCAAAATCCAACTCGCTGTCTTTAGTCTCCATACTTATATTATAACACGAAAAATTATCTAATGCAAGGCATGCGTTTCGTATTTTTGCCGGCAATTATCCCACTAGTCGCCAAGGCTTATTTTGATAGTGACGTAGCTAGTTGGCTCGTGGTCGAATTTATTGGCGTCTACTTTGGCGTACGGCTTGGCTATCTCGGAGGTGCCGTATGTATAATCTTTATGCAGCGCCTGCGGTATAACGCTCAGGTATAAAATATGGCCGTTAGTATCCTTGAACGTATCGCTTTGAACGATAGTATCTTTATCTTTCGTACTGATAAGCGAGAAGCCAGCCTCTTTAATTTTTTTGGTTAAATCCATACGAGTTTTACTTACGGAAGTATTATGTCCATACTCTGTAGTGATAGACTTATCATTTGAAATATTACTTTTATAAACCGCCAGTCTATACGATTCATCTAGCTTCAAATTGCTATATATACTATGAATTTGGTTATAGCGGGCAGTGTTGGTGTATTCTACGACCATTCTGTCGACTAGATATACGCTCATAGCTGTTAGCCAAAAAAGCACAAAAACCAATATCGCATACACCAGTAAGCTTCGGCGCACCATGAAGTGAGTGTCTGTTTTTGTAATGTGTTTGACACGCTGCTTGCGAGTCTTCTTGGGAGATTTATTTGCCTTGGTAACCATAAACATAGTGTAGCATACCGATGCGATTATTGGCTAAGTATAGTTGTGGTAACAGATGATCCGCTGATTATCGCGCCGGATAGCAAAGGTTGTTCCGTGGCTCTATTTGGATCAAGCGGTTGGCGGCCTAAATTGTTGACGCTATCAACGAGGCTAGGGAAATTCTTTGCCAAATCATTGTACGGCCTGCCATCAGGTATTGTACTATCGGTAGTGATGAATACCCAGCCAGCATTGCGTTGGCGCGATAAATTGATTATTTTTTGGTAATCGCTAGCCTTTGCGGTATAAATCGTATGGAAAATACGATGGGAATTAGCTGGGTCGTTTTCAAAGGCAGAGTCAGCGGTCTTATAGTTATTAATATATTCGTCAGCAGTGCCTTCGTTAGTCATGAAAATATCGGCGTATGGTGCAATCGCGTCGGTGATGTGCGTACCAGGATTGGCGACGACCAACTTGTTGCCGTAAGTGCTTTTCGTGTAGTTGTATAATTCTGCCATGTAAGCCGTTGCGCTGTTATTTCTGGATGATATCTCATCGAAGTAGAATCCGTGAATTTTATCTGCCCCGTAAAGTTCAATGAACTTAGCCATGGCGGCTTTAACTTCGGCAATCGGGCGAGTTTGATGAATGGTGCGGATGTAAGCGACAGTTTTGAAACCAAGCTCGGCGTTCTTTTTTAGCAGCCGCACATAGCCTGGGTCGAGCTTGGCGTCAGGACTGCCGTCTGCCATGATGAGTGTATACGGGATTTTGCTGCTGCCTGCTGCATGAACAGCTTTCCAGTAGTCAGAGAACTCGCTACCGCCAGCCTCAGCGAGCGGATAAACGTATGATAGCATAAAGACCGATTGAGCGTTGACCGCAGTATATGTACTAGTATTTGTTTTATTAACCATACCAGCGACAGCGTTGCTAAGAGAAACGGTGTAAGTTTTACCTTTACCGCCAGTGCCGGCATTGGTGTCAATGTAGAATTTGGCGCTGGTTTCTCCTGTCTTGATAACCACTCGCTGGCTGTCCCAACGGATGTTGAGATTGTTCGGATTGCTAGTATTGTGTGTGATCTTGATATCCGCGCTAACATCGGTACTGGCTGCTTTGTCTAAAGTCGCCGTGTAAACAGCGGTTTCGCCTTCTTTGACGCTGGCTGGTCCATGAAGAGTAATTTTTGGCGCAGTCGCAGCAGGACTGATTATCCCCGCGCCAGTGCCGCCGCCTGAATTATCGACGACTGACCCGCTAAATCCGCTGGTGACGCTCTCTCTATGTCCTTTCTTGTCAATATAACTGGCTTGGACGATGACTTGCATGCCGAGGTGGTCTTTGGTTTGCGCGAGAGTTTTGCCAGTTCCCAAGAATTTGCCGTAAAATTCGTACCACCTGTAAGTAATACCGCTCTCTGGTACGCCATCAGCATCGGTAATGTGAGCAGTGAATACTTGTCCGACTCGGTTAATTCCGTCGATGGTGACGCTACCATGGTTATTATTTGATGCGGCGTTGCCGACAGCTATCGTAGCTGAGCTAATTAAATCTTTCATTACGTTTTTGTTGTTAGCATGAGTTGTTTTGACAGTGATTTTTTTACCCACTTCTGATGGTGTCAACTTGTATGAGAAATAACTAGCCCCAGGAATAGCCGCGCCGTCGGCAAACCATTGATAATATCGTATGCCGCCGTCTTTCAGTCCGTCGGGGTCGTCTATCTGCGCGATTAGGGTTGAGCCGACTTCTGCCGCGCCGACGATTTTTACAGCTGCTGGCGCTGGTTCGGGCGTTGGCTTGGGTGGTTTTGGCGGATTGGGCGGGTTTGGTGGCGGCGTCACTGGTTTGCTAGTATCGGGCTTGGTTGACGGAGTGTTTGCAGGCTTTTGGTTGGTAGTATTGTGGGTCGACGGCCTGCCTGCCGATGCTATTTGGCGGTAATGATAAGTATTGTGATTTCTGACAACCGAGACGCCATTTCCAGCCGTCTTGGTAGAATTACTAGGTGAACTGTTCGTGGACTCGTCAGTCTTGGTCTGGCTAGTCTCGTTCTTGCCATCCGGGTTCGAACTTGGTTCTGAATCCGAGTCTGGTCGCTGCGGCTTGCTGTTTTCGTCGTCTGCTTGAGAAGTAGTATCATGGCTAGGTCCTTGATTTGTCTGATTATGCTGGTTCATACTAATCAAACTGTTAAACAGCCAGTACAACAAAACTACTGCTAGTATAGCGGCCAATATCCCGATAACAACTTTTATTTTTCTATGGTTTGCTTGTTGGTTTTCCATATTCCTCTCCTCAGAATACAATACTTCAATTTAAGCATAGGCGATATGGAAAGTCAAATAACGAATCAATCGATCAAAAAAATAAGACAGCTGTCATTGCTGCTATCTTTGGTACCCCGCACAGGAATCGAACCTGCAACCTTTGGTACCGGAAACCAACGCTCTATCCAGTTGAGCTAACGGGGCACATTTGGTACGCCCGGCAGGATTCGAACCTGCGACCCCTTGGTTCGAAGCCAAGTACTCTAATCCGCTGAGCTACGGGCGCCTATCGCAATTATATCACATATTGTATAATCAAACTATGAACATACAGCAGGACATCTCTCTCAAAAAGCTTACAACTATGCAGCTCGGCGGCGTGGCTCGGCAAGTTGTCGAGGCTAGAACTCGCGCCGATATCGCCGAAGCAGTACGCTATACTCATGAGCACAATCTGGATATATATGTTCTCGGTGGCGGCAGTAATACGTTAGCGCACGACGAGGGCTTCGACGGACTTATTATACTCAATCGCATCCCAGGTTTTGAAGTTGTTGACGAAACTGACGATTTGGTGACGATTGTAGCTGGTGCTGGCGAGGTTTGGGATGACTTCGTACGGCGGACGGTCGAGATGAATCTCAGTGGCGTGGAATGCTTGTCGGCGATCCCCGGTACGGTCGGTGCGGCGCCTGTACAGAATATTGGCGCTTACGGCCAAGAGGCTGCTTCAACGATTGTCTCGGTCAATGCCTACGATACGCGCGATAACCAATTTGTAACTATTAGCAATGCTGAGTGTGACTTTGCGTATCGTCATAGTATTTTTCGCGGTCGTTGGGCGGGGCGCTATATTATAACATCAGTAACGTTTAACTTGTCGCGGTATCAATCTAAACCGCCGTTTTATGCAGCGATTCAGCGTTATTTAGACGAGCACAATATTCACGATTATTCACCGCAAACATTACGCGAAGTTGTGATGAAGATTCGCTTTGATAAGTTACCTGACCCGAAAACCCGCCCAAATACTGGTTCGTTCTTCAAGAACGCTATTGTTTCGACTGATAAATTATCTGAACTGCAGCAAAAGTACCCTGATATTCCGCATTATAATATGCCGCAAGGTACATACAAGATCCCAACTGGCTGGCTAATTGATAGGTGTGGATTAAAAGGTACGCTTCACTATGGTATGCGCGTTCACGACAAAAACGCGCTAGTCCTTATCAATGAGTCGGCACAGAGCTATGAAGATCTAGCGCAAGCTCGCCAAAAAATTATTGATACCGTTTACCAAAAATTTGGTATCACCATTGAGCAAGAGCCGTTAGAGATACCTGGCAAAAACTCAGAAAAAGCATAGCCATTTTATAAATTGTGCGCTACAATTAAGTCATGAAGCGTAAAGAGGGCGGGTTTACTATAGTTGAAGTGGTTATTGCAGTTACCGTCATTAGCGTGCTGCTGATAATTGCTATGACTACGTTCAACGGCTTGACGGCGAAAGGCCGCGATGCAACCCGTAGAGCTCGCGCTGAAGCCATGGCTCTAGATCTTGAACGTTATTATAAATACAACACCACTTTCAGGGGGCATGAATATCCAACTGGCAACGCGCTGTTAGCTGATATAGGCAAATATTTTAGTGACACTACAGTTGTGCAAGATCCCTCCCGTTCTGGCAATAGGCTAGTCAAGGGCTGCCCGGCGGCGGGTCCGATACCAGCTAGCTGGGGCTGGACAGATGAGCAGAAAATGCTCTACAGGTATTGTGCTCAAGACAGAGAGAGATCCGACTGCGATAAAGTTTACGGCGCTTCGGGCAAGGATGTTTGCGTCGGTTTCAGAATATATTACTATAGCGAATCAGATAATGCGCTTTATCAGGTGAATAGCATATGGTCAAGATGAGAACGGATGAAGGTTTTACAATCGTTGAGGTGGTAGTTACACTGTTATTTATTTCGATAATATCGCTTGGTATATTAACGATGCATACCCAGGTTAGTATACTCTCGATTATCAACCGCCAGGATCAAAAGGCTAGTTATTTAGCGTACGATAATATGCGTAAGTATGTTAACGGAGCTCCGCCAACGTGGTTTTTGTGTACCGATCCGCTGCCAGGCGCTGTGCAGCAGGTATTGCTTGATTCAGAAGGGCATATTAGTGAGTTGCCCGGAACTACCAAGCAAAAAGTTGTGGCATCGGCGCCGTATGGTTGCGGCGACGCCGTCAGCAGTTTGGGTATGCCGATTCGTGTTGAGTCTGTAGTAACATATGGTAATGGTAAGAGGGTAACCCATGTTGCATATGCGGCATTCTAGTCGATCTGGATTCACTATCGTAGAGCTAATGGTGACGACGTTTGTTATGTTTATAGTGGTTGTAGTATTTGGCGGTATTATATCAGCATCTTACCGTCAGGCTATAGCAGCAGATGCGCTTGCTTCAATGACGCGTGACATGCACGTGACGATGGACGCTATCGAAATGGATGTTTTGGCTTCAGTCGAGATTGCTTCTACTTCTAGAAGGGGTGATATGAATATGCTTGATCGATACGGATATAGCGCTGTAAGTAATCCTGCACCTACTCTGCAAACTTGGAAATATTTTGGCGGAGGTAGCAACAAACGAGCCTTGCTCTTGATACAGTATGCGACCAATTTACGGCGCGGGGCAGGCTCTCGCGAAGTAGTTTACGCCGCAACAAAAAGGTTTAATTGCAGTACAGAGAGACGTCTCCAGTCAAAATACAGGCAGATGGTGGTTTACTTCATGCGGGACAATACATTGTATCGAAGGGTTATATTTGATGATATAAAAAGCGAAAGATATAAAGCCCTTGGTGTTAACGCTTCTGCTATATGTGGTACCGGTGATGAAAATAACGAATTTTGGCGCAAGATCGCAGTACAATCCATACCTCCGCAATCATCCGAATTTACTGGCGGTGCAACGCCAGGGCGATCGCTTTATCGCGACGAAACAATTGCTCGCAACGTTTCGGCATTTGATGTTCAATATTTTAAGGATGATACGCCAATAGCCAACCAATACGATGCTGCTCACAGTTCCGACCATATGTTTGAAAATGCTAACAAGGTTAAAATTGATATAACAATTAGTCCTCCTGTGGGGGGAGTGTCTAAAATATCTCAGTCATTAACTGTTCGGAAAGGAAATGAAGAATGATTCGCTTTGATAAGGGCTATTCTCTAGCAGTAATGATTATAATGACAACATTTATATTGGCGGTGCTAGCGGCTGCATACCGCGTTACTACGCGTTCGTATATTTATTCTCGCGAGGAGTATTATTATAAGCTGGCTCAAGAAGCTGGCGAATCGGGGACGGCGGCAGCTAATGCGTGTCTAGATATAAACAACTGGAAACAAACATGGGGCCATGTTGCTGGAGCTGCTGGCTTGTATCTGACGCCAAGCAGCGACTGCAAAGGTCAAGACGGTAAGATTCCGACCAACAAATACGTTATGAGCGAAGGTTCGATCCGTACAATTTTCACCGTTGGCGATCTTAATTTTCATGATGATCATCATTCGGATGTCTCGGCTGTTGGCAAGACGCAGCTTGTGGGCTCTGGCGGCGTAGTTTTGCGCGAGTACACTGTTTCGGTTAAAAAGCTTATCACTCGTCCGGGTCTGGTTGCTACGAAGTCTTCTAGTGGTACTTATCGAACGTGCGGTATTCTATCCAATAGTATTTGGTGCTGGGGTAGGAATCGTTATGGCCAGTTGGGTAATGGAAGGTCTGTTGGTCATAACCCAAGCAATCCAGCAAAAGCTGCGCCTAGCGTCGATTCCGATATACCAGTCAAAGTAGTTAAACAAACAGGAGTTCTCTACGGTAAGAGAATTGAT
>ERZ772956.1246-NODE-1246-length-17685-cov-4.363755_pt1 | contig 17685 bp, 15 predicted proteins | sample MGYA00580683_ERZ772956 | MGnify/ENA primary metagenome ERZ772956 (study PRJEB29015, sample SAMEA2738077) | human oral metagenome | biome: human oral; feature: human-associated habitat; material: saliva | place: China | collected 2212 ... | reverse complement strand
TCAACCCGCTGATTAAGAGTCAGCTGCTCTGCCAATTGAGCTAATGACGCGGGGGCCTTTCGACCGGAATAAAACTTTACCGTCTTCGCCCTGGGGATGCAAAATTGAGCGGTGAGAATAGTGCCACAGATGTGGAGTTGAGGGGAGTCATGACACGAGCTTCAGCCTTCGGGGCGATCGGCGCGAAGAACAGTCAAGTCGCCGAGGACTATCTCAAGGAGATGTGGGGGAACGAAGAAGCGGGCGGCGACGGCATCTCGGTCAACGACCTCGCTGCGCGCATGGGGGTTGCGACCTCAACTGCCTCTGAGAACGTCGCGCGCCTCACCTCCTGGGGGTTCGTCACACACGAGCCCTACAAGAAGGTGCACTTCACCACTCAGGGACGCCAGATCGCCCTTGGCATGGTCCGTCGTCACCGCCTTTTAGAGACCTACCTCCATGACCGCCTCGGCTTCGAATGGGATGAGGTTCACGAAGAGGCGGAAATCCTCGAACACGCGGTCTCCGATCGGCTGCTTGAACACATCGACGAAGCACTCGGGTGGCCCGCCCGCGACCCCCACGGTGATCCGATCCCGGACGCGGATGGACGGATTCGTACGGGAGCCACAGTTCCACTCAGTGAGCAAAGACAAGGGGAGTGGGTGACAGTCGCCCGCCTCTCCGATGAGGACCCGCAAGGGCTTCGTAATCTTGACGAAGCCGGGATCGGCCTCGACTCGCAGATCCGCTTGGCTCGGCTCCCCAATGGCGAGGACGGGGCGGGTTGTGCCGGAAATACTGGACCAGCAGGGGAGCAAGTCGCTGTGGATGTTCAAGATGGGGTGGGAACGGTCAATCAGGTCCTCCTCGATGAGACGACCGCGAATCTGATCCGCGTTCGCGCCTGATCCGCGTTGGCGTCTGCACCATCTTTTTGAGCCCCATCCGTCCCGCACTTGTGCTCAGACAGAGCAAAGGAGCGCAGGGGCGGGTTCAGGGTGGAGATGCAGAAAGGGCTCAGATTGGGGCAATAGAGAGAGCATAGGCCAGAGCCGCAAGGTGGGCTCAGGTCAAGGCGTAGGCAGAACACAGTGTCGGTGCTGGCTTGGAGGCAGCCCACGGTCTCAAGTCGTGGCAATAGGGGAGGGCTCAGACCAGGCGCCACAGGGCGAACTCAAGGGTGGGGATGCAGAGCGGTCTCAGATCGGGGCAATAGAGAGCCCAGGCCAGGGCCGCTCAGGGCAATAGAAAGAGCTCAGGTCGGGGAACTGGGAGACGGTAAGCCAAGCTGCGGGAAGAGCTCAGGCTGGGAGCGATAGGGCAGGCTCAGGCAAGGGATGCAGAGCGGGCTCAGGCCAAGCCGCTGAGAAAGTTCAAGCCAAGGCCGGAGAGCTCATCTCAAGCGGAACATTCGCACCATATCCGGCCGCGCGCAGGCCCTCGCGCAGCTTGCCCATCGTCTCATCGAGTGCCTCATCCGAGGCGGGGGCCGCATTCGAGAGCAAAACATCCGCCTCGCTGCGCAGCGGAATGACATGCAGGTGCGTGTGGGGAACCTCAAAACCCGCGATGACCAGGCCCGAACGGGGAACGTCGAAGGTCTTCTCTTGGACGGCGCCGATCGTGTGGGCGACCTCCACCAGATGGGCGACGACACTGGCGGGCGCATCCGTCCACTTCTCGTAGACGTGACGCGGAACGACGAGGACGTGGCCAGGTGCAGTCGGCTCGATCGTCGCAAAAACGACGCAGAGATCATCGGCCCAGACGAAGCGTCCAGCCCACTTGCCGGAAATGATGTTCTCAAAGACAGTGCTCATGCACTCATTGTCACTCATCGGGCTCGTCTCGTGCCCCGTTCTGCGCCGTTTTCCTGCCGAGTCGATGGTCTACCCTTTAAGGGTTGAATCGTCGATCGTGAAGGAGAAGGTCCTGATGAGCCAGACCCCGGGTATGGAACCCGCCCAGCGGTACACCGCCGAGCTCGCCGGCACCATCGAAAAGGCGTGGCAGGATCGCTGGGACGAGTGGGGAACTTTCAACGCGGACAACCCCGTGGGAGAACTCGCCGGTCCTCTTGCACAGGAAAAGCCCTTCTTCCTCCTCGATATGTTCCCCTACCCCTCGGGCAAGGGCCTGCACGTCGGACACCCCCTCGGCTACATCGCGACCGACACCGTCGCACGCTTCCGCCGCATGAAGGGCGAGAACGTCTTGTACACAATGGGCTACGACGCTTTCGGACTGCCCGCCGAGCAGTATGCGGTCCAAACGGGCCAGCATCCGCGGGTCACGACCGAAGAGAACATTGCGAACATGCGCCGACAGCTGCGTCGCCTCGGCCTCTCGCACGACCGTCGCCGCTCTTTGGCAACGACCGACACCGAATACGTGCACTGGACCCAGTGGATCTTCTTGCAGATCTTCAACTCCTGGTTCGACCCGGAAGCCACCGCCCCCGACGGTTCGCAGGGCGCCGCACGCCCGATCAGTGAGCTCGAAGACAAACTCGCCTCAGGCGAGGTCGCCGTCCCCGACGGGCGCTCCTGGGCTGAGCTTGACCGAATCGAGCGAGCCAAGGTCGTGGACTCCTTCCGCCTCGCCTACGTCTCTGAAGCGCCCGTGAACTGGTGCCCCGGCCTGGGGACCGTCCTGGCGAATGAAGAGGTCACCTCTGAAGGGCGTTCCGAGCGCGGCAACTATCCGGTCTTCACTCGCAACCTGCGTCAATGGATGATGCGGATCACCGCCTACGGCAAGCGCCTCGCTGACGACCTCGACACGATCGACTGGCCGGAGAAGGTCCGCGCGATGCAGCGCAACTGGATCGGCCGCTCTGAAGGCGCCACCGTCACCTTCGAGGTGCCCGAAGCGAAAGCAGCCGGAGCCTCGCAGGCCTCTCTCGACGTCTACACGACCCGTCCCGACACCCTCTTCGGTGCAACCTTCATGGTCGTCGCACCCGAACACCCGATCCTTGGTGGCACCCTTGCAGGAAACGCGGATGACGCCGCCCAGCTCAGCGTCCCAGACTCCTGGCCTGAAGGCACGAAGGAAGAGTGGACCGGGGGCGCGCCCTCTCCCAGAGAGGCGGTCGCCGCCTACCGCGCGCAGGCCGCAGCCAAGACCGAGTCCGAGCGCACGGACGAAGAACGCGTCAAGACCGGCGTTTTCACCGGCTTCTTCGGCATTAACCCCGTGAACGGACGCCCCATCCCCGTGTTCGTCGCCGACTACGTCCTCTGGGGCTACGGTACGGGCGCGATCATGGCGGTTCCCGCCCACGACGACCGCGACTGGGAATTCGCCCGCAAGTACGCGCTCGAGATCATCCGCACGATCGGCCCGGCCAAAGACCCCTACTCTCACGACCTCGACGAGTCGGCCTTCACGGGCGACGGCCTGGCAGTGGACTCCTCGAACGAGGAGATCAGCCTCGACGGACTTGCGAAGGACGAGGCGAAAACGGCGATGACTGAATGGCTCGAAACCAAGGGCCTGGGCCGCTCCACCATCACCTACCGTCTGCGCGACTGGCTCTTCTCCCGCCAGCGCTACTGGGGCGAGCCCTTCCCGATCGTCTGGGACGAGGACGGCCTGCCCCACGCCTTGCCCGAGGAGATGCTGCCCATTGATCTTCCCGAGGTCACGGACTATTCGCCGCGCACCTTCGATCCGGAAGACGCGAACACGGCGCCCGAGGCGCCGCTGGGTCGAGCTGAGGAGTGGGTGAAGGTTGAACTCGACCTCGACGATGGGGTGAAGACCTATAGGCGCGAAACCAACACGATGCCGCAGTGGGCGGGTTCGTGCTGGTACGAGATGCGCTACACCGACCCGAAGAACCCTCGGGCCCTCGCCGACCAGGAGAACCTCAACTACTGGATGGGGCCGCGCGAAGGCAAGCCGACCGGTGGCACGGACCTGTACGTCGGCGGCGTTGAGCATGCGGTCCTGCACCTGCTCTACGCGCGCTTTTGGCAAAAGGTCCTCTTCGACCTTGGCCACGTTCCCGACGCTGAGCCCTACCACACGCTTTTCAACCAGGGCTACGTGCAGGCTTACGCCTTCAAGGATGCGCGCGGACAATATGTTCCCGCCGACGAGGTCGAAGGTGAGGAGTCGAGCGGCTTCACCTACGAGGGCGAGCCGGTGACCCGCGAGTACGGCAAGATGGGCAAGTCGCTGAAGAACATCGTGACGCCCGATGAGATGTACGACGCCTACGGGGCTGATGTTTTCCGCGTCTACGAGATGAGCATGGGCCCGCTTGACGTGTCCCGCCCCTGGGAGACTCGCGCAGTCGTCGGCTCTCAGCGCTTCTTGCAGCGCCTGTGGAGGAACACTGTCGATGAGGAGAGCGGTGAGCCGAGCATCTGTGAAGAGCCCGCCGACCTTGAGACGAAGCGCCTGCTCGCCCGCACGATCGCGGATGTGACAGTCGAGTACGAGAACATGCGCGTCAACACTGCGATCTCGAAGCTCATCGTCTTGAACAATCACTTGACGGGCCTGAAGTTCGTGCCTCGTGAAATCATCGAGCCCTTGATCCTCATGCTCTCCCCGGTCGCCCCGCATATCGCTGAAGAGCTTTGGATGCGCCTGGGACACTCGCAGTCCCTGGCTCGTGAGCCTTTCCCGATCGTCGAGGACGAGTCTCTCCTCGTTGAGGACAGCGTCACCGCGATCGTGCAGGTCAATGGCAAGGTCCGCGCGAAACTTGAAGTTCCCCCGTCGATCAGTGAAGACGAGCTGCGTGAGCGGGCCCTCGCTCAAGGGCCGATTGTGAAGATCTTGGACGGTCGTGATCCTGTGAAGGTCATCCTTCGCGCGCCCTCGCTGGTGAACCTCGTTGTGCCTCGAGGCTGAACCTCTGCATCACGGCTTGGACCCGGCCCTTCGTTTTTCGAGGGGCCGGGTCTTCGCTGAGCGGGTAGGCTCGTGCCCCGGGGCGCCAGGGCCCCGACAGTATTGAGGAGGATTCATGCCCGAGGGCGATGCGATTCGCAGGCTCGCGTCCACGATGAACGAACTCTTCACGGGTGGGAGCGTCCTCGCCTCCTCCCCGCAGGGGCGCTTCGCGGCCTCGGCCGAGAAGATCAACGGGCGTGTCCTCGAGCGGATCCGCGTTCACGGCAAGCACATGTTCATCGGTTTCGTTCCCCCCGAGGCCGTGGGCAGTGAACCGCAGGAGTGGATGCATATCCACCTCGGCTTATACGGATGGTGGCGTTTCAACGGTGACGAAAGCGTCGTCGATGAGGGCCACGGGGTCGCCCATCGTATTGCCCCCGTCGCGAAAGGGGAGTGGGATGGGCACTCCGAAACCCGTTGGGGCGAAGGCTATGGTCAGGCCGCGAAAGGCGAGTGGGAGCCTCCCGAACCCGTCGGCCAGGTGCGCTTCCGCATGTATAACGAACACGCCGTCGCCGACCTCATCGGACCGAACCGTTGTGAACTCATCTCGAATGAGGAACGGATCGCAGCGCAGGCGAAGCTTGGCCCGGATCCTCTCGACGAGGGCGCGCGCGAGGACCGAGAGGCGGCGAAGAGATTCGCCGAGGTTGCGCACGCGAAGAAGCGCGCCATTGGCGAGATCGTTATGGATCAGGCAATCATCGCGGGGGTCGGCAATATCTACCGGGCGGATGCCCTCTTCCTTGCGGGGATCTCCCCCTACCGCAAGGGATCGAACATCTCCGCCAAGCGCTTGACAGACCTGTGGGTCCTCATCTGCGATCTGATGAACAGGGGATTGGCCGCCGGGCGTTTGGAGACAATGGACCCGCTTGAGGCCCCGAATCCTCCCCTTGAAGGTGATGAGGAAGCGTCGCGCTGGTACGTCTATCACCGGACGGGCAGGCCCTGCCTGCGCTGCGGCACTCCTGTGCGAGAAGCGCTCATGCAGAACCGTCGCCTCTTCTGGTGTCCTTCGTGCCAGCGTTGAGGTGCTATCAGTCGATCTCTTCGAATCCGAGGTCGTCGTAGAGTTCGGCCGCTCCTGAGTGGCGGCCATCGATCCGCAGGGCGAGGGAATCGAAACCCCAGTCCTTGCAACGGCTCGCGACCTCGGCGATGAGGGCCGTGGCAATGCCTCGGCGCCGATACTCGGGGTCGATGACGAGGTCGACGACGAAAGGACCATCGGGGGCGTCATCCCAGGGGGATTCTCGGACGACGAGGATTGCTCCGACGAGGGTCCCGCCGTCCCAAGCGCCAACGAAGGAATCTTCGGTCGTCGGACCGAAGGCGCCGTCGAAGGTGAGTCTGAGCTCTTCAGAAGTCTCCAGGAGTGCTTCAGCTGTCGTGGGATCGCCGTAGGCGTCCAGGGTGAGGACGGCGAGCACGGGGATGTCGTAACGGGTGAGCGTCGCGATTTCGACTCCTGCCGGGCGATCGACATCGGTCAACGCATTCACCGGTGCGTGAAGAGTGCGCTGTTCCATGCCTCAAGCATAGGTGGTGCGCATCACAATCGGATGCGTTTGGGGTGCTGAGTGGGGAAAAGAGCAGCTCAGATGTACAACTCAGGTTCGTCGAGGAAGTAGACGGGATCAATGATGAGATCATCGTCTTTCGTGTCCTGGCAGGGCTTGGGCAAGAGCTTCGCGGGTACGCCGATCGCGACCGAGCCACAGGGCACGTCCTTCACGACCACCGCGTTCGCACCGATCTTCACCCCGTCGCCGACGGTGATCGGCCCCAAAACCTTCGCCCCGGCGCCGATCATGACGTGACTGCCGATCGTGGGGTGACGCTTGCCGGGGGTCATGGAGACCCCGCCGAGGGTTACGCCGTGGAAGATCACGACATCCTCGCCGACCTCGGTCGTCGCACCAATGACGACACCGGTCGCATGATCAATGAAGACACGGCGTCCAATGACCGCCGCCGGATGGATATCGACTCCCGTGAAGGAACGTGAAATCGAGGACAGGATGCGCGCGGGAAGCTTGACCTTGCGGACCCAGAGGGCATGGGAGAGGCGGTGCGCCCATAGAGCGTGGACCCCGGGATAGGTGAGGGCGACTTCGAGGGCCGAGGTTGCGGCCGGATCACGGTGACAAGCGGTGTGAAGATCCTCTTTGAGGAGGCGTGCGGCTCGCAACGGATTCATCACCATGATCGTCCCTTCGCTAAAACTCCTCCAGTCTATCGGCTGGAGGGCGCTGGTCTTGAATGAGTGGGAGAGTTCTGAGTTGGGCTCAGCGGGGGAGCTCTGAGCTGGGCTCAGTGGGAGGGTGCTGAACCTGAGCCAACGGGGCAGATGGAGAGCGAGAGAGTTCTCTCCATCCGCCCGGGTCATCACTCCCTCAGATCATCGAAGAGCGCGGTTGAAAGGTAGCGCTCACCGGTGTCGGGAAGAAGAGTCACGATCGTCTTGCCCGCGAATTCCTCGCGTGCAGCAACGAGGGCGGTTCCCGCAAGTGCCGCCCCAGAGGAGATCCCCACGAGGAGCCCTTCTTCGGCGGCGGCTCGACGCGCGTATTCCAATGCCTCAACGGTCTTGACGGAGACGACCTCGTTAATGAGGGAGGCATCGTAGTTGCCGGGCAGGAAGTTGGGCATCAGGCCCTGAATGCCATGCGGCCCTGCACTCCCACCAGTCAGGAGCGGAGATTCGGCGGGCTGAACCGCGATGATCGTGACATTCGGGTTCTTCGCCTTGAGGGACTTCGCGATCCCCGAGATAGTGCCTCCCGTGCCGACACCGGCCACGAAAACATCGACCTGGCCCTCGGTGTCGGCCCAGATCTCCTCGCCGGTCGTAGCGACATGTGCTGCGGGGTTTGCGGGATTATCGAATTGGGAGGCGATGATCGAACCGGGGCGCTCATCGTGGATACGCTCAGCCTCGGCGACTGCTGCTGCGACCCCGCCCTTGGGGTCGGTGAGAACGAGTTCAGCGCCGAAAGCACGGACGATGATGCGACGCTCGACGCTCATGGATTCGGGCATCACGATCACGACCTTGTATCCGCGAGCGGCGCCAACCATTGCAAGGGCGATGCCGGTGTTGCCCGAAGTCGCTTCGATGATTGTGCCTCCGGGCTTGAGTTCGCCAGAGGCCTCTGCTGCGTCAATGATCGAAGCGGCGATGCGGTCCTTCACCGAGGACGCGGGATTGAAAGCCTCGAGTTTGGCGATCACATGCGCATCGGTGGTGATGAGTGAGTTGATGCGGACGAGGGGGGTGTGGCCGATGAGTTCAGCGACACAAGAAGCGATACGGGACATGAATTTCCTCAGGAATGGTGAAAGCGCTGAAAAACCACAGCGCGAAAGAAGGGGAGGAGGGGCGCTCGCTCAGGCGAGGCTCAGGGCGAATGACAGTGCATAAGAGCACTATGGGGGTCATTCGCCCGCAAGACAGTGACACAGGCACACCGAAGCGAGGTGGGGGTGGATTCCCCGGTCCATCTGCTGGGGCTCAATCATGCTGACACTTTTACAACTTCAGGTGGGATCCGTCCACCTCGATTCGGCGAGTGGCCACCATGTGGAACTGTGAAACACCAGAAGACAGTGAAGCGAGGAGAGCATCGAAGGGTTCGCGCTCGCCGGGATTCACGCCGATACGAATACTCACTTCGTTTCCCCAGTCGACGCCAAGGATTTCGGCTCTGCCGTGACGAAGCTCCGCTTCGATCCGTCCCGCGTCGCCTGGGAGAAGGTGGGCCTCAAGAACCTCAATGTCTTTGAGATGCGCCCTTGGGGCCTTCGCCAGGGCCTCGGAAACCGCTGTGGAGTAGGCGCGAATCAAACCGCCGCCCCCTAAGAGGATTCCTCCGAAATAACGGGTGACGACTGCGGTCACGTTCCATACGCCCGCGAGCTTAAGAGCTTCGAGCATGGGGGTGCCGGCTGTCCCTGAGGGCTCTCCATCGTCGCTTGAGTGTTGGTGCGGATCGCGTCCTTCTACTTGGATCACATAGGCGGAGCAGTTGTGGCGCGCCTGCGGATGCTCGGCTTTCACTGCGTCAATGAGGGCTCGTGCTTGTTCGGGTGAATCCGTGCGAGCAAGAGTCGTCAAGAAGCGGGACTTCTTGATTTCGATCTCGTGGTGGATCACGCTGCCCTCACGGATCGTCTCAATGATCGCCATCTTCATGCTCCTCATCCGGGTTCGATTGAGCGTCCACGCGGGCAATGGCACATTGGTGCGGGCCCATGGAGCTTGTGTTCAACACGTGGGGTTGTGTTCAACACGCAGAGCACGTCGAGCGATGCTCCTTGGGGGCTCCTTCTTATCTTTCAGGGTAGGCGATGAGTACGCGCTCTTTCTCACTGCTCGTCCTGTGGTGTTCGGGGTGCCTCGACCTCGTTGATGTCCTGCTCATGTCCACTGAGTCCTGAGCACCACGTGTTGGAAGCGCAAGGTAGTGAGGAAGCGCAAGATGCTGAGGGGAGCGCAAGGTAGTGAGGGGAGCGCAAGACGAGGAGGAGATGTAATGAGAATCGCAGCGCAGGTGAAGGGGCCTGGCTTCGGAGCGCAGATCGTGACGTGCTAATATTTCAGGGTTGCCGTCACTGGGACGGGCCGGTCGGGCCCTTCTTGCGGCGCCGAGCGTCGGGCGGCGGTCCTCAGACCACCAAACGACCATACGACTACCGAGAAGAGAGGGGAGGCACGATCATGGCAGTTCCGAAGCGAAAGATGTCCCGTGCAAACACCCGCACTCGCCGTTCCACGTGGAAGGCCAATCTCACTGAGCTCAACACCGTTAAGGTTGCTGGCCGTGAGGTGCGTATTCCGCGCCGTCTGGCGAAGGCGTACAAGAACGGTCTGCTGGACATCGAGGCCTGACCTCGAATCCGCAGCTGGGCCCGGTGCGAGAGCACCGGGCCTTTTCTTCACCCGAACTGGCGAGCGCATACACCCGAAACTGGCGAGCGCACGCACCTGTGCAACTTGACCAGCCCCTGTGGTGAGAATCTGCGGGGAACTATCATCGCAAGTGAGCAGCCCCAAAGCGGGGCAGGCGCAGCACACAACACCTTTTCCGAATTGGGGTGAGAGGCTGATCGCCGCTAGGCTTGACCATGCGCGCCAGCGCTTGCCTCCGTAGCTCAATGGATAGAGCACCGGCCTTCTAATCCGATGGTTGCAGGTTCGAGTCCTGTCGGGGGCACTGGATCCTCTCGCCTCCGCTAGCGGGGGCGAGAGCCCCTCCTCGCGCCCCCACGCCCTTCCATAGTCTCGCATGCCCCCGCGCGGACACGGGCGCCGCTCATGGAGCGGATGCGCCGCTCACGAGGTGCACGAGCGGCCCGGCTGCGCTGCCCGGGATCCCGGGAGAACGAACCGGGCCGGGGCTACACTCGGTCACCGTGAGCCGACAGATGACTACCTCCGACCCGTTGGTATGGATCGACTGCGAAATGACCGGCCTCGACCTGAGCGCCGACGCGCTCATCGAGGTGGCCGTCGTCGTCACCGACTACGATCTCAAGCCCCTCGGGGAGGGGATCGACGTACTCATCAGGCCGCCGGCGTCCGCGCTGGAGCAGATGGGCGACTTCGTGCGCGAGATGCACACCACCTCCGGCCTGCTCGACGAGCTCGGGCAGGGGCTGACCATGACCGAGGCGCAGCAGAAGGTACTGGAGCACGTGCGGTCGTTGGTGCCCCAGCCCCGCACAGCCCAACTGGCCGGGAACTCGGTGGGCACCGATAAAGCCTTCCTCGCACGCGACATGCCCGAGCTGATCAAGTACCTGCACTACCGGGTCGTGGACGTGTCCTCGATCAAGGAGCTCGCCAAGCGCTGGTACCCGCGCACCTTCTTCCACTCCCCCGAGAAGCACGGGGGGCACCGCGCCCTGGCCGACATCCTGGAGTCGATCGACGAACTGCGCTACTACCGCAGACTCCTCTTCCCCGCCGGCGAGGGCCCGACGAGTGAGGAGTGCAGGTCGGTCGCCGAGGAGATCTCGGCGCACCCGACATCATCGACGTTCTGACGTCCGATCTGTCCTCCGCGCTCGCCCGAGGCAGTGGTTGCGCACCGTCGAGCATCGCTGCGCGCACGTGATGCAGCGCACGAAGAACGAATTGGTGCCCACGCGAGCAAGCCGATAAAGTACTGACCCGTTGCGATCCGCTCGCGGCGATGGTGGCTGTAGCTCAGTAGGTAGAGCGCCTGGTTGTGGTCCAGGAGGTCGCGGGTTCAAACCCCGTCAGCCACCCCACTCACTGATCGTCGGGCGGCGATGAGCGTTTTAACCAGTTGCCGCGCTCAGCCCTCTATGCGCAGCCGACCCCTCCCCGATCTCGCCGGATTACGATATGATGTTGCTAGTGCGCGGACGCAGTTTCTCGTCGGTGCCCGCTGTACGTGACTGCACCGTCGTGCGCTCGCACCGCACGCGACGCAATGACGACCCGTGTCGGAAGAATTTGGTCTCCCCCAACATGTCCGCAAAAACCTCAGGAATCTCACGAATCTCAGAACCCGCGGAGGATTCACGAGCACGTCCCCTCGTCGGCTGGTGCCTCATCGGTATCGGGATCCTCCACAGCATCATCGGACTGGTCACGGGGCGATCCCCGATCAGGGAGGGCATTGCCGCAGGAACGATCGGCGCATGGGACACCGCTCCGGACCGGCGGGCGATCTACTGGTTCCTCGTCACCGGTTTCGCCCTGATACTTCTCGGCGGAGCGATCGCGACCCTCGAGCGCCGCGGAATCGTCCTGCCGTGGGCGTTGGTGGGAGGCCTGGGGGCGCTCACTCTCGGTGGCATCGTCACCATGCCGTCATCCGGATTCTGGCTGCTGCTCGTCCCGTTGATCCTCGCGGTGGCCCGGCGTCGTCGTCGGCGCACGGATCCGTGAGAACACCGCGTCCCCGATCGCTGCGCAGGTCGAGGCCCTCGCGGGCACACGAACCCGAGCGTTGAGGGTGCGGGGGTATTCTCACGCCGTCGTGAGCCGTGACCGGAGCACCGACGTGGTGTCCGCCCCGATCCATCTATCGTGTGAGGAGCCCCCATGACCTTCGTCAATATCACCGCTCTGACGATCCCCGAGAACGCGGGTGCCGAGATCGAACGCCGCTTCGCCGCCCGCAAACGGGCCGTCGACAGGGCCGAAGGCTTCGCAGGCTTCGAACTCCTGCGCCCCGTCATCGGGGAGAACCGCTACTTCGTCGTCACCCGGTGGGACACCCGCGAGCATTACGAGGCGTGGGCCGCCGCCCGACCGACTGGCCGCCATGCGGACGACGAGCGCCGCGGCATGAGCGTCGAGCCGCTTGGCTTCGAGGTCGTCCAGCACGACGACTGACCGGGCGGGGCTCCGGCCCCGGCCGTGCCACGAAACCGCCTCCGCGGGGATGTCTGCGACGGACCGCGAGCGCGACGGTCGGGCTCATCGGGGGACGACGCCCGCCCGCAGCAGGCCGACCGTGTGCCCGTCGGTGAGAGCCTCCCAGGAGGCTTCGATGATGTCGGTGCCCACTCCGACCGTGGACCAGGTGCGCTCACCGTCGGTGATGTCGATCAGCACGCGCACGATGGAGCGCGTGCCACGCTCGGAGTCGAGGATGCGGACCTTGAAGTCGGTCAGCTCGAAACGTCTGATCTCGGGGTAAGTCTCCGCCAAGGCATCGCACAGAGCGCGATCCAGAGCGTTGACCGGACCGTTGCCCTCCCCCAGGACGGCGCGACGCCGTCCGCCGATCCGCAGCCGCACGGTGGCCTCCGCCTCGGTGTCGGTGCGGCCATCCGCGGGCAGAACCACCTCGCCAGCGCGCGGGCGCGCCTGGATGGAGGCGCGCCAGGACTCCACGCGGAAGTAGGCGGGCAGGTCCCCGCGAGCGGAGCGCAGCAGCAGTTCGAAGCTGCCGTCGGCGGCGTCGTAGGCGTAGCCGGCGGCCTCACGCGCCTTGACCATCTCGGTGACGCGTCCGAGCAGCTCGGCGTCGCCGCCGGTGTCGATGCCCAGCTCACGGGCCTTGAGCTCGATGGAGGCTCGTCCCGCCATCTCCGAGACGAGCATGGTCGTGGTGTTGCCGACCCGGGCGGGGTCGATGTGCTGGTACAGGTCCGGATCGACTCTGATGGCGCTGGCGTGCAGCCCCGCCTTGTGGGCGAAGGCCCTGGTCCCCACGTAGGGCAGGCGGCCGGAGGAGGCGCGGTTGGCGATCTCGTCAACGGTGCGCGAGACGGCGGACAGCTCGCTCAGACGACGAGCGCGCTCGGCATCGTCCCCGGGCAGGACGGTCCAACCGCTCTTGAGTTCGAGGTCGGCGATGAGGGTCAAAAGATTGGCGTTGCCGGTGCGTTCGCCGAAGCCGTTGACGCAGCCCTGCACCTGGCGGGCGCCGGCCTCGACGGCGGCCAGGGCGCCGGCGACCGCGACGCCGGCGTCGTCGTGCGTGTGGATCCCGACGGCGCAGCTCTCCCGCCCTGCGGCGTCCAGAGCGTCGCGCAGTTCGCGGACACGCCGAGCGACGCGATCGGGCATGGTGCCGCCGTTGGTGTCGCAGGCGATGACGGTGACCGCTCCGGCGCGCGCCGCGGTCGTGGCGACCTGCACGCCGTAGTCGGGATCGCGCCTCAGGCCGTCGAAGTAGTGCTCGAGGTCGACCATGACCTCCCGTCCGGCGGCGGCCAGCACCTCGACGGTTTCACGCACCATGCGCAGGTTCTCCTCGCGGCTGGTGCGCAGGGCCCGCTCGACATGGACCGGATCTGACTTGGCGACGACGGTGACCACTGGTGCGCCCGAGTCCAGCAGGTCGCGCACCTGAGCGTCCTCGGCGGCGGGACGACCGGCCCTGCAGGTGGAGCCGAAGGCGACGAGCTGCGCGGCGGCCAGATCAAGCTCCTGGCGGGCCCGCGCGAAGAAAGCGGTGTCCTTGGGGATGGCGCCGGGCCAGCCGGCCTCGATATAGGCCACGCCGAGCTCGTCGAGGAGTCGTGCGACGGCGAGCTTGTCCTCCACGGTGAAGGAGATGGACTGCTGCTGGGCGCCGTCGCGCAAAGTGGTGTCGTAGGCGGCAACACCGACAACGCTCGGAATACATGCGTGGTCCATATGCCCCCGTCCTCGGCTCACGTCCTTCAGCGGGACAGTGTGTCATATCCGCCCTCGGGACGGCCAAGAGCATGAGGCGGCGCTCGGCATGGGCCGCCGGGTCACGACTGGGCAACAAGTCGAGGGCCAGCCGGTGCGCATGCGGGGACGCGCGCTACCGTGTTCCGGTCCTCATCGGCGGTGCGTTCCGCAGCGCCGCCTGTCTCGCTCAGCCGTAGGAGACTCGATGCCCGAGCACGTCACCGTTCTGCGCGGGATCCATCATCGGCGGGAGGAATGCGCCCGCACCGTCCCGGCGCACGGGGCGGCCGTCCTATGAGCGCCGTTCCGTGTTCGAATCGTGCGCCGACGGTCGTCGACGGCCAGCGCATCCGGTTCCCGCGCGGCACGGCGATTCTGGACTCCGTCGTGTGGGCGGTCAGCATCGTCGTGGCGACCCGCCTCGCCCCCGGCGAGGGCGCCTGCGGCGGCGGAGGACTCGTCGCGGGGGCGGTGATGGGTTTGGCAGTGGGCCTGCACACGGTCATCGACGCGCTCTTCGCATCGAACCGCCCCCGCTCGGCCACGATCGATGAGGTCCCCCGGCTTCTGTCCATCGATCTGTCGATTGCCGCCATCATCACGGTTGTCTCGCTCGTCCTCGCCGACCGGCTCATATCCGTCGAAGCCGCCGTGGTGGCGAGCGCACTGGCGCTCCTGACCCACCTGGCGGCACGATGGTGCTTCGCGCGGGCGGTTGAGCCGCCGCACCGTTCCGAGGCGCGCAGGACGCGCCGGACCATCATCCTGGGGGCCGGCTACGGTGCTGCGCAGGCGATCCGCTCCATGCTCGAGGACGGCTCGGGCTTCCAGCCGGTTGCCGTGCTCGACAACGACCCCGCGACGCATCACCGGAGCATCCGCGACGTACGGGTCCTCGGGCCGTGGAGCACCCTGGGGAGGGTCGCCCGCGACACCGGGGCCGATCTGCTGCTCCTGACGACAGCCCCTGCCGACCCCGAGAGCATCGACCGGGTGGCGCGTCAGGCGGACGCACTGGGACTGGAGGTTCGGGTGATGCCCTCCCCCGCCGAAGTCATGGCCAAGGCGCCCCCGCGACGCCCGGGGGCGTCGGCGATCCGCGGGACCCGGCTCTTCCGCCCGCTCGAGATCGCGGACCTGCTGGGGCGACGCGTCATCGGCACCGACGTCGAGGCGATCGCCGCCTATCTGACCGGCGAGAGGGTACTGGTGACGGGCGCGGGTGGCTCCATCGGCTCCCAGCTGTGCCATGAGATCGCCCGCTACGAGCCCGAGCGCCTCGTTATGGTCGACCGCGACGAGTCTGCTCTCCACCACGTCCAGCTCTCCCTGGACGGGGAACCGATCATGGACTCCCCCGACCTGGTTCTGGGGGACCTGCGCACGCCCGGCTTCATCGACGCCCTGTTCGAGGAGACCCGCCCCACGATCGTCTTCCACGCGGCGGCGCTGAACAGCCTCCCGCTCACCGAGCGCTTCCCCGATGAGGCGTTCTTGACCAATGTCGTGGCCACCCGGGATCTACTGCTGGCCGCCTCGGCGTACGACGTGCGCCGCTTCGTCAACATCTCCACCGACAAGGCCGCTGACCCTCAGGGCGCGCTGGGCTGCTCCAAGCGCGTAGCTGAGCGCCTAACCTCGACCTTCGGCCTTCGCCTGGACGAGGATCACCGTTTCGTCTCGGTGCGCTTGGGCAACGTGCTGGAGTCGCACGGCTCGGTGCTGCAGACCTTCGCCTCCCAGCTGGAGCGGGGCCTGCCCATGACGATCGCGGACCCGCGGATGCGCAGCTTCTTCATGAGCGCCGACCACGCCTGCCGACTGATCCTGCAGGCGGGCGCGCTGGCCCGCAGCGGTGAGGTGGCGGTTCTCGACATGGGTGAGCCGCATAATCTCGAGGAGGTTGCACGGCGCTTTGCGAATCTGCTGGGTCATCCCAACGCACGCGTGGTCTACACCCGAATCGGGTCGGGAGAAAAGGTGACCGAGCGCCTGTTCGGTGCCGGTGAAGTCGATGAGCGGCCCCGGCACCCGCTGATCGCGCAGACCGCCGTTCCTCCCGTTCCCATGTCGACGCTGGGGGCGATCGACGAGCTGCAGGAGAATGCGCGGGCGGACCTTCACAGCGCCGCGGTGCGCCGCTGGATGGAATCCGCCGCAGCGGACGGCACGACGATGAGGCCCGTACGGCCCCCGCGCTCCATGCCGTCGGCGGCCTGAGGCGGATGGGAACCGGCACGACCGCACCTCGGTCGAGACCGCTCTTCTCTCACCGCTCGTCGTCCAGGGCGTTGCGGATCCAGGCCCGTACCCGCTTCAACGTCCGCCGGACGGGTGCGGGGTCGATCCACCCGCGGGTCGAGCCCTCGCACGTCGCGTCGTGCAACGCCGCGCGCACCCACTCGATGAGGTCGGCCCGCGTGAAAGCGATCGACAGACCTGAACCTTCCGGCCAGCTCCGGTACAGCCCCCGCTCGACGTCGCGATAGCGACTCATGTCGGGTACGTGCAGGACCGCCGGCCGGCCGGTCGAGACGTAGTCGAGGACGGCGTCCGGGCAGTCGGTCACGAGGACGTCCGATGCCAGCATGAGGTCCTCCATGTTCGGGCCCGCACTGACGTCGACGACGGCCGCGCCGCGCGCCCGTGTCCCGTTCGCGCGGGGACCTCGCACAAGCACGACCGAGTCCGTGCGCGCCGCGAGCTCCGCCGGATCCAGTGGACGACCCGGCTCGAAGGTCCACTGCTCGTCGCACGTTCCTGCGCATCGGGCCGGGACGTACAGAACAACCCGGCTGCCGGCGCCGATCTCGAGTTCGGCGCGCGCACGGCGCCGCCCCTCCTCACCGGCCAGCAGACCCGCGGTGCGGGGCGGCCGGCCGACCAGCACCCGACCGGTGTAGCCGGTGACGGCACGCAGGTGACGAGCGGCCTCATCGTCACGGGCCAGGAGAAGATCCCACTGGGGAACGCGGCGCAGTCCAAGGCCCCGGCGAGCCGGGGAGGTCGTGCACGCCGCGGAGTCCATCGGGTGGGGGCCTCCGACCGGCGCGCCGTGCAGAGCCTGAAGGACGTGCTGGCCGGGTCGCTTGGAGAACCAATCGGGAAGGATGTCATCGGTGATGAGGACTCGTGATGTGCGCAGAGCCCGGAACCAGGCCCGCGACCCGCGTACGACGGGCACGGCGCCCGGTGGCGCACTCATCGCACCGTCCAGGACCGTCCACCACATCGGCACTCTCAGATCGTGGGCGCGTAGATCCGCCAGAATCGCCGCCGGGTCGCCTTCGTCGGAGCGGCCGCTGAGGGACTCGAAAGCAATCACGGATCTGATGGGGCCCGCCTCGCCGGTGGCCAACTGAGTGCGTCCGTAGCGCGAGCGTTCGAAAGCCGTCAAGGGCGCCATGACGGTCAGGGTCATCGCACGGTCGGGCCCGGCGTGCAGGCGCACGGAGCGCACCTGGCCGTTCAGCTCGACCGGGGCGGCACTGAGGAAGGCTCCCGCCAGACACGGTCCGCCCCGCCCCGGCCCGGCGCCCCAGGTCAGCGCATGCTCGCCCGTGGTCAGGGCGGCGTCGTGCAGGTCGGCCGTGGCGCGCCAGGCGCCGGACGCGGGGCGGGCCGTGGCTAACGCG
>ERZ772956.1244-NODE-1244-length-17690-cov-4.748738_pt1 | contig 17690 bp, 14 predicted proteins | sample MGYA00580683_ERZ772956 | MGnify/ENA primary metagenome ERZ772956 (study PRJEB29015, sample SAMEA2738077) | human oral metagenome | biome: human oral; feature: human-associated habitat; material: saliva | place: China | collected 2212 ... | reverse complement strand
ATGCTTATGATATTTATGTGGATGAAATCGCTAAATATCCAAATACCCGTTATGGACGTGGTCCAATTGGCGGTATCCGCTACTCAGGAACATCTTCTATTTCAGCCAATGTTGGTCAAGGTCGCGGTACTTTGGCGACACCAGATGGCCGCAATGCAGGGACACCGCTCGCTGAAGGCTGTTCTCCATCTCACAATATGGACAAGAATGGTCCGACTTCTGTATTGAAATCTGTTTCTAAATTGCCGACAGATGAAATCGTTGGGGGGGTTCTGCTCAATCAAAAAGTGAATCCTCAGACCCTGTCTAAGGAAGAAGATAAAATTAAATTGATTGCTTTACTTCGTACGTTCTTTAACCGTTTGCACGGTTATCATATTCAATACAATGTTGTTTCTAGAGAAACCTTGATTGATGCGCAAAAACATCCTGAAAAACACCGTGATTTGATTGTGCGTGTTGCAGGATATTCGGCATTCTTCAATGTACTCTCCAAAGCAACACAAGATGATATTATCGGACGTACAGAACACACATTATAAAAGAGGTCCAGTTTATGGAATTCATGCTTGATACATTAAATGTAGAAGAAATAAAAAAATGGTCGCAAGTTCTCCCCTTGGCAGGAGTGACTTCTAACCCGACCATCGCTAAAAAAGAGGGAGAGATTGATTTCTTTAAACGCATCCAAGAAGTTAGAGAAATTATTGGGAAAGCTCCTTCCATTCATATTCAGGTTGTTGCCAAAGATTATCAGGGAATTTTAAAAGATGCCGCTGAAATTCGCAAGCATTGTAGTGGAAATGTGTTTGTCAAAGTACCTGTAACCCCTGAAGGTTTAGCCGCTATAAAGGTTTTAAAAGCAGAAGGTTACAAGATTACGGCAACTGCTATTTATACCATTTTCCAAGGTTTATTAGCCATTCAAGCAGGCGCAGATTATTTAGCTCCTTATTATAACCGTATGGAAAATTTGAACATTGATTCAGATGTAGTTATTGGCCAATTGGCAGATGCGATTGCAGTAGAAGGTTCATCTAGCAAAATTTTAGCAGCTTCCTTTAAAAATGTAGGACAAGTCAACAAGGCTTTTGCTGATGGTGCCCATGCTATTACAGCAGGTGCAGATGTCTTTGAAGCAGCTTTTGCTATGCCGTCTATTTCAAAGGCAGTAAATGATTTTGCAGCAGATTGGTCATTCATTCATGGTCAAAAGTACATCTAATCGCCATTTTTGCGTAGGAAGAGGTATTTTATGAGAACTTTTGCAAGCCCTTCTCGCTATATTCAAGGTGAAGATGCCTTATTTGAAAATGCAAAACAGATTTTGAACTTAGGAAACCATCCAGTTTTGCTTTGTGACAACACTGTTTATCAAATTGTAGGAAAGAAGTTCCAATCCTGTCTTACTCGCTATGGACTTCATGTATTGCATGTCAGTTTTAATGGTGAAGCTTCGGATAATGAAATCAATCGGGTAGCTGCTTTAGCTGAAAAAGATGGAGCAGATCTAGTGATTGGTCTTGGTGGTGGAAAAACAATTGACAGTGCTAAGGCAATTGCAGATTTATTGGGAAATCCCGTCGTGATTGCACCGACTATTGCTTCGACAGATGCACCAACATCAGCTCTTTCAGTAATTTATACCGAGGAAGGAGCATTTGAAAAATATATTTTTTACATCAAGAACCCAGATCTTGTTCTAGTAGATTCAAAGGTCATTGCTCAAGCTCCAAAGCGCTTGTTAGCTTCTGGAATTGCAGATGGTTTAGCGACTTGGGTTGAAGCGCGTGCGGTTATGCAGGCAAATGGAGAGACCATGCTAGGACAAAGACAGACTTTAGCAGGCGCAGCTATTGCTCAAAAATGTGAAGAAACTCTTTTTGCAGATGGTTTACAAGCACTGGCTTCTTGTGAGGCGCAGGTGGTAACACCAGCTCTTGAGCATATCATTGAGGCTAATACGCTTCTCAGCGGTGTTGGTTTTGAAAGTGGTGGATTGGCTGCTGCTCATGCCATTCACAATGGATTTACAGCTCTGACTGGTGATATTCATCATCTGACTCATGGAGAAAAAGTAGCTTATGGAACGCTAACACAGCTCTTTCTTGAAAAACGTCCAAAAGAGGAGTTGGAAAAATATATTCGTTTCTATCAGAAAATTGGTATGCCTACGACCTTGGCAGAAATGCATTTAGAAAATGCCAGCTATGATGATTTGCTCAAGGTTGGAAAGCAAGCAACCATAGAAGGGGAAACGATTCATCAAATGCCTTTTAAAATTTCTGCTTCAGATGTTGCACAGGCTATTTTGGCTGTAGACCAATATGTAAGTGATTTAGGCTAAAATGATTTTTGTTATTAAATGAAGAGACCTCTGATAAAAATTGAGGTCTCTTTTAGTTTCAAAAATTTTTAGTTGTAACTATCGACATTACAATAAAATGTGGTATACTATGATTGTAATAAAAAAAGTTACAACTAAAAATAACAAACAATTTCGGAGGAAATCACTATGAAAATCGCAGTCGTAGCAGCAAATGGAAAAGCAGGGCAACTCATCGTTGAGGAAGCTGTAAAACGTGGACACGATGTAACAGCTATTGTTCGTTCTGAAAATAAAACGCAAGCACAGCACCTACTTAAAAAGGACTTATTTGATTTGACAAAAGAAGATTTGGCAGGTTATGATGTGGTAGTTACAGCTTTTGGTGCTTGGACACCAGAAACGTTGCCGCTTCACAGCAAATCTATTGAGCATTTCAATGATTTGTTGGCAGGCACAAGTACGCGTTTCCTAGTTGTGGGTGGTGCTGGTAGTCTTTATGTTGACAAGGAAAAGAAAGTCCGCTTGGTAGATACAGCAGAATTTCCTGCAGAGTATAAACCACTTGCTAGTGCTCAAGCAGATGAATTGGACTTGCTTCGTACAAAGAAAAATTTGAATTGGACCTTTGTCAGCCCAGCCGCAGAATTTATACCAGATGGTGCTCGTACGGGTGAGTATATCTTAGCAGGCAATTTCTTTACAGTCAATGAAGCAGGAGAAAGTAAGATTTCTTATGCAGATTACGCTATTGCCTTTGTTGATGAAATCGAATCTGGAAAACATATTCAAGAACGGATTTCAGTTTTAGAAAAATAGAGAGCATAACCGTTCTGTACTGATTTGGGAGGACTGTAATGGATTATCCATATAAAAGTCATATTTATTTAGCTGAAGTTGTACTCAATGTTCAAAGTCTTGAACGACAAACAACTTTTTATCATCAGATATTAGGTCTGGAAATTTTGCTCCAGACAGATCAAGAAGTCATTCTTGGTCGTGGCGAAAAAGCTTTAGTGCACTTGAGGGAAGTTCAAGATAAAACGCCGATTCGCCAACTTTACGGTCTTTATCACATGGCGCTTCTCTTGCCTTCTTGTCAGGACTTGGCTAATATTCTAAAACATTTGTTCGAATACCAGATTCCTTTGGTAGGAGGAGCAGATCATGGTTACAGTGAAGCTATCTATCTGGAAGATTTAGAAGGAAATGGCATCGAAATTTATTGGGACAAGCCAGTGTCCGAGTGGGATATTCGTGAAGATGGTCGGATTATCGGAGTGACCGAAGAGCTGGATGCTCAAGCCATTTATGAACTGGGGCGGGAACTAGAGCCTTTCATGATTGCTGCAGGAACTCGCATGGGTCATATTCACCTGTCGGTGAACAATAGCAGAGCTGCTAGTCAATTTTATCAAGCAGTATTGGACTTGTCTGAAAAATTTAGCCTTCCTTCAGCCAGTTGGCTTGCTTCTGGAGTTTATCATCACCATTTAGCCGTTAATGAATGGGGAGGACCTCATTTAGAACAGCGTCAACCTGACCAGCTGGGTCTGGCCTATTTTACCGCAGAAGTAACTGATAAGGAGCAGTTGATTGCTATCCATGAACAAGCTCAAGCAAAGGGCGGAAGAAGTGAGTGGTTGTCTTCGTCAGAACTCCTTGTTACCGACCAAAATGGGATTGCTTTTTTGGTGCGCAAGGTCAAGTAGGAGGAATATAATGGATTACCTTAAAACTTTGGTTCAAGAGATTCACTCGGTTGTGGTGGCAACAGTTGATGAGGCAGGAAATCCTCATACTTCTGTTATGGATATGATGCTTGAAGATGGACAGACTGTTTATTTCTTGACAGCCTCCTTTAAGTCATTGTTTAAACGTTTGAAAGATGATGGACGTGTGTCGGTGACTGGTATGACGCAGGGGAATGGTACCATGGAGCGCAAGTCCATTACTTTGACAGGTCAGGTAGAGCATATAGGCAAAGAAAAGCTGGAGGAACTTCTTGCAGCGAATCCCTATATGTATGATATTTATCCAACAGAAGAAGGGCGTTCCTTTCTAGAAGTATTTCGTTTTAAGCATGCAAAGGGAGAATTTTATGATTTAACCCAACCTCCTCCTTTTCAAGATAATTTTGAAATTAAACTGTAAAAGAAAAAACACAGCAATCCTGTTTCTCATTTTAAGAGAGGCAAGATCGAAGTGTTTTTTTATTTTTTAATGTCTATTTGACAACGAGCGGTTCGAGAAGAGCCGCTCGTTTTTGTCGATTTATTTCATCGTAGGGAAAAGAAACCGTAGATGTTATAAGTTTTCTAATGCTCATAAAGCCTATTAAATCAAGCTTTTCGATTTTTAGTTTTTCCCATTTTAGCTCGCTACTTGTCAAAAAATTGATAAATTTTTGGTAAGTTTATTTGAGACTTGAGAGGCTTTTTTGAAGCTTTTCTCCAAACTTAACAGACTTTTGGAGCATTGGACACCGAACGGAAAAAAGCTTCACAAACTTGGAATAAACTTTATCAAAGAGCTGGCTAATTTTAATCCTGATTTGCTTAAATATGTGAATTGGGTATACGGTTGATACGAGCGCACAAGAAAGCTACTAAGGTTTCTTATGACATGAGTTGCTCAGCTCTATGCAGGACGTTTAACAGGGATGTTTATGGTTAAAAAAGATAAAATCAAAGAGACTTATCTGGGGCAGGTGGCAGAAATCAATACTAATTGCTTTTCGTTGATGACATTTTAGAAATCAGCATGATAGAGGAGTTAGACGATGAGTAGAAAAGAAATCTATGAGGAAAAATTACAGTTTGACTATTTCTCAGATTCCTATCTCAAATTTGAGGAGGACTTTTACAAATATTCTAACATGGATATTTCCTTGACCTTCCTAACTGACGACATCCTCCGAGAAATGGCAATAAGCCAGAAAAACTATTTTAAGTTGAATAAGAAGAATAGCAAGGGTGGACGAGAGCATTATTTTTATTTTCAAGTATCAGTGAATAAAGACAGTCAGATGGTAAGGCGATATGACTATGTGGAAAATAGATTGATAAGATTTTAAGTCTAATAACATTTAAAAAGAATTTATATAAATTTGTTAATCATGATATAATAAAATAAAGAATTTTGGGGTAAGGGTACCCTTAGTGTATTACATTGTAATACACTAAGGGTACCCTTAGTGTATTACATTGTAATACACTAACACCATCAGCCTTTACTCCTATCGTGGAGGAAGGTTAAAAATGACTTTTGATAATCTAGTCGCACAAATCAATGAGATAGCAGAAACACAGCGAGATAGGGGAACATATTTTGAATATCTAGCCCGTGCCTATTTTCAAAATGAGCCAACCTATCAGAATGAGTTTAAGAATGTTTGGATGTTAGCAGAAGTTCCAGAGGAATTTGGTATTCCAAAAACTGATATTGGTGTTGACTTGGTAGCTGAAAAACATACTGGGGAATTAGTTGCTATTCAAGCAAAATTCTATAATCATGCAATTCAAAAGTCTAATATTGATTCCTTCTTAAGTGAATTAGGAAAAGATTATTATGAATCTGGTATCATTGTTGCTTCAACTGATAAATGGGGTAAAAATGCTGAAAAGGCCTTAGCTGATAGAAGTGATGTCGTTCGTGTTGGTTTATCAGATTTAAGAAATTCTCGTATTGATTGGACAAAATTCTCTTTTGAACGTCCAGAGGAAGTTGTAGTAAAGTCTAAAAAGCAACCTAGATATTATCAAAGAGAAGTTATTCAGTCAGCATTACAACATTTTAAAGAAAATGATCGTGGTCAGCTCATCATGGCACCGGGAACGGGAAAGACCTTTACAAGTTTAAAAGTAGCAGAAGCTATGGCAAAAGAAGCTGGTAAAGAACAATATACTGTTTTATATCTTGTACCAAGTATCCAGCTACTAACTCAAACCTTAAGAGGTTGGAATAACGACACGGATGTGACTATATCTTCTATGGCTGTAACCAGTGATAGGAATGCAAGTCGTGGAAGTGTCAAGCAGGATGAATCCAATATTACAATCAAAGCTAGTGATATTGGCTATCCCGCTACAACTTCCGCAAAAAAAGTAGTTGAAAATTATCAAGAGCTGATGGCACACTCCAAAAAGGAATTACTGGTAGTTTTTGGGACTTATCAATCTATTGATGTACTTGGGAAAGCACAACAAAATGGTTTTCCAGACTTTGACTTGATTATCGCTGATGAAGCTCATAGAACCACTGGTGCAAAGGCTCTGGGTGAAGAAGCCTCCGTATTTACTAAAGTTCATAGCGATTCAAATGTCAAAGGTAGTAAACGTCTTTATCAAACAGCGACACCGAAACTTTATGGCGTGGACGCTAAGAAAAAAGCAGAGGATAACTCGATTGTTATTTCTAGTATGGATGATGAAAATCTTTACGGAAAGGTCTTTTATCGCCTTGGATTTGGTGACGCCATTAGTCATGACATCCTGACTGATTATAAACTTATGGTATTGGCGGTAGATGAAACAGTTGTCCAAAAAGATATGCAAAAATCACTGTCTGACCCTGAAAATGGATTAAATATTGATGATGTTGGGCGTATTATCGGTGTTTGGAATGGTATGATTAAACGTGAAAGTTTTGCTGATAAAGTTTCTGGCGAACCTATGAAGCGAGCTATCGCTTTTTCACGTACTATTAAAGATAGTCAACGTCTTTCAGAGCAATTTGAAAATGTCGTTAATGATTACCTTGATAGTGAAGAGGGGTATTCAGTCAATGTCCGCCATGTTGATGGTAGTATGAATGCTCTTGAGAAAAATGAAGCTTTAGACTGGCTTGCGAGTGATGATATTCCCGAAGATTCTGCTCGTATTTTGTCTAATGTCCGTTTTTTAACAGAAGGGATTGATGTTCCTAATCTAGACGCCATTATTTTCTTATCTCCTCGTAAATCACAAGTTGATATTGTACAAGCAGTTGGGCGTATCATCCGTAAGTTTGAGGGGAAAGACTACGGTTATATTATCTTGCCTATCGTTGTACCTGCTGGTGAGACACCAGAAACAATTTTAGATAATAATAAGTCTTATGATGTTGTCTGGCAAGTTCTTAATGCTCTTCGTTCTGTTGATGAACGTTTTGAAGCGACTATCAATAAACTTGAATTGAATAAGAAAAAACCAAAAAATATTCAAGTTATTGGTGTTGGAAGTGCGCCTGATGACCCCAATTTTAACGGTGGCTTTGTTGGTGAACCAACAACAGGTTATCAAACAGAACTTGAGTTAGAATGGGAAGCAGTTGAAGGAGCAATTTACGGTAAAATCGTTCAGAAAGTCGGAGACAGACGTTATCTTGAAGATTGGTCTAAAGATGTTGCGGACATTGCCCGCCGTCATATCCAAGGAATTAACATCATTCTTGAGCAAAAACCAGAGAGTCAAAAGGCTTTTGAACGTTTCTTGCATAGTTTACAGCATAATATCAATGAGTCGATTGACCAAAATCAAGCAATTGAAATGTTGGCACAACATTTGATTACTTTACCTATCTTCGACGCTTTATTTGGCGAATATGGCTTTATCAAGAACAATCCTGTCAGCTCTGCTATGGAACAAATCGTGGCAGAACTGTCTCAGTATGGATTTGAGAAAGAGCAAAAAGAGCTGCAACCCTTCTACGATTCTGTGAAACTGCGTGCGGTAGGGATCGACAATGCCCAAGCTAAGCAGAAAATCATCATCACGCTTTATGATAAGTTCTTCTCTACGGGCTTCAAGTCCACCACTGAGCGTCTCGGTATCGTCTTTACGCCTGTTGAGGTTGTGGACTTTATCGTCAAGTCGGTGGACGTGGTCTTGAGAAAACACTTTGGCAAAACCTTAGCCAGTGAAAATGTCCATATCCTTGACCCATTCACAGGGACAGGCACCTTTATTACACGGACACTCAATTACCTTAAGTCACTTTTGGATAAGGGAGAGATTAGTTATGCAGATTTACTCAGGAAGTACACGCAAGAACTCCATGCTAATGAGATAGTCCTACTCAGCTATTATATTGCAGCTATTAACATTGAAGCGGTCTTTGATGACCTCAATGGCGATGAAGAAGGATATGTACCTTTTGAAGGTATCGTCTTGACCGATACCTTTGAGTCCACAGAAAATGAAGATACACTAGATGATTCCTTCTTTGGTACCAATGATAAGCGTTTGAAGAGACAACAGGAGCAACCAATTACAGCCATTATAGGGAATCCACCGTATTCTATTGGTCAAGGCAGCCAAAACGACAATAACCAAAATATTTCTTATCCCAAATTGGATAAACGTTTGGCAGATACTTATGTTGCTAAATCAAATGCAGGATTAACAAGAGGGCTTTATGATTCTTATGTCAAAGCTTTCCGCTGGGCGTCTGACCGTTTAAATGGTGATGGGGTGATTGGATTTGTGAGTAATGGTGCATTTCTTGATACAAATTCGGCAGATGGTTTGCGAGCAGGACTTTATGAAGAGTTCAATCATCTTTATATCTTTAATATGCGTGGTAATGCATTAGGACTTGGTGAAATCCGTAAAAAAGAGGGTGGCAATGTCTTTGGGGCAGGGACTAGAACATCTGTAGCTATTTCTATTCTTGTTAAAGATGGTTCTGACAGCCATGAACTTCACTATCATGATATTGGCGATTACTTATCACAAAAGGAAAAACTTAAGATTATCGAAGATTTTGCGGATATTTCAGCTATTAAATGGCAGATGATTACACCTGACGACAACAACGACTGGCTTAATCAACGTGACCCGAATTATCAGAAGTATGCTGTTATGGCAGGAGAGCAAGATTCAGTTTTCTTAAATAATTCCATGGGCATTTTAACAAGTCGTGATGCATGGGTATATGGTTACTCAAAAGAAAAGGTAATACAAAACACGCAACATCTTATTCAAAATTACAATAGCGAATTAGAACGATTAAAAGATGTACCAGCTGAAAAGAAAAAAGAGTTATTCAATCGTAAAACAGATTATATAAACTGGTCTCGCAAACTTGAGCGTCTTGCAGTAAATGGGTTTAATATTACCTACCAACCAGATGAGATAAAATTAAGCTTATACAGGCCTTTTACAAAAAAATGGGTATATCATGATAAATATCTTAACGAAGAAGCACGTCTCTATTTTAATAAATTCGGTCAAGAAAATCTTGTTATTAATACAACTGGACGTGGAGTATCAAGAGATTTTTCAGTTCTTGTGAGTAATCTAATGCCAAATCAGCATACAATGGATACAGGTCAAGGCTTCATGCGCTATGATAATGAAGTCGATGAAACAGCACTTTTCCAATCTCACGATAATATGAATCAGGCTTTTGCGGACAAGTTAGGACTGAGTTTGGACGACACTTTTGCCTATGTCTATGGTCTTCTTAATTCTCGTGAGTATCAAGAAAAGTATGCTAATGATTTGAAGAAAGATTTGGCTCGAATTCCGATTGTTAAAAATAAAGAGGAGTACGTTAAAATTGGTAAGGTATTGATGGACTTGCATCTTAACTATGAGACAGTCCCTGCTTATGAGGATGTCACTGTTGGCATGTCAGATAAGCCGTCTTACAAGGTGACTAAGATGAAGTTTGCTAAGACTCGTGATGAAAACGGCAAGTCTGTCAATGACCGCTCTGCGATTGTCTATAATCCTGACATCACGATTCGCAATATTCCTGAAAAAGCCTATGAATATATAGTCAATGGTCGCTCTGCTATTGAGTGGATTATGGACCAATATCAAGTTAAAACGGATAAAAAATCTGGTATTACTGATGACCCAAATGATTACAGTACAGATGAAAAGTATATTTTCAATCTCCTGCTTAGAATTATTAATGTATCCATGCAGACTGTCGATTTGGTCAATAGTTTACCTAAGTTTGAAGCGGAGGAGTGAGTACTATGTTTTTCTTCTTTTTTGGTAGTAATGATGAAATGACAGATAAGGGGATAGAATTACACTATTTATCAAATTCTATCTCTTATGGTGCGGTAAAAACAGATGGTCAAAAATTTTACGATTCAAATGGTTTACTTAAAAAACAAAATTCAAAGGATGAATCTCAAAGTGAATTTCAAGAGATTGATTTCAAACGTTTGATTAGTGAAAAAATCCGTAAAACAGTATACGGCGAGAAGCATTCTAACATTGTTTTTCTAGCTGGTGCAGGAGCTTCCGTAGTAGGTGGGAATCCAAACTATGGGAAAACGGTAAGAATGATTGCTGATGATGTATTTGAAAAACTGCAAGGGTTAGACGACTTTTATACACTAGAAGAATTAGCTGAAAAATGTAAATACAAAGATGGGAAGATATTGACGAAAGTACAAACTGAAACAACTGGTGGCTCTCAGCTAGACAGGAGTTTTAACTTGGAGGATTTCTTATCGACATTATTCCATTATCGGCCATATGTACCGGACACAGATAAAGAAAAATTTGAAAAAACAATCGAAAAAATTCTACAACTGATTAAGGAAAATACAAATTATTCATATAGTAGCAGTGTTTTGAAACATGGTTTACTATTAAACTTTTTATCTAGCTTATCAAGGAAAGATGGGAATAAATTTTCAGTTATTACGACAAATTATGATATCTTAATTGAACAAGCTGCTGCTGAAAATAATTTTGTTGTTTTTGATGGTTTCAATTTTACGCCACTACCAAAGTTTGATAGCAATATGTTTGAATGGAATCTTGTCAAAGAAGTTCAAAATATCAATACAAGAGAAGTTGAATTTAAGGATAAGACATTTAATCTTGTTAAAATCCATGGCTCGCTTACTTGGGAAAAACAAGATAACGGTGATATTTTGAGAAAAGATAAGGATAGCATTACAGATACGGATAAAATGGTAATGGTCTTTCCTAGTTCAGATAAGTTTGCACAAAGTTATCAAGAACCGTATTTTGAGTTATTTACAAAATTTCAGGATCTTATCAAGCGTCCAAATACTTTGCTAATTTCATCTGGGTTTAGCTTTGCAGACGATCATATCTCTAAGATGGTTACTCAAGCTTTGAAGAATAACTCCAGTCTTAAGCTATTAGTTACTGACTTTAATATTGATCCAAATAGAGAGTGGGATGAGGGTAGTAAGAAATTTCGAGAGATTGATGAAGGAGATTCTAAATATAATGAAAATTGGGCAGAGCTTGTACATTTAATGAATGAAGGTTATCCAATTACATTTTTAAAGGCAACCATGAACAGCGATTTAGTCGACTTTTTGAGTGGGAGGTACTTAAATGACAAAGATTGATAGCTTTTATAAAGTAGCTGATAAGAGTAATTATTATCTCGGAATGATTTCTCAAGTAAATCGGTCATATTCTACGATTCAGATAGAGAATCTATCACTATTTTCATATAGAAAATTTAGAAATGATGTTCTTTCGCCTAATACAATAAATTTTTATGTTTTGATTGATTCTAGTAATGGATTATTCTTTGGTGAAATATTTCAATCTAAAGTTCCAAATTCAGACAGTGTTCATGAAATGCTTGCGAATGGTCAGCAAGAAAAAATATTCCCAGAAGTAAGTATTGATATACTTGGATATATACCACTAGGTGAGAAATATTTTAAATTAAACGGGACAAATACTGTTGGTATTACTGACAAAGTGTATATTGCAAACGAAGATACAGTAGAGCTCTTTGTTAAATCGATTGAAGTAAATCCTGATAGTGAGAGACAGCTATCTTCTTTTGCGAATCTCGCTTTCAGTTCACAAGAATATCCAATAAAATTGCAGCCTAAAACTCTATTTAATAGACATTTAATGACTGTTGGCACTACAAATAGTGGGAAATCAACCTCGGCTTTGAGCATTTTAGATAAGTTGGTTAATGATGGCATAAGAACATTGATAATAGATCCAACAGGGGAATATTCTGATTCATTTACAGATGAAGAAGTAGATAAGTATATCTTGGGGGAAGACACCTTTATTTCAGTTTCAGCTTTATCCATGCAACAATGGTCTATATTATTTGAAACTAATGATGGAACTCAGCCAGCAGTTTTAGCCTCTGCTATAAATTCATTGAGATACCAGAAAAAAATTAATCAATCAAACGTATACGTTAAAATTGAAGAGAGGGTAGATGAAGTAATTAGTAACCTAGCCTCTCTCACTCCGAGCGACAAAGATTTTGAAATTCATCTATTGTCTGAACAAGTGTCAAATGAAGCTATAAAAAGAGAAAGAAGAGGAAAGCTATCGTATTTTATTTATGACGATTTTAACTTTAATTCTAATCAATATTTAGTTCAAAAAATAGATTATAAATTATCAAATACTAATTTTCTAAATTTCTTTAACTCAGGAGGTCAAGGATTGCTAAATATTGTTGAGAATTGGGTAACAGGCGACATGAGAAAATCATTATACATTGATGTTTCAAAAATTGGTACAACGGATGAAATTGGTGGAATGATTATTGATTTAATAACGAATTATCTAATTAATTTGGATAAGGATAGAATAAATCCATTTATAATATATGTAGATGAAGTTCATCGTTACATGAAAAGTACTACTAATGATGGAATTTCCTTTTATACAGGTTTAAATAGTGTTGCTAGAGAAGGGCGAAAAAAAGGGATTTTCCTTTTTTTAACCACACAGAATCCAAATGATGTAGATAAAATTTTACTAGGTCAAATTGGAACACTAGTGGTACACAGGCTAACAGCACCTGATGAATTAAAGGCAATTCAAAACCATTTGTCTGAAAACCAAATAAGCCAACTTAAAAAATTAAACACGGGTGAAGCTGTTCTAACAAGTATCAATCTCTTGAAGGATCTATACATAAAAGTAGATAAATGTAATAGGACACATCATAACGAAACACCAAGCTTGGTTAATATCTAATTTTCCTAAAAATATGTCTTTTTCGGAAGGAAATAAATCTAGGATGTTTTTATCCTAGATTTTTGATTTTTTAAATGAAAAGTGTTATAGTAGTGAAAAAGGAGGGCGGTACTATGCAAATCAATTTAGAAAACTTAGTCCCAATTACAGAAGCTAATCAAAATTTTTCAAAAGTAGCTAGAATGGTAGACAGCAATGGAACAGCTGTCATTTTAAAGAATAATAAGCCAAAATATGTCTTGGTTGATTATAACACCTTGGTTCAAGAAGAAAAAGTAGAGTCGGTTATTGCTGACCAAGCAAGTGTTGACGAAGTAGCAAATTCAATTTTGTCCCGACATTTGGACGCTTTTAAGGAATTAGCCAAATGAAAAAACTAACGCCTAACCAAATCATTCAATTACATAGCCAGCTCATTTCGACTTCTGGTGGCACAGATGGTGTAAGAGACATAGGCTTAGTAGAGTCAGCGGTTGCTAATGTTTTTGAAACTTACTTTGGAGTTGACCAGTATCCTACAATCGAAGAAAAATCAGCTAGACTATGCTACTCGCTAATTAAAAATCATGGATTCATAGATGGAAATAAACGAATTGGTATTTTTGCTATGTTGGTTTTACTGGAAGTCAATGGCATTGTATTGCAGTGTACGGATGAAGAGCTGGTTAAATTAGGAATTGGAGTTGCAAGTTCAGACTTAGAATATGAGGATATTTTGGAATTCATTAAGAAAACACTAATGAATACTTAATAACTCACAACTGACAGTGGAAATTCTGCTGTCAGTTTTCTTGGCTCAAAATGCAAAAAAACTTCCCTTGGAAAAATCCAAGAGAAGCTGTGAGTCTTTATAGGATTTTACAACCCTGTAAATAATTTTTGGTAAGTTGATATATTTACCACCTAGAAAGTCTGTTAAATCAACGGTTCTAGTGCTGATTATTTCATCGTAGGGAAAAGCAATACATCACGGATAGAAGTGACATCTGTCAATAGCATAATTAAGCGGTCAATTCCAATTCCGAGGCCGCCAGTTGGTGGCATACCGTATTCAAGAGCTTCTACATAGTCGTAGTCGATACCAGTCGCTTCATCATCTCCGAGTTCCTTAGCTTTGGCCTGTGCTTCAAAACGAGATAATTGATCAATTGGATCGTTCAACTCGGTAAAGGCATTGGCAAATTCGCGCCCAACGATAAAGAGTTCAAAGCGGTCGGTAAAGCGTGGGTCATCTGCATTTTTCTTAGCAAGAGGCGAGACTTCAACTGGATGCCCATAAATAAATGTAGGTTGAATCAAGGTATCCTCAACAAAATCTTCAAAGAAAGCATTGATAATATGACCGACTGTAAAATGCTTTTCAACCGTTACATGATGTTCCTTAGCTAGTGCAGTGGCTTCTTCGAGAGTCATTTCTTTCCAGAAATCAATGCCCGTCTGCTCTTTAATGGCTTCTAGCATATGCTTGCGTGCAAATTTGCGACCGATAAAGATTTCAGTACCTTGATAAGGGACGCTTTCAGCATCTGTAACGGCTTTAGCTGCACTTTGGATAATCCCTTCTGTCAAGTCCATGATATCCTCAAAATCCGCATAAGCCTGATAAGCTTCAATTGTAGTAAATTCAGGATTGTGAGTGGCATCCATTCCTTCGTTACGGAAAATGCGTCCCATTTCATAAACACGTTCCATACCACCAACAATCAGACGTTTTAAGTGCAATTCAGTTGCGATACGAAGTACCATATCAATATTTTGTGCATTGTGATGAGTAATAAATGGACGAGCAGCAGCACCACCAGCTTCATTATGTAAAACGGGTGTTTCAACTTCAAGGAAGCCTTGGTTATCAAGATAACGGCGAATTTCTGAAACGATACGACTGCGAGTTACGAAGCGTTCAAAGCTTTCCCGATTGGAAATTAAATCCAAATAACGCTTACGATAAATCGTTTCAACGTCTGTTAGTCCATGGAATTTTTCTGGTAATGGACGAAGTGCTTTAGAGAGGTGTGTGATGTGAGTTGCTTTGATTGACAGCTCTCCCATATCTGTGCGCATAACCTCACCTTCAATACCAAGGAAGTCCCCAATATCTGCCTTTTTGAAAATTTGATAATTTTCTTCACCAACAGTATCTTTTCTAACATAGATTTGAATTTGACCTTCACGGTCTTGGATATGAGCAAAACCGACTTTGCCTTTCCCGCGCTTGGTCATAAGTCGTCCTGCAATGGTAGCAGTTTCTGCTAATTCATGTAGTTCTTCTTTTGTTTTATCACTATATTTTTCTTTTAATTGGGCAGAATCTGCAGTACGTTCAAAACGTTTACCAAAAGGGTCAATACCTTGTTCTGCTAAAGCGGTCATTTTTTCACGACGAATCAGTTGCTGGTCATTTAATTCTTCAATATGTTCAGTAGTCATATTCTTCCTCCTAAAGTTTACCTTCCTCATTCTATCATAAATAAGGCAGAAATTCATCTATAAATAAAGAAAAACCGTGATTTTATACGCTCACAGTTTCAATTGTTTCTAAGTGGTCAACATTGTTCCAATCAAGAAGTGTAAAATGTCCAAAATCTTGTGTTTCAAGAACAGTGACACTTCCATTGGCAAGGCCTCCCTGCTGACGCAGTTGAGCAAAGTCGTACCCTAATAACAAGCGTAAAGAAGCAGTTAGATTAGCTCCGTGACCGACAAAAAGAAGATTTTCATAAGAATGCTTATTTTGTGATTTGATAAAGCCGATTGTCCGTCGTGTTGTATGGTAGACCGATTCTGCACCAAAAATAGAGTTGTTGAATTTTGCCAAATTATGACGAAAAGCTTGCATCTGATGAGGATAGATGGCGGTAATTGTAGAGATTTTCTGTCCTTCTAGAGAGCCAAGTTGCCACTCGCGTAGCTCTGTATGTGGTTCAACAACTGATGAATATTGATTTTCACTACAGATAATCTGTGCGGTTGCCATTGCGCGTGGTAAATCACTTGAAAAAATCTTATCAAATTTGATGTGAGACAGATGTTTTCCAAGCAAGTGTAGTTCTTTGATAGAAGTTTCAAGTAGTGGTGAGTCACCATTAGCTCCTTGAAATCGCCCTTCCAAATTCCATTGAGTTTTTCCGTGTCGAACGAAGTAGAGTTTCATACAGTTTCCTTTCTGAATGGTATATTAGTTTTCTTTTAAATCTGCAAAGTCTGCTTCAACAAAATCAGCTAAATCCTTTGCGTTAATTTCAATACTGTGTCCCAATTCTCCAGCTGAGACGATAATAGTCTTGCGTGTTAATGCTGAATAATCAATAAAAATAGGAAAATGATGCTTTTGTCGAATGCCGACAGGATTATTTGCACCATGAATATAACCAGTTGTTTTTTCCAAATCTTTCTGTGGGATCATACTTACTTTTTTGTTACCAGATAGTTTGGCTAGTTTCTTTTCTGAAAGATGTTCTGTAATGGGCAAGATCCCAATGATAACACCTGTTTTATCACCTGTTAGGGCTAATGTCTTATAAATCTGTGAACGATCTATTTCTTCAGGTAATTCTCCTTCTAAAGCATTAATTTGAAGCCCTTTGTGGTTGACTTTAGCTTTCGTCAAGATTTGTTCAACCAAGGTTTTCTTGATTTTTGTTTTTTTAGCCATTATTTATACTTTTCCTCCAATTGGCTCATCCAAGCACCCAGCCAAGTTCCCAAACCAAAGAAGAAGGCAGCAGTAACCAAAGTGATGATAGAAGTATTAGCATAATGAATACTTTCACTGTTCCCAGGATTTGGTACCAAGATGAGAATGGTACTCGACAAGACAATCCCGATGATAAAATGATAGACTCGAGAATGATAATTTTCTAAAGCATAATGCATAGATTTTGAAAAAATTACAAGTGCGAGAAGACCGCCGATTCCGATTGGTAAAAAAGTTCCTAAAATATCTAAAGATTTGAAACCGATTAGCATAGGAGAATACAGTCCCAAAATTAAAAGTAAATTTGAAGGACTCAAGCCTGGAACGAGAATTCCTAGTGCAATTAGCGCACCAGCTAAAATAAATGTCAAGAAATTTGCAGGTAAAGTTCCAACGAAACTATTGAGGAAATATAGGCAAATACCAGAAATGAGAAAGGTAGTAAGGAACCAAATAACATCAGTTCGATCGCGATCAGATTCTCTGATAGATTCGTTTAATAAACTTGGAATTGTGCCAATAATTGCACCTGCAAATCCCCATAAAACAATGATTTTATAGTGTTCTAATAGATATTCAACTGGTAAGGAAAATAGTGCAATTCCTAACACCGTTCCAATGCCAACAGGTAAAAAATAAAGCACATTATCCCGAAAATTTTCCCTTATATGCGCTAAAAAATAAATCATCCGCTCGTAAATCCCCAAAATAGCAG
>ERZ772956.1240-NODE-1240-length-17713-cov-9.831691_pt1 | contig 17713 bp, 19 predicted proteins | sample MGYA00580683_ERZ772956 | MGnify/ENA primary metagenome ERZ772956 (study PRJEB29015, sample SAMEA2738077) | human oral metagenome | biome: human oral; feature: human-associated habitat; material: saliva | place: China | collected 2212 ... | reverse complement strand
TTTACTGGGGCAACGCAATCAAGTATATGTTACGCTTCCAGAAGAAAAACGGTCTCGAAGACTTGAAGAAAGCACGTAAAAATCTGGATTGGTTGATTGAGGAGATGGAACATGAGAATCAAAACATCAAATGACTCTATTATCAATGTCGACAGAGTGAAGCGTAGCGTCACAATAGAAGGAGTTGAGTTCGGCTCAGATTGTCGTGCTCTCGTTTTAGATAACAACGACGGAACAGGAACCATCACATTAGTCTTTGAAGGGAAAATTATTTGAAATACGTAAGGAGATTTGAAAGATGCAGCTAAGATTGAAAGAACTTAGAGAGGACCTGTGTCTATCTGTAGTGCAGATGGCAAAAGAGACAGGTGTTTCACAAAATACAATTCATTTGTATGAGCGAGGTGGATATCCATCTATTAAGCAAATTGAAACGATTGCTAAAACCTATGATGTAAACCCTGCTTGGCTTGTAGGGTGGATAGATGACGAAATGATGCCTGCAATCCAGGTAGTCGAAAAAGTGGTCTATAAAGAAAGTCCAACAGCAAGACTGCCAGATTATCACAATAACAATAACGATGGTAAAATTATCAAATGGGTTAAATCCAAAAGATATATGGGAGGTAAGGTTTGGGAAAAAAGAATTTAACAAAATCACGGAGAGATTATCTTGAGTTTGAACTCGATGATAAATACCTGAAGATTGATAAACTTATTGGTCAGCGTAGGCATGAATTAGAACGATTGTACGAAGTTAAGCATCTTACTGTTCCTGGTATTGACGACACTGGAACAAGTGGTAGCGGTACGTTTGTCAACAGGTCGGAGAACCTAGCAGTTGCTTATGCAAGCGATCCTATGATTTTAAGATTAGAAAATTTCCAAAATGCTATCTCCAAATTACTAGAAAATCTAGAACCTGATGATAAAAAAATCTTTTATCTTCGTTGGGGAGAACATACTGGATATGACTGGATTCAAGTTTGGCATATCATGGAGAATGGAGAAAGCGGATACTTGTATAGGCATAGCAAGCAGATTTACAGAAGACGTGAAGTCATTCTTGATACACTTGCAAATTTGCTCTTTATGTAAAGTTGTCAAAAAAACATATAGAATTGACAAAAACAATGTGGTAAATTAGTATCATGAAGAATAGCAGAGAGGAAACCTCTGCTTTTTTTGTGCACTAAAAAGGAGGTGAGGATATGTGGTAGTTGTTGAACCAATCAGAAATAGAGATGATGTTCAGCTTATGATTGAATGGCTGACGTTGCATAGCGCAGTCAAAGAATCAGACAGACGACGAAACCTCATGCTCTTCTTATCTGGTGTCAATCTGGGATTTCGTATTGGCGATATCGTTAAACTAAAAGTAAAGCATGTTAAAGGATGGCATGTCCAAATTGTCGATGAAAAGACAGACAAGCCAACCAAACGAAAGATGCCAAAGAAATTCAAGAATGCTATGAGGCAATACATCAAAGACAAGAAAGATGAAGATTTCCTCTTTCCAAGTCGAAATGGAAAGCACCAGCACATAAAACCTAACACGGCTTATAAGATCATCAAAAGAGCTGCTGAAGAAGTCGGCCTGGAAAATATAGCGACTCACTCGATGAGGAAGACCTTTGGCTTATTCATGTACGAACAAACCAAGGATGTCGCTCTGATAATGGACCTACTGAACCACTCAAGCCAGAGTATTTCACTGAGATACATAGGCAAAAACCAAGATTCACAAGACCGAGCTATGACGAAATTTCAGGGCTTTTAATTTTTTTATTTTACTATCAATTCATTATTTTGAGGTTATGATGATTTCATTTCGCACTTGCAAGATAAACGCTTGATAAATCTGAATTAAAACTCATGTAGCGAGTTCACTAGAATATGTAAAACAAGGAATTGAGAGAGTAAAATTAGCGAGGTTTACAAAAGTATGTTAGGTTTTCTAAGAGAATGAATTGAGAAGATAAAAGGTACAGATGGACTATATGAAATCGCGAGGATGATTCATTGAAGATTGAAGTTTCAACTCGAGAAGAACGCAACCAATTTTACAATTCCAGTGAATGGAGAGCGCTTCGTAAGTTAGTACTTAAACGTGATCACAATGAATGTGTTTGGTGCAAAGACGAAGGCAAAGTCACAAGAGAGAACCTAGAGGTTGACCACATCAAAGAGTTAGAGTTCTATCCAGAGTTCGCTCTTGAGCTTGACAACCTACGAACACTGTGCAAAGCATGTCATAATAAGAGACATGATCGTTTTGATAAGAATGACAGAAATTTCCGAAAAGATGAATGGTGGGGTTAGGTGAACGAACCTTAAACACCCCCCGGTCAAAAAAATCGGAAATTTTCAAAGATGTCGGTAAGCGGTCTGCACTCGACTGTCCAAATTTTTAATGAAAAATAAAAGGGGGTGGGGGGTAATGGAAGAATACTCGGAAAAAAATATAAAAGAATTAGAAAATCAGCTACTTTCCAAAATCGGCTATTTTAGTCCTAGAAAAAAAGATGCGATCCAGTACGAAAAAGTGAATCGATATCTTTATCTTGTCAGATTGCTGTACGAGCTGAAAGCTAAACTTCAAGAAGACGGATTGGTCATCACTGTTCATAATGGGCAACAAAGATTCCAAAAAGCGAATTCTCTCATCAAGGAAATTAACACAACCAGCAATCAGCTTTTGGCCATTGAGCGATCGTTTGATTTTGAAGTGGAAAACTCGCCTGTTGAGAAACCTACGTCTGGAAGCGATCTCTTATGATTTATCATCCGTTGGTTGATGACTACATCAAAATGGCCGAACGTGGAGAAATTGTCGTCAACAAGGAAAGAAAGTTGCTGTTTAAAATCATCAAGGAGAAAATTTATCCTCGTGATGATTTGTATTTTGACAATGACTTGATTGATAAGTTCATTCGTTTTGCGGAAAAGAACTTTTTCCCTTTGGCAAAGTACCAGCTTTTCTTGACTCCGTTTATCTTTCTTTTTCGGAAGGAGGATGGGGAGCCACACTTCGATGAGTATCTATATACTTTAGCTCGTGGGGGTGGTAAGAATGGTTTCATGTCTGCTAGATCCTCGTTCTTTATCAGTCCTATCTACCCTATCAGAGATTATGACGTGACCATCACTGCCAACTCTGAGAAACAGGGCAAGGTTTCCTTTGAGGAGGTCTATGAGACTATCCAAAGGCGAGGTCTTGAGGACCATTTCTATCTAACTAAAATGTCTATTACAGGTCGAGCGAATAACTCGGTCTTTTCTTTTCGGACGAACAATCCGAAGACCATGGACTCGGCTCGTGATGGTTGTCTTGAATTTGATGAGATTCACCAGTTTGAAGATGATAAGGCCGTGAAGGTTCAACGGTCTGGTCTTGGTAAAATCGCTCATGCTCGGACTTTCTACAACGGGACGAATGGGTATGTGCGTGAGGGATTTTACGACAAGTTGATAGAGAAGTCTATGCAAATCTTGAATGGAGAGGTTGATGATTTCAGGCTATTCCCTTTCATCTGCAAGCTTGATAGTGCGGATGAAGTGGATGACATGAAGAACTGGCCAAAGGCAAATCCGATGTTGGATGAAAGCACGCCTTACGCTAAAAGGCTGCTTGCAAGAACCAAGGCTGACTATGATGACCTTGAGTTGGAGCCATCTGGACGTCAGGAGTTTATGACAAAACGGATGAACCTTCCTGAAGCGGACCTTGAGAAAGATGTGACTTCTCGAGAAAAGCTAGTTGCTTGTTTACGTTCGCCTGGTATCGACTTGAAAGGTCGGTCATGTGTGGCTGGCTTTGACTATGCTAGTATCCGAGACTTTGCGAGCGTTGGTTTGCTCTTCAAGAATGGTGATGAGTTCATCTGGAAGCAACATACATTTGCGAGGAAATCATTTTTGAAAGCTTTCAAGCTAAAAGCGCCTATTGAAGAATGGGCAGATAAAGGCTTGTTTACAATCGTTGATGGTCCGAGTATTGATCCTCGGCTTTTGATTGCCAAGCTTGAGGAATGGAGAAATCTTTATCAGATTGAGCTTGTATGTGCTGATGGTTTCAGAATGGACTTGCTAAAACCGCTTTTGGAAGAGGCTGGGTTTGAATATGAGTTCTTGAGAAATCCAGGGGCTATCCAATCCAAGGTTGCGCCAATTATTGAAGATGGATTTGCAAATGAGCGTTTTATCTTTGAGGGCGATAACTCTATGATTTGGTATACAGATAATACCTACGTCAAAGAGGACAAGGATGGCAATAAGCGTTTCTTGAAAAAAGAACCTGTCAGAAGAAAGACGGATGGATTTCATGCGCTGATTGCTGCTCTTTACAAGAGGGAGCTGGTGCAAGAGTCAAATGTCGGGGAATTCCTAGATATGATTGATAGTTGGGAATTTTAAACTAAGTATAAATTTTGGGTGGGTGGTCGGCAGAAATTAAAAGAAAGGAGGAAGTGCATTGGGGTTACTGAATTTATTTAAGCGTGAAGTACCAGAGGTTGGTTTTGAGTTCGAGGATCTTGAACGGATGTTTGGCAACCTCCAACTTAAAAGCTTAGCGATTGATAAGTCAGCTGAGTTCATCGCTCGAATTTTTGCTAAAACAGCATTTAAGTATCAAGAAAACGGTAAGGCTAAGCCTTCTGATTGGGACTACTTGCTGAATGTAAGGCCTAACAAGAACGAATCAGCGTCAGATTTTTGGCAAAAGGTCGTCTATCGGTTGATCACTAAGAATGAGGTCCTAATCTTTCTTACAACTGATGACCAGTTGCTTGTTGCTGACTCTTACACACGGACTAAATATGCTGTTTATGATGATGTGTTTGAGTATGTGACTTGTAGAGGATACACATTTGAGAAGCGTTTCAGAATGAGCGAAGTCATTTTCTTACAGTACAACAACAACCGACTGCAAGATTATATTTCTGACTTATTTGCTGATTACGAGAAGTTGCACACTCGTTTGGTTGAGGCCTTGGCTAGGAATAATCAAATCAGAGGAACTCTGAAAACTAAAAACAATGGGAGTTTTGATAAGCAGATGCGTGATAAACTCCAATCCTATGCTGATGGTCTTTTTAAATCATTTAGCACTAAAACAATTGCCATTGTTCCAGCTCAAGATGGAATGGAATATTCTGAGCATACGAATACAACAGGAACTTCAAATATTTCTGTTGATGAGTTGAAGAAACTCCGTCGGCAATTTGATGATGAGGTCGCTGACGTCTTAGGGATTCCAACAGCTTTAATTCATGGCGACATGGCCAATCTGGAAAATAGCCAAAAAATGTTTAATAGTTATTGCTACCAATCACTTGTTAAGAAAATGAGTGATGGGCTTAATTTTGCTTTAGTATCAAGACGGCAATACGAGCGCAATAATCTATTTGTAATCATTGGCGAAGGTCAGAGAGATAAGTTTGCACTCGCTGGAAGCATTGATAAGCTTATTTCTTCTGGAGCAATGACTCGAAACGAGGTGCGCTCTGAACTTGGCTTAGAATCTGTCCCTGGTGGCGATAAATTCCTCATCACCAAAAACTATCAACTTGGTGAACAGTTAGAGAAAGGAGGTGAGAAAGAAGATGAAAGTAATTCAAATTAAGGGTACGATTGTATCAAATAATGACAGATGGCTTTACGATTGGCTTGAGTGGGACGCAACCGCTCCGAAAGATGTCGTCCTTCCTGAAAGTGGTGAACCGATTGAGGTTCATATCAATTCGGGTGGTGGAGATGTGTATGCTGGTAGTGAAATCTATACTGCTCTACGCTCGTATCCTGGCGACGTGACCGTGAAGATTGTCGGTATTGCAGCAAGCGCAGCAAGCGTGATTGCAATGGCAGGAGATACGGTTGAAATCAGTCCGACTGCCCAAATTATGATCCACAATGTTTCAACGCAAGTAAATGGAGACCATAACACTCTGATTCATGAGGCTGGGGTACTAGAAGGGTTTAACAAGTCGATTGCTAGTGCCTATGTTCATAAGACTGGCAAGGCTCTTGATGACCTGCTTGGATTGATGAACAAGACTACCTGGTTTGATGCTGAATCAGCTTTGAATCACGGTTTTGTAGACAAGATTATGTTTACAAATGAAGTAGCTCCGACTTTGGTTGCGAGTGAAACTCCTATGATTCCAAGTGATTTTATCGAGAAAATGAGGTCAGCAGTGACTCCTGATATCGATAAAATCGCAGAACTGGTAGCTGAAAAGCTAGAAGCTAAACTACCAGATATACAAATCGACAAAGAGGCTTTCGAAAATAGTGAATTTTTACAGAAGAAATTCAATCTTCCAGAAAGTCCAGAAAATAACACAGACAAGGCTGTACCTAAAGGGTTCGGTCTTTTTATGTTTTAAGAAAGGAAAAAAACAGAATGACAATGCAATTATCTAACCAATTTGAAAAACAACGTCAGGCATTTTTGGATGCCGTTGCAAATGGTGCACCTCAAGAAGAACAAGCAGAGCTATACAATGACATGATCGAGTCCATGACCAATGAAATGATGGCTCAAGCTCGTGATGCTGCTCGTGAAGAAGTTTCAACCTTGAATCCATACGACGCTAAGCTGACTGCTGAAGCTCGTGATTTTTTCAATAATATTGAAAAGGCAGCACCTGAAGGGATTGAGAAATTCATCCCGCAAGAGATCATTGACCATATCTTTGAAGATTTGGTGCAAGCTCGCCCACTCCTTCAACATATCGGCCTTAAAAATGCTGGTATTCGTTTGAAATTCCTCAAATCAGAGCAAACAGGTCAAGCTGTTTGGGGTAAAATCAATGGAGAAATCCAAGGACAACTTAAACAAAAATTCAATGAAGAAGAAGCAATCCAACACAAATTGACTGCTTTTGTTGTAATTCCAAAAGATGCTGAAAAATTCGGCCCAGCTTGGTTGGCAAAATTCGTCTCTGTTCAAATCACAGAAGCCTTTGCAGTTGCCCTTGAAGCTGCTTTCTTGAATGGAGATGGGGATAATAAACCTATCGGCCTTACTCGTACTCTTACAGGAACTGTTTCAGGCGATCATACAACTCATGCTGAAAAAACAGCTCAAACTACTAAGTTGACTTTTGCTGACTCAGCTACCGTAGTCAAAGAATTGACAAAGGTTTACAAACATCACTCTGTTAAAGAAGACGGAAAAACTCCAGTTGCAGTAGAAGGTAACCTTGTAATGGTTGTTAATACAGCCGACGCTTGGGATGTGAAGAAACAATACACTTCATTGAACGCTCAAGCTGTTTATATCACAGCTATGCCATTCAACCTTATCTTGGTTGAATCTGTGGCACAGACGGCTGGTAAAGTAACTACATTTGTCAAAGGTCGCTACGATGCCTTTGTTGGTGGGGGTATTTCACTCGGTCGCTACACAGAAACCTATGCTTTGGAAGATTTGAACCTTTACACCGCTAAGCAATTCGCTTACGGCAAGGCTCACGATGAAAAGACTGCTGCAGTCTGGAATCTACAACTTCCCCAAGCCTAATCTAGGAGTTGAGCTATGACTCCAGAAGAACAACTTCATCCACTCCTTAAATCTTTCAAGGAGCGGATGAGGATTTTTCATAATGGGGAGGATGCAAACCTCTCCAAAATGTTGGAAAGTTCTGAGTCAGCCATCCTCAATCTGGTCGGTAGTAAGGAATTTACTGACCCACGAGTGAGAGAGCTAATTTTAGAACGTGCTCGATATGTCTACAATGATCAAGTTGAATTTTTCTACGGGAACTTTCAGGGGGATTTGATGGCATTATCACTAGAAAATTACAAATTGGAGGAAAAACATGATTAAAGTTTTGAAAGAATTTTACGACCTTAAAGAAGGTCAATATCGCTCAGTTGGTTCAGAATTTGAAGCGACAAAAGAGCGATTTGATGAAATCAATGAAGCCTTGCCTGACTTTGTTGAATGGTCAGAAAAACAAGCAGAAGTAACAACGCCTGATGTCTCATTATACTAATCGTCCTAGCTATCGTTACAAGAAGCCTGAGTCTCAAAACGGAGACTTGAGGACTCCCCTGACTTTCTATACTTCTAAAGTTAAAGAGGGGGTTGATGGACGTGATGTGAGTTACAAGAAGGCTTTTTATACGATGGGGCAAGTTTACTCACCTAGTTTCAAGGATATTGAGATTGCGACTGGAAAAGCGATGAAAGCTAAGATGACTTTGAAAATTCGTGATCCTTTGGATGATTACCAACCTGACAATCGCCACTTTGTCGAAGTTGAGGATATCCGTCTAGCTGGTAAGAAATGGCAGGTTATTGATGTGCGTCCTGATTTTGATAATCGGGATTTTTTGATAGTTATTATCGGAGGTGGTCGTGATGTCTAGCGGAGCTAATCTAAAAGGATTTGATGATGTTTTGAGGAATGTCGAGACTCGCCTAGGGGAGCCAGTGGTCCGTAGAAAGGTCAATAGAGTCTTGAAGGAAACGGTTGAGGAGTTTGAGCCTACTTTCAAACGGGCTATGGCGGTGTACGCTGACACTGGTAAGACGGCTGGAGCCGTCGTCCATGGAAATGTGACTGGTACAGCTAGTGGGGTTCCAATGGTTAAATTAGGCTTCAAAAGCCCTCGCTGGACTCTTATTCACTTAAATGAATTTGGATACGCAAAGAAAGGACATCCTAGTGGCTTCGGTATTATGCGTCGCTTTTTTGAAGGTAGCAAACCAGTCTTCAAATCCAAAGTAGGCATGAAGTTAAAACAGGAGTTTTTGTAATGATTAAGGACAAATTAACTGAACTCTACAACGCTTTGAAAGAGGATGAGTCTTTATCTGATATTAGTATCAAGTCATTTGAACGTCCTGATACCTTGGGGGATGACGAGACGAGTATTGTCATTATCCCTGTCGGACCTCCAATGCAGACGGCTCATGGTAGTAACACCAGTCTGGCTAAGACTTTTCTCTATCAAATTAATGTAGAGTCTGTCAATCGAGTGGAGTGTAAAGAACTCCAAGGCAAAATTGAAAAAATAATGGAACATCAGGGATTTTATCAGACTGAAGGTGGTTTGGATCAATGGATCCCTGATATCAAACGCTATGTAGACGCTCGAACCTACAAAGGTCAGAGTGGTCTATACGAAGAATACTAAATTAAAGAAAGAGGTGCTATAAATGGCATTAGTTGGTTTTAAACGTATGACAATTCGTGTGTTGGATGGTAACGCTACTCCAACGCTCGGACAAAACCTTTTCGTAATCGAAGGTAAGACGGGAGAGGGTGCGACTCGTACTGCTAAAATTTCTGGTCTTGCAAGCGATCCAGTAAAAACATACGGTAGTGACATTGCTTATCACGTATCAAACCGTGGGGTGGGCGATGTGAAGATGGAAATGACTGCGGTTGACATCCCTCCAACGGTATTGGCTAAGATCCTCGGACACCAAGTGAAAGATGAAATCATTGGTATTGGCGCCGATACAGTTGCTCCATACTGCGCTGTCATGCTTGAGTCTAAGACTGCAAATGGGACTCAGGCGCAGGTAGGGTTCTTTAAGGGTCAGTTTTCAATGGATTCCGAAGAGCTTGAAACACTTAAAGATAAGCAAGAAGAACTGCCAGATGACAGCTTGAGTTTTTCTGCTATCGCAAGCGATGACGCTGGAACAGAAGGTCTTTACTATGTGAAATACATTGGTAAGGACGAAACCAAACTCAAAAAATTCAAAGGTCAGCTTAAAATGGTTGCTGCAGGGTAGAAAGAGGGCGCAAGCTCTCTTTTTATCTTTTTTTTCTAGAAAGGAAAGTAAATGGCTAAGGTTAAATTTTTAATTAAAAATGAAAAGGGTCAAGACGTTCAAAAGACTAGTAAGGAAATTACTACCAAGGACTATCGCGACTACTTGATCCTCAATGAAGCATTATCATCTGATACGTCAGAGGTAGATAAATTAGACAAGCAATTGGAATTTATCGCCTCATTGTTTGAAGATTTGGAAGTGGAAGAACTTTTGAAATTCACGGATATGGCAGATATTTTTGCGGTATTTGCAGACATCTACTCTCATCTGGTGGGTGATGTTGACCCAAAGGAGAAAAAATAAAGCCAAGTGAAGCGCTGAAAAGGTTTTATGGATTTGTCAAGCAAGCTACTGAGGGTCCATATGGAATGAGTATTCGTGATGTGATGGATACGAGTTGGGAGGACTTGATGGGTGTTCTTGGTGAAACTGAATCTGCTAAAACTGAGGAAGTCATGGATCTTGTTGACTTTCTAGAAATGATTTAAAAAGGAGGATTTGAATGGCAGGTGGAACGCCGTTAGGTCAAATGTATATCGAGCTAGGGCTGGACGTGTCGAAGTTCAATCCTACTCTAAATGGTGCTAAAAATGCGGTTAAATATTTTCAAAGCAATGTAAAGGCGCTAGACAGCTCCCTTAAAAATAACGGGAAAAACACAGACTTGCTTCAAGCTAAGTACAAGACACTTGGTCAAGCGATTGAAGCGCAAAGAAAAGTCTTGGACCAGATGAAGAAAAGTTTTGATACTCTCGAACCTGGAACAGCTAACTTTGATAAGGCCGCTGCTGATATTGAACGTGAGAATGCTAAGTTAGCAGCAATGGAAGGGCAACTTCATCGTGTTAAAGAGGCTTTGGTTGCAGTTGGCAAAGAAAATAGCTTTGCGAACCGTATCAATAAATTTGGGGACGGTCTTATCAAAAGTGGTAAAAAAATAAAAACTTTTGGCGAAGAAGTTTCAAAAACCGGGAGAGAATTAACTACAGGGCTAACTGCTCCCTTAGTTGCAAGTGTAGGTTTAATCACTAAAGCAGCTGTTGACTATGAATCTGCTTTTGCAGGTGTGAAGAAAACAGTAGATGAGACCGCAACCGTATCCTACAAGAACTTATCTGATGGCATTCGTCAGATGGCTAAAGAATTGCCAGCTAGTGCGGTTGAAATCGCAAATGTCGCAGAAGTTGCTGGTCAGTTAGGTATCAAGGCAGAGGATATCCTTACATTCTCTCGAACCATGATTGACATGGGAGAATCAACGAACTTGAGTGCTGAAGATGCTGCAAGCTCTATCGCTAAGATTGCGAATATCCTTGGTTTGACATCGGACGAGTACAAACGATTTGGCTCGTCTGTTGTTGACTTAGGTAACAACTTTGCGACAACTGAGCGTGACATTGTTGAAATGACTAACCGTTTGGCGGCTGGTGGTCGACTAGCTGGACTGACCGCTCCAGATATTCTAGGACTTGCTACTGCGATGAGTTCGGTTGGTATCGAGGCTGAGGCCGGTGGTACCGCTATGACTCAAACTTTGACAGCTATTGGTAATGCTGTTTCATTGACAGGTAAGGGCGCAGCAGATGACTTGAACCTCATCGCCAAAACTGCAGGAATGACCTCAGAGGAATTTCAACAGGCTTGGAAAGAGAAACCGGTCGTTGCTTTGCAATCCTTTATCAAAGGTTTGAAAAATGCTCAAGAAAAAGGCGTAAACATGAACGCTATATTGGCACAACTTGGAATGACTGGTATTCGACAAAGCAACATGCTGAAATCTTTGGCTCTGGCCTCTGATAAAATGGGCGATGCTGTGAATCGCTCTAATCAGGCTTGGAAAGAGAATACCGCTCTGACCAATGAAGCCAATAAACGATATGAAACCACAGAATCGCAATTGAAGATGTTCAAGAACCAGGTAACTGACTTGGCTATTGAATTTGGTGGACCTCTTTTGAAGGCTCTACGTGATGGTCTAAAGGCTGGTAAGCCTTGGATTGATACACTCGCTAAAATGGCTAAACAGTTCAGTTCTATGTCTGAAGAAGAACAAAGAAACGTTCTCATGTGGGCAGCATTGGCTGCCGGGGCAGGACCGGCTTTAACACTTTTTGGTAAAGGTATTGGAATTGTTGGAAACTTGACAAAAGGGATTGGGTGGCTTACTAAAGGAACTAGTAAAGCAGCAGGCGGACTCTCCTTGATGCACAAGACGTTTCAAGCTTTTAGGGCGACTGGAAATCTATCCTCTGCTTTTAAATTAGCAACCAGTGGGATGAGTTCGTTAGGGGCCGCTGCTACATCGACATCATCATCAACTGGATTACTTACTACTTCTATGAGCTTACTTGCAAATCCTTTAGGTTTGATAGTCGGCAGTCTTGCTTTAGCAACTGCGGGTCTTGCCTATCTTGGAAATGAGAAAGATAAGGCTAGAATTAAAGCGGAGGAATTTGGATCTACCTTAGATGATGTCCAGCGTGGAGAGCTACGAAGTTTCCAAAAAACAGTAGACGAAACAGCTACTGCAGTTGCAAACTTTGGAACTCACGCTGGGGATGTTGAGAAAGTTTCAGGAGCTTTTAAAAAGCTTTATGAAGATATTCAAGCAGCAGCAGACCAAAGCAACCACAGGATGGAAGAACTAGGCGCTAAATGGGGACTCAGTGAAGAGGATATTGCAAGAGCAAAAGAGAAAAACGGTCAGGTTGTATCTAACACAGAGGCCATGATGAATCAAATCAATGAGATTTATCAACGGCATAATGGTGACGCAAACAAATTCTCACAAGAAGAGAAAGAAATCATCTTGAATAACCAAAACGAGATGATTAAAGCTAAATTAAAGTTGATGAGTTTATCTGAAGAACAACAAACGGCAGCGTTACAGGCTTTAAATGGGAAAATCAGTGCTCTTAATGAAACTCAATTAAAACATACAAAAGATGTTCTTAAACAAGCTTTAGATGAAGAAAAGACTCTTTACGAAACATCTAAGAGTGAACTGAAAGAGTTATTAAACGGGAAGGCAATTGACCAAGAGACTTATAATAAGAGAATTCAAGAACTCGAATCGAAACACAACCAGACAATGGAAGCTCTGGGGAGTAAGTATTATCAGGTTATGCAAGAACTTGATGCTAAGGTAAAAGCCCGAACTGGTCAAAGTTGGAACTATTGGGAAGAAGCTAAGAAAGCTTTGGAAGAATATGGTCTATCTTATGAAGCAATTGGCCAGAAGGCAGCAAAAGCATCTGAAAAGGCTGGGAACTCTCATAGTATTCTAGCTAAGTATACTAGCGATATGAGTAAGGAAGTTAAAGAAGCAAACGATGCCTGGTCTTTACTTGTTGGTAACATTGATAAAAATGGTAATTTTGAAATTAAATCCAACGTTAAAGAAGTCATTGGAGAAGCAGCTAAATCTGCCGAAGGTTGGGAACAATTGCAGTTTATCGCTAAAACTGCGGAAATCAATTCTAACGCTCGCGCTACTATTGCTGAGGCTCTTGTAGAATCTGGTAAATGGAAATACATGACTCTCGAAGAGAAACAAGTGATTGTCAAGAACCAGGCAGGCTTACAAGCTATCTTTGATAGTGAAAATCATCTTAAAATCTGGAACAGTATGCCTGTAGAAGTTAAAGAATTGCTTTTGAAAAATGCAGATGTGATGAACAAAGCAGAAGAAGCTTCAAAGGCGCTTTCTAACTACGATGCATTAACTCCGAAACAAAAAGAGTTGCTTGCTACAGATAAAGGAGTTAGAGATGCCGTCTCTCGTTCAACTGATACACTCACTACTTGGAATGCAACCGCTCCATTTACAAAAGATTTGAAAGTAGACCCTACAAATGCTTTGAACAATGGGCAATTATCAATAGATAAAATCATGACTTGGAATCTATCCAATCCAGATACTAAATCATTAAATGCTACTGATAATACTAGCGAAGCAGTTTCAAGCGCACAAGTTAGTGTGAATTCTCCAAAACAAGAAGCTCCCATCAACTTGTTTGCTACTGACCAAACAGGCGGTGTGCGAAATGAGACGAGCAGTGCTATCAATGCGATTAAGCAGTATGATCCTGTTAGTATTTTGGCTCAAAATAATACTCAAGGAACTGTTAACCAAGTCCAAAGTGGAGTTGATTCTATTCGTGACAAAACTGTCACTATCAACGCTCGAGATAATGCCTCTGGTGTTCTTTCAGGTATTAAGAGTTGGATTGATAGTGTGACTGGTAATTTCTTTACGAATATCTTTGCGAGCAAGCATGCCCACGGTACCAACTATCACCCAGGTGGACTTGCTATCGTCAATGACCAACGGAACAGCAACTACAAAGAAATGGTGACTCTGCCAAATGGTAAGAGTTTCATCCCACAAGGTCGCGATGTCTTACTTCCTCTTCCAAAAGGTTCTAAGGTCTTGAGAGCAGATAAGACTAGACGCTTGATGCGTGAGATGGGCGTTCCGAAATACGCTTCTGGTATCGGTATCCCGAGCGATGCGAAATTCCTCCGTGAAATGGAAGAAGCGCAACGTAATATCACAATTCAGACTACTAGCGTCCAAAACGGACAAGATGCAGATAAAGTCGTGTCTGAGATGAGGATTCTGAGGTCAAGTTTAGAAAAAATCCTTACTGCTATCCTTAACAAGGACACGAACGCTTATCTGGACAGCTCAAAAGTTACGGATATTATTACTAAAAAGCAAAAAGAAAATGAAAAACTGCAATTGTTGATGAGAGGAGTACCTGAATGAGCGTAGTCACTATGCAATTTAATAAAACGGATTTAAGCGATCTTATCGAAATCCATGATATCCAACGGGATATCGGGAACAATCGCTCGATTGCAACTTCATATACTTCGACAGTTGGAGTTAATATCCAGCATCAGTCAATAGATGCAAAGTTTATCGAAGTGGAATTCTCTATTTGGTCAAAAGACAGAAATACCCTCAAGCACAAGCTTGCGGGTATTTTTAATGTTAGCAGCGCTAAAAAGCTTATCTTCTCAGACGAGCCTGATAAATACTATTTAGCCATGCCGATTGAGAGTATTTCAATGCAAGAGACGAGTGGTCGAAGATCAACTGGTTCAATAAAATTTATCGTGCCAGATGGGGTAGCTCATTCGTCAACCTATAAGGAAGTTACAGAGCCAACCTCTGCAACAGACAGGATTGTTTTTGAGGTAAATAACGAAGGTAATGTTGATGCACATCCAATTATCACTATCAAGAACAACTACGAGAACGGGTATGTCGGTATTGTTAACGCGCAGTCTGCCTTTGAAATGGGAAACCGTGAAGAATTGGACTCTGAAATTGTAAAAGCTTCAGAGGTTCTACTTGATTATCGAGGGGTTAACATTCTGAAAGGCTTTCAAAATGGTACTAAAGGTGTAGCGGTTACAAATGACAACCAAGAGCGACTACTAGGCACTTTAAGTACAACGAACATGTGGGGGAGACATCATATTGAGCTTTCAAATCGTGGTGCGGTTGATAAAAAACGGAATAATGCGCAAAGCGTGACATGGACTATTCCAGCAGATAGTAGCGGAGAAGTCGGTTCGTTAAATGATTATCTACTTTGGCGACAGGTCTTTATGGCGGCTGTCGCAAATCAATATGGTTTTATCAAGGTTACTGTTTCAGATACGGATGGCAATTTTCTTTATGGCGTAGAAACGTATAAACGCTATCAGACTCTTGATTGTGAGTATAGTTTCTTTACTACCGACGGAAAAGGCGGTTACAAGTACATCAAATGGTGGTACTTTATCGGTACTGGTGCTCAAGTCGGTAAAGTTGACCCATTCAATGAAGTTAGAGGATGGACAGAGCTTAAAAGAAATGATGAAAAGGTTCAAGTGTTTTTTGATGGTTCACATTACGACTTTGTCGTTCCTGAGTTGAAAGATAAAAAATCAGCAAAAATTCACATTACGCTTGGGGCGCTAAGAGATTGGCCTCTTGTGTCGCATATGTATGTTGATGAGTTCATGTATAGGAAAGATTTCGTTTCTGTCTCAAAAGACATTCCCAATCGATATCCCATCGGCTCTACAATCGTTATTGATAACGAGGAAGACACAATCATGGTTGATGGCATCAATAAGTTTGGAGATAGGGTTCATGGCTCATCGTGGATCAAACTTCCTCCTGGGAAGAGTCAGCTTGAAATATATACATCAAGATGGGTCAAAAAGAAACCAACTGTTTCTGTAAAATTTGAAGAAAGGTGGCTGTGAGAATGCTCTTAACGATCCATGATATGAACCTACGACAAGTCGCATCTATCGATAATGATAAGCAAGGGACATTGAATTACCACGATGACTCATGGGTGCGTTATCTACCAACTGGTTCATCGACTTTTGACTTCACCGTCGAAAAGAAAAGTTTGACTACAGACTCAGCTCTTACTAAAATCCATAATCACCTTAACGAGAAAGCTTTTGTTTCTTTTGAGTATGGAGGGCGGACTCATCTTTTCACGGTCCACAAAGTGCGTGAGAATGAGCGTTCTATCGAGATTAATTGTATCAACTTCAACCTTGAGTTAATCAATGAGTATGCAAATCCTTACAAGGCTAAAAAAGCAATGTCTTTTGTGGAATATTGTCAGGCAATGGATCTATTGAACTATGCCCTGCTATCTGTGGGTGTCAATGAAATCTCAGAGAAACAACTTAAACTGGAATGGACCAATCAGGAAACGAAATTGGCCAGACTACTTAACCTAGCTAATCAATTTGGCGCAGAGCTTGATTTTGACACGAAATTGCATGCAGATAGCTCTATCAAGTCCTTTACTATAAATGTCTATCATGAGAATGACGGTGAACATCAAGGAGTTGGGCGAGATAGGACGGATATCAGCTTGACCTATGGTAAAAATATTGGTTCTATAACTCGTGAAATTGATAAGACTGGTATTTTCAACACTATCCGACCAACAGGGAATATGCCGACTGTAGAGGTGGAGGACAGCGGAGAACGACATATCTCTAGCAAGAGGGTCAAGAACTCAGATGGCTCGACTACTGAGACAATCATTCGTACTGCGTCAGACGGAACGAAGAGTAAGACTATCGTTCATACCAAAATCAAAAAGCTTGCTGATAAGACACGCATCACAACAACTACAACAACTCGTTCTGATGGCTCAATCGAACAGACTGTTACAACTAGTAAAAAGGGCGGACCTTCAAATACTGAAAAACGGATTATAAAGCCTCCCAAGAAAAAGGATAAGGAAACTGATCCTGAGAAAGAAGTTCTAACCCTTGATGGGCTGGATGGCTGGGAAGTGAAGAACGAGAGAGGAGAAGTAGAGTTTTACCAGAGAGGGCAAGCTCTATATGCTCCTATCTCTATGCAACTATACCCATCTACTTTTACATCTTCAACAGCTAAGGACCAGTGGACAAGACGAGATTTTCACTTTGATACAGACGAGCCAAATGAATTAAGACGACTTGCTTACTTGAAGTTGAAACAACACTGTTATCCAGCTATCACCTATGAAGTGGACGGCTTTGTGGATGCAGAAATTGGTGATACAATCCAAATTTATGACGATGGATTTAATCCTGCTTTAATCGTGAAGGCTCGTGTTTCTGGACAGAAAATCAGCTTTACAAACCCCGCAAGCAACAAGACTACGTTTGCGAATTTTAGAGCTTTAGAAAATAAGCTATCATCAGACATTCAATCAGATTTTGAACGACTTTTTGAACAATCTAAACCTTACATTATCAAGCTATCTTCTAACAATGGAATCATCTTTAAAAATCAATCTGGTGAAAGTATTATCACTCCTACACTTTATAAGGGAGGCAAGCTATTAACGGCTGGGGTCACTTGGAGATGGTCGCTAAATGGCAATGTTACAA
>ERZ772956.1237-NODE-1237-length-17747-cov-10.128815_pt1 | contig 17747 bp, 16 predicted proteins | sample MGYA00580683_ERZ772956 | MGnify/ENA primary metagenome ERZ772956 (study PRJEB29015, sample SAMEA2738077) | human oral metagenome | biome: human oral; feature: human-associated habitat; material: saliva | place: China | collected 2212 ... | reverse complement strand
ACCCCGCAAGGGACTTGCCTTCTCTGGAGGCAGTCACCCTGCGGGGTGTCGTCGTTTTCTATGTCGAAGGGGCTTAAGCTATCTTACTTCTTCCTTCGCTTCTTCCATTCCTCAAGGGTGAGCTTGGTGAAGTGCTCGGTGCGTACTTCACCAAGTAGGGGCACAGGCTTCTGCTCTTCGGTGTGGCAGTACTTGAACCCACATTTCTCTTGTGTTCGTTGGGACTTCACATTGCTCTCGTAATAGCCACACCACACGGCACTCATCGATAGCTCTTCGGAGGCATAGCGAAGCAACTCATGGACGGCTTCGGGGATAAGACCTTGCCCCCAAAAGGGCTCACCGATCCAAAAGCCCAGCTCGCATTCGCCCTCAGCGAGACTCACCGTGCGAGTAGCGCTCCTGAGCGGCATAATCCCGATACTTCCGATGGCTTCATTCGTAGCCTTGAGCACCACGGCGAAGGTGCCAGGATTAGAGAGTACCTTCTGGATGATCGTACGGCTCTCATCTTCGCTCTGGTGCGGAGGCCAACCGGCGATAGGCCCGACGTTCGGGTTCTGTGCTATTTGAAGAGGGCAGGGGCATCGCTTTCCCGCCAAGGCCTCAAGAGAAGTCGTTCGGTCTATAGTATCATAATCATTCGTTGGAAGATAGTCGTAAGAGGGAGTAGGCTCGCTATTCCCACCACAGGATAAAGTTGCGGATGGGTGCCGAGCTGGGGATCTGCGAGCTATTGACGGTCTTCGTCTTCTCGTCCCACCAAGTAGCGGGTAGCTTCAACTTCGGGATAGAGAAGCTGGCACGCAGGTCATCTACCACGACGACGATATCCTTCTTGTCGGGCTCGATGCGCGTGATCGAATAGGCCTGCTTGATATCCCCAAAGGTAGAGGCTGTAGTGATGCCCTGCTCCGTATGGAAGAGTGGATTGAGGACGATCACACGATTTACTCGCTGCTTCATATCTGCACGCTTCTTCGGGCTGATGCTGAGGAGGGGCTCAAAGTAGCGTGTATAGATCGTATAGACGTCGTACTTGTCATCGGCGAACTCTCCCTGCTCCTCCTTCAGCTCAATCTGGGCAGCAGGCACACGCTTGAAGATATCCTCGAGCGTCATCTTGCCCGTGATATCCCCGATGCTATTCTTCGTTATCGTGGACTTGTAGTAGGTCTCGGGGATAGGCACTCGGCCATCGATGTACGCCACCCGAGAGAGGATCTCACTATCCTTCTTCGTGAAGACCGTGACGCCCAGTTGATCGTGGCTGGGTGCGATACACAGCATGACACCCTCGGAGGACTCACCCAGTGGAACGAAGATCGTATCACGGCGAAGCGTCCCCAGCTCGACCAGATCGCTATGCTCCTTGCCCAGCAGCTGAGAGCCAGAGATGGAGATCAGGTATTTATCTCCTTCGGGGGATATCAAGAGCGAGCGATGGGAGCTGTCGCCTTCTTGGGGGGAGGCAAAAGTATATGTGCCAGGGAAGTTGTAGGGCTGGCGCTTACGTAAGATGTAGTGAGAGGACTGATCTCCCTTAATCTTATTTCCATTGGCATCGAGGATGGTCAGGGTCCCATCACCGAGGGCAAAGCGCTCTGGAATGTCGGGGGAATTAAGCGTCAAGATACCATCCTTCACGGTATAGGTCACCTTACTAATCTCGCGCACATACCCAGCAACTTCGCTCATATAGGTAGCGTGTATGGAGTCATCGAGGGTGATGGAGAGCTCAATGCCATCGCAGTCGCCACAGGGGACCGTCCCGAGATAGACGGGGGGAGCGACGTGCGATGAAGTATCTTCGGACTGCTGCTTCCCTCCGCCTTGGCAGGAGAAGAGTCCGAGAGCGCAGAGAGCAATGATTAGACGTCCTTTTAGCATGACTTATTTGCTTATGAGGTGATTACTCTAAGTGAAGACGGGGCAAGGCAAACGCCTTCGCCTAGCGCAGTAAAGGTAGCGTATTTACCGCTCACAGCTCTCGGGAGGGAAAGTGCATTCTCGGGGAGAAGGCAAGCTACTTAGCGTAGGAAGTAGCAGAGCTTCGTGAGGGAAGGAGAAGAGGTCGGTGAAGGAAATAGAGGAGCTTGACGACAAATGCAAAGGAGTTTCGCGAGCGAACTTCCTTGAGTTCGCCACCATTCAAACGGTAGTAGCTGGAAGATTAACCGAATGAAGGTAAAGATTTATACGTATAAACTCAGGACTTAATACGTATTAAGTCAGAATTTTATACGTATTAATTAGTGGATTAATACGTATTAATCTGCAACACCAAGCGATAAAAATACCGAACTTAATCGAAAGAGATTTCGCATTTCAACGAAACTAACTACCTTTACCCCAGCAATAAACCGCACGAAGTAGCTGACCCTCCTCCCTCCCCTTCAGCTACTTCGCCCAACGACACCACATACTATGGCAAGCAAAACACTTCAGTACGTCCTCTTCCCTCGGAAGGTTACCTTCGGAAAGCACCGTGGGAAGACCATGCAGATCGCTCGTCTCACGGGGCGCTATCACGTCGACTTCGAGCGCTTCTGCGAACTTGTCTCTCGCAACACCACTCTAAACTACATGGAAGTGCAGAGTGTCCTCAACCTCGCCGCAGACACTGCACGTGACCTTGTCTCGGAGGGCGCCATCGTTGACTATGGTCGCCTCGGGCACTTGATGCCCACCTTCAAGAGCCACGTCGTAGAACTCGAGGAGAAATTCAATCCCACCATCCACATCGGTGAAGTCAAAGTGCTCCTTCGCCCATCGAAGCGCTACTTCACTCTAGAGGATATTCACTTCCGCCGAGTGCCACAAAAGACGAAGAAGACAAAAGGCTAGCGGAGGAAAGACGGAGTTTTTTGCTACCTTTAGTAGGGCAAAGCGGGGGGATTCACCGCCCTTCTCACCGCCTCAAACAATACATTCATTCTAAGAACTAGACCCCATTATGAGCCAAATCAAGGATTACATCCGCGAGCACGAAGGTCGCTTCCTCGAGGATCTCTTTGAACTAATCCGTATCCCTTCCGTTAGCGCCAAGAGCGAACACAAGCCCGACATGCAGCGTGCTGCCGAATATTGGCAAAGCCACCTGAAGAAGATCGGCGTCCAGCACGCAGAGATCTTCCAGACTCCAGGCAATCCCATCGTCTTTGGCCACTACCAGAAGGACCCTTCACTACCTACGCTTCTCGTCTACGGCCACTACGACGTGATGCCTCCCGAACCACTTGACCTCTGGAAGAGCGAACCCTTCGAACCAGAAGTACGTGACAGTCACATCTGGGCACGTGGTGCCGACGACGACAAGGGCCAATCGATGATCCAGATTAAGGGCTTCGAGACGGCGCTTGCCCTTGGACTTGTGAACTGCAACGTGAAGTTCCTCCTCGAAGGTGAAGAAGAAATCGGTTCGACCAACCTGGAGCCCTTCTGTCGCGAACACCTAGAGATGCTCAAGGCTGACAATATCATCGTCTCCGACACCAGCATGCTCAGCGCCGAGACTCCTTCGATCACGACGGGCCTACGTGGTCTTGCCTACTGGCAGATCGAAGTGACGGGTGCCGATCATGACCTTCACTCCGGTCACTTCGGCGGTGCTGTCGCTAACCCCATCAACGAACTCTGTAAGCTCATCGCCCAAGTTCAAGACAAGGACGGCCGTATCACTATCCCTGGCTTCTATGACAAGGTCGTCGACCTGACGCCCGAAGAGCGTGAGATGATCCGTCAGATCCCCTTCGATGAAGAGGCATACAAGAAGTTCCTCGACGTAGATGACCTCTTCGGTGAGAAGGGCTACCACACGCTCGAGCGTAATAGCTGCCGTCCTTCCTTCGACGTCTGCGGTATTTGGGGTGGATACCAGGGCGAAGGTTCGAAGACTGTCCTTCCCTCCAAGGCTTATGCCAAGGTCTCTTGCCGTCTGGTAGCCAACCAGGATCATAAAGAGATCAGCCAAGCTCTCGTAGACTACATCGAAGGTATTGCTCCCAAGTACGTCCGAGTGAAGGTCACGAAGATGCACGGTGGTGAAGCTTACCTTTGCCCCATCGACCTGCCTGCTTACCGTGCAGCCGAAGAAGCTGTCGGCGTAGCCTTTGGCAAGCGTCCTCTTGGCCTGCGAAGTGGCGGTAGTATCCCCATCATCGCTGCCTTCGAACGTGTCTTCGGGATCAAGACCATCCTTATGGGCTTCGGGCTGGAAAGCGATGCGATCCACTCACCCAATGAGAATCTCCCTCTCGACATCTTCTACAAGGGTATCGAGGCCGTAGCCGAATTCTATAAGGTCTACCCTAAGAAATAAGCACCCAATTACACTGAATGTCCATCCTTATTAAGAATGTCCTTCATCAGGACAAGCTCACCGACGTCCTCATCGAGGGCAACCGCATAGCCCGTATCGCCTCAGGTATCTCTGCTCCAGCTGGAGCAGAGGTGCTTGATGGCACGGACAAGGCGATCATCCCCGGCTTCATCAATACGCATACACATGCTTCGATGACGCTCTTTAGAGGCTATGGCGATGATCTTCCGCTGATGACTTGGCTGGAGGATTATATCTGGCCCGTCGAAGCACAGATGACTGCCCATGATGTCTACGTAGGAGCTCGGCTGGCTTGTCTTGAGATGCTTCGCTCGGGGACGACTTGTTTCCTCGATATGTATATGCACCCGCTCGAGACAGCAAAGGCTGTCGAAGAGATGGGACTACGTGCGCACCTCTCCTATACGCTTTTCGACCAGGGTAATGCCGAGCGGGCTGAGCTCGATCGTAAGCGAAGCTACGAGTACTTCGACCGCTTCAAGGAGTTCAGTGATCGTATCACCTTCACCCTCGGACCACATGCTATCTACACGGTGAGCGGAGAGCAGCTCCAGTTCTGCCATCAGTTCGCCGTCGAGCATAATGTGAAGATCCACCTGCATCTCTCCGAGACGAAGGGAGAGATCGATGAATGTGTCCGTCAGCATGGTCTTACGCCCGTCCGCTATCTAGAGAAGCTCGGCATCCTCAGCGAGCATCTCGTCCTAGCGCATGTCGTTTGGATCGATGATGAAGAGATGGATCTGCTGGCTAAGTACAATGTCAGCGTGGTGCACAATCCCGCTTCCAACCTCAAGCTTGCCAGTGGCTATGCCTTCAAGTACGAGGAGATGAAGCGCCGTGGTATACGTATCGGCATCGGGACGGATGGATGCTCTTCGTCGAATAACCTAGATATGGTCGTGGCGATGAAGTTAGCTTCCTTCCTTGGTAAGGGCTGGAGATTCGATAGTACGGCATGCAAGGCGGATGATATCTTTGCATCCGCTACGAGTGTCGGTGCAGATATTCTAGGCATTCCCGCTGGGCGTGTCGAAGAAGGCGCATTAGCGGACGTCTGTCTCGTGGATCTTAACACTCCCGAACTGGTACCGCTGAACAGCCTTACCTCTAATCTCGTCTACGCTACTTCGGGTAGCAGCTGTGTAGATACGGTCATCGTCGACGGTCGTATCCTGATGCGAGACAAGTATGTACCAGGGCAAGAGGCGATCATCTCCGAAGCTCGAGAGGTCGCACGCCGTCTCTTCAAGCACGCTTAGATGCAGGGATTTTCCCTTCTCAATAGAGTAGCACACGTAGCTTTCGGGCAAAGACTCAGCGAGCGCCTTTGGCTCTTCGCTCTTGTCTTCTTAGCCCAGCTACGTGTGCTACTTGCTTATATTCCCTTTCAAACAGAAGTTCCCTCGGACGAAGTACTACCGCTGGCGCTTGATCAGCTACTTCGTATCGGTGGGTGGGCAAGTCTCCTGACGCTTCTCTTTGCGCTGGCTCCGTGGAAGTGGCTCGCCCGCTCGCTGGGAGCGGTCTTTGCGGGCGCTGTATTATTGCTATCTGCCTACGAACTCTACCTCATCGGCCTCTACCATGTTACTTATAATATGGACTTGGCGCAGATCATGCTCTCGACGAATTGGCGAGAGGGGAGCGAGTTCCTCGATAGTATTACGGCTAGCCAAGCGCTAGCTGTCCTCCTTCAGCTCGCACCTGCGGTCAGCGTTGCCTTGCTTGTTAGCCTCTTTACTAAGAAACACCCCGTCTTCTTTAGCCTATTTGGCTACATCACCGGCACAGTGCTCATGCTTCTTGGTCCTGTAGGTACTCTCTATAGTGACCTTCGTTTATGCCATCATCACAGTAGCTTCTCCGGACTCCAATACTCGGGCATCGACCGCATCATCTATAATACGCTGAGCGCACACAAGGCGATGAGGCAGATCACTTCGGAGCAGAAGACAATACATAGCTCTCAGCGCACGATCACTGATCTGAGCGTCACTCCTATATCTAAGGCACCGCTCCAGGTCGTCCTTATTCTCGGCGAATCAGCTCGCCGTAGTAGTATGCACTGCTATGGCTATCCGCTGGAGAATACTCCTTATGCCGACAGCTTAATTCAAGCTAGAGAGCTCATCCCCTTCACCAATGTTGTCTCTCCTGCTTCTGCTACAATCCTCTCCAATACCCGTTCGCTCACCTTCTTTACCCACGAAGAAGGAGAAACTCCGTGGTATAAGTTCCCCTCGCTTATTGAGGTGCTCCGCCAAGCAGGCTATGCAACAGTCTGGATTGCTAACCAAGAGATCACGGGTAAATATTCAATGTCTAATCTCTTTGGCCGTCAAGCAGACATCCTTACGGGCAATCCAGCCTTCTTTAGCGGTCTAGGAGGGGAGAACATCGTTAATCGCCCCGACCTCTATGATGAAGCGATCCTCCCGATGCTTTTCCATTATGATAGCTTGCCCGATAGTCTTCGTTCGACTTCTCCGCTGGGGCTCTTCCAAGTGGTGCATCTCATGGGCTCACATATGACTTATGCCGAGCGTTACCCCGAAGCCTTTGCCCGCTTTTCTCCTGATAGCCTGCCCCTGCATAAGGATAAGCGCAAGGACGAGATCATAGCAGGCTATGCGAATAGTCTCCTCTATACCGACTACATCATCCACGAGATCATCGAGCGCTATCGTGAGGAGAATGCCCTCATTATCTATGTCTCCGACCACGGCGATGCCCTCTTCGACGAAGACTATCCCGAACTGATGGGCCACGCATTGGTACCAAGGGCGGTAGAGATCCCACTCTTTGTCTACTTCTCTCCACAGCTTCGCAAGGAGCGTCCCGATCTCTGGCGTCAGATCAGCCGTCAGCGAGATAAGCGTATCCTGTCGGATCTCCTTACTCATGCCTTGGTTGACCTCCTTGGCATCCATACCGAATACACCCAGCCTCGTTTCAACTTCTTCGCACCTACCTATGACGACCGCCGTCAACGCATCGTCGTCGCCCCCACTTCGAATAAGAAGATGGTGATGTAGTACAGCTCCGTCACCAAGTATGTCCTATAAGATCATATGAAATAATGAACAAAATCCTTTCCCTTCTCACGCTACTTCTCTGCGTTTCCATCGTAGTCTCTTGTTCCGAAGAAAAGGAAGAGCCTCCTACTTCCATTACACTGAGCCCGGAAGGACGAATCATGCACCACGGAGAGACGCTTCAGCTGACAGCAACTCCCAACAGAGGAGTCTCATTCATCTCGGAGAACAAGAATATAGCCTCGGTTAATTCTTCGGGGCTAGTGCAAGCTGTCCTCATCGGGAAGACCCGTATCGTAGCTTCAGCTGGCTCGGCTGTGGCTTATTGTGAGATCGATGTTCGCCCCAAGGTCATCAATCTACCAGAGCCCCTTCTTCTCTTTGGTCGGAATATTGATGAAGTAAGGAAGCTCTTCGATGCAACATATCCTAGCGCTCAATATGAAATAATCGAAGAGGAAGGAGCCTTCGCAAGATCCTTCCCTAACTACAAGATAGAGAAGCAACGTATACCTCTATATGTCATCTATAGGAGTGACGACAATGGGAATCTGATATCAGTTACTTACAGGACGCTAGCTTGGCGCAACCTCCTCAAAGAGTATACTCGCGAGCGATACCTGTCCACTAACAAGATGGTCAAAGATAAGTACGAATTTCTCTCCGTGGACGAGCGCATCCAAGTACTAGTATCAGCCCATGCGGGAGATCATCATGATGCTACCTTCTTGCATGGTCCCAGACCCTAGATTCCTTTCTCCTTCTTTGGTTCTTGCTATATTGCTATGCTCGGGTGGCGCTAGTATCAGCCATGTTCAGCAATGGTATATCAAGGACCATACTGTCACCATCATCCCGAGGTAGTGAATTACCTCCCTTTTTATCCCTCTAATAATACGAAGACCGCTACCAAGGATGGTAGCGGTCTTCGTATTATTTTATTGGAGGGATGCTTCACTAGCCTATCGAGATACTTTATAGCTAGCCCCCTCACTTCTTCTGCTAGCCTCCCTGAACGGAAGGGCGAGATCATCCAGCGCTATCGTGAGGAGAATGCCCTCATCATCTATCTCTCCGACCACGGCGATGCCCTCTTCGACGAAGATTATCCCGAACTGATGGGCCACGCATTGGTGCTAAGGGCGGTAGAGATCCCGCTCTTTGTCTACTTCTCTCCGCAACTTCGTAAAGAGCGTCCCGATCTCTGGCGTCAGATCAGCCGTCAGCGGGATAAGCGTATCCTGTCGGATCTCCTTACTCATGCCTTGGTTGACCTCCTTGGTATCCATACTGAATACACCCAGCCTCGTTTCAACTTCTTCGCTCCTACCTACGACGACCGCCGTCAGCACATCGTCGTCTCCCCCACTTCAAATAAGAAGATGGTGATGTAGAGTGTATAATCTTGAGAGCTTATTGATGATTGTTGCGATACTGGCTTGTCTGTATTGTGATGTTTAATCGCTCCTCCTCCCCTAATCTACGTATCTCTGTAGGCGGTTTTAGATGCCCTCAGGAGATCTTTCTCAGTTTTGGAAAGGATAGTTAATCAGTACCCATGACTTAGTAGGTAATCCCTTAAGTAACCAAGATAGTATCAGTATGCTCAAATATTTGGAAAATACAAGTCTATGAGCTACTTTTGCTTTGCAGGTGGATGAGGCCGAGCTTGGAGATCTTCTCCTATCCTACTGTTTGGCATCAGAACTAAAGGAGTTTTTATTAAAAATGTCGCTTTATGCGTCGCTCGAATCAATTACACAAAGTAGCACTCGTATTATTGTTTTGCTCTTCATATTCTCCTCTGTTTCTCCTCGTTATAGTTAGGCAACTGTTTGATAGCTGGGAGTATGTGGGTTGTTGGGGTAGATTGAGTTGTGAAACTGTTGAGCGCTTTTTTAAATTTTTCGGGGCAACGGCTTTGTCTTTAATATTTCTTCTTCTGGGAATATGTGGAACATATATTATTGTTAAGAACTTAGAGCGTGAGAAGGAAAATGGCGTCATTGTTGAGGTAGAGGAGGTTTCTGGACTTAATGATGAGCCTCTTGCTTATATATCTACATATATTATATCAGTCCTCTTTCAGGATTACTCCAATTGTAAAGATTTTGTTTCAGTAGTGTTTCTTCTTCTAATTATGTATAGATTGTATGTTCGCTCAAAGTTGATACTTATAAACCCGCTGCTTAGTGTGAGTTTCTCTTTGTTTAGCATTAAATATAAAGCTGGTAGAGTTACGAGACAGGCTATATTGCTAACTAAGGATCGGGATATAAAGGAGGAGGATCTTGTTAAAATTCAGGAAATAGGATATCAGTTATATTATGGGTATAAAAGATGAAGAAATGAAAGTGGATGATTTAGTCCAGATTATGTCGACCTCTGAGGCTAAAGATCTTAAACTTTATTTTATTACACGATCTCAGGATAGTGTGGGGAAGAGTTTGCGCCAAGGACGATATATCTATCGGATCTATCAAAGTGACTGTACGGAAGAGTTGCAGGAGAGACTGTATGATTCGGCTATTAGATGTGTTAGAAGGCTGTCGGATAGAAAGTATAAAGCTGTTGAGTATGATATTCTTTCAGATGATACGGAGACATTCCTTTCATATTCAGTTCAGGGTAAGGATGGAGCTTTCTTAGATATTGTTAATAATCAACTTGAATCAGAGGTTGATAAGATTAATGATATTTCTGATCTATCCTCTGATAATCAGACTCCTTGGGCATTTTGTCTTGAGTTCTTTCCTGTTGATATGAGAAAAAAGCTGTATACCTTTCGTAAGATTCTCCCATCAAAAGTTGGCGTTAATAATAAGAAGAGTATCGTTCGTGCATTTTTTAGTACTACAAGTCTGCAGTTAGAGATCCAGAAGGAGGATACGATTAACCTTGATGAACAGGTGGATTTTATTTTCTTCTGTGATAGTTTTTATATTTTTGAGAAGTCAAGTTTTGAGCGTGTAGTTGGTTTGCAAGAGGAGTTTATGGAGAAAGCAAAAATAATTATTGATAAAATGATTTCCTGTGGTATAAGCGGAGGGTATAGCCTACATAGATTGCTGGAAAGAGGCTCTTCTATGCATAAAAAGATTATAAAGATTGAGAAGGTAGGGGGATATCTAGATTTAACTCAAGAGAAGGTATGTAGGATGCAAGAGATTAGTCTACTATATGGTAAAGAGTTACCAGTTAAAGATGGAAAAATCTGTATAGAGAAAGAAGAAGATGTAGAGACTATCCTAAGAGTTCTAGGGGATTATTATAAGAAGGGTGAGGTCTCAGGAAAGGCTTATGGTACCTACTCAGGAAAGGAAATTAAGCCTAGGCGTTAGGTTTAAGGGGATAGTTTCAGTACTTTTTCCTTCTCCTTCTTTGGTTCTTGCTACATTGCTATGCTCGGGTGGCGCTAGTATCAGCCATGTTCAGCAATGATATATCAAGGACTATACTACCACCATCATCCCTAGGTACTGAATTACCTCTCTTTTTATACCCCTAAGAATACGAAGACCGCTACCATCCTTGGTAGCGGTCTTCGTATTATTGGAGGGGCGCTTTACCAGCCTACCGAGATTCCTTATAGCTAGCCCCTCTCACTTCTCCTAATATTCTCCCTGAACGGAAGGACGAGATCATCGAGCGCTATCGATAGGAGAATGCCCTCATCATCTATGTCTCCGACCACGGCGATGCCCTCTTCGACGAAGACTATCCCGAACTGATGGGCCACGCATTGGTACCAAGGGCGGTAGAGATCCCACTCTTTGTCTACTTCTCTCCACAGCTTCGCAAGGAGCGTCCCGATCTCTGGCGTCAGATCAGCCGTCAGCGAGATAAGCGTATCCTGTCGGATCTCCTTACTCATGCCTTGGTTGACCTCCTTGGCATCCATACCGAATACACCCAGCCTCGTTTCAACTTCTTCGCACCTACCTATGACGACCGCCGTCAACGCATCGTCGTCGCCCCCACTTCGAATAAGAAGATGGTGATGTAGTACAGCTCCGTCACCAAGTATGTCCTATAAGATCATATGAAATAATGAACAAAATCCTTTCCCTTCTCACGCTACTTCTCTGCGTTTCCATCGTAGTCTCTTGTTCCGAAGAAAAGGAAGAGCCTCCTACTTCCATTACACTGAGCCCGGAAGGACGAATCATGCACCACGGAGAGACGCTTCAGCTGACAGCAACTCCCAACAGAGGAGTCTCATTCATCTCGGAGAACAAGAATATAGCCTCGGTTAATTCTTCGGGGCTAGTGCAAGCTGTCCTCATCGGGAAGACCCGTATCGTAGCTTCAGCTGGCTCGGCTGTGGCTTATTGTGAGATCGATGTTCGCCCCAAGGTCATCAATCTACCAGAGCCCCTTCTTCTCTTTGGTCGGAATATTGATGAAGTAAGGAAGCTCTTCGATGCAACATATCCTAGCGCTCAATATGAAATAATCGAAGAGGAAGGAGCCTTCGCAAGATCCTTCCCTAACTACAAGATAGAGAAGCAACGTATACCTCTATATGTCATCTATAGGAGTGACGACAATGGGAATCTGATATCAGTTACTTACAGGACGCTAGCTTGGCGCAACCTCCTCAAAGAGTATACTCGCGAGCGATACCTGTCCACTAACAAGATGGTCAAAGATAAGTACGAATTTCTCTCCGTGGACGAGCGCATCCAAGTACTAGTATCAGCCCATGCGGGAGATCATCATGATGCTACCTTCTTGCATGGTCCCAGACCCTAGATTCCTTTCTCCTTCTTTGGTTCTTGCTATATTGCTATGCTCGGGTGGCGCTAGTATCAGCCATGTTCAGCAATGGTATATCAAGGACCATACTGTCACCATCATCCCGAGGTAGTGAATTACCTCCCTTTTTATCCCTCTAATAATACGAAGACCGCTACCAAGGATGGTAGCGGTCTTCGTATTATTTTATTGGAGGGATGCTTCACTAGCCTATCGAGATACTTTATAGCTAGCCCCCTCACTTCTTCTGCTAGCCTCCCTGAACGGAAGGGCGAGATCATCCAGCGCTATCGTGAGGAGAATGCCCTCATCATCTATCTCTCCGACCACGGCGATGCCCTCTTCGACGAAGATTATCCCGAACTGATGGGCCACGCATTGGTGCTAAGGGCGGTAGAGATCCCGCTCTTTGTCTACTTCTCTCCGCAACTTCGTAAAGAGCGTCCCGATCTCTGGCGTCAGATCAGCCGTCAGCGGGATAAGCGTATCCTGTCGGATCTCCTTACTCATGCCTTGGTTGACCTCCTTGGTATCCATACTGAATACACCCAGCCTCGTTTCAACTTCTTCGCTCCTACCTACGACGACCGCCGTCAGCGCATCGTCGTCTCCCCCACTTCTAATAAGAAGATGGTGATGTAGGCCCATTGTATCCCTCGCTCTATACAGATTAGCTGGTGCGAACTTCTCGCCAGCTGAGACCTCGCATACTGTCCAAATGGAACCTATGGTAGGTCGCAAGAGGACCATACTATGGGTCGCTTCGACGACCTACTATAGGTTTTTCGGATGACCTACCATAGGTCGATTTCTCCCCCTTCTGATAGCCCGTGCTTAGCTAGTGCTTGGAGCTGGCGCCATATCAAGTGATGGACCTTCCCATTACAGGATATGCTGTGATAAGCTGCATGTATATGCGGATGTGTTTTACTGATGGAGTGGTATTCGTTTTTATTTACCTTTGCGCTGTCAATGGATAAATCAGTTAAAAGACCAACTATGAATATGAAGCGATTACTCTATTTGCTGGTGCTTCTCTTGGCTCCGGTGCAGGGATATGCACAGATGCTCTTCACCGAGAATCAAACGATGCATATCGACAGCGCAAAGACGCTACAGGGGACGATCACGCCAGTCGTCAACTTCCAGACGGAGAAGGAGAATGTGCTGACCCTCAGAAATACCTCCAATATCAATCTTCTGATCAAGAAGAGCCGAGTAGTCAACCTCATCAGTAAGTTCGAACTCTCGACGTATGGCGACAAGGTGACCGTCAGTGGTGGCTACGTACACGCCGAATATCGGTATCTGCTGCACCGAGCATTTGAGATCTACCCCTATGTCGAGTCGCAGTGGGCGGCTAGTAGAGGTATGGCATTCAAGTTCTCCTCAGGTATCCAGTCCCGCTATCGGCTGGTGAATAGAGAGAGTACCCTTATGTTCGCTACGCTGGGTGCCTTCTATGAGTACGAAGAGTGGGAGCGCCCTTCGCCCGCCGTACATGAACCTAAGTACGCCTATAGCCACAAGCTCAAGACGCATCTCTCGCTCAGCCTGCGGAATAAGATCGGTGACAACTGGGAACTTACGACGACTGCTATCCATCAAGCTTCGCCAGACAGCTACCTCAAGAAGGCACGTTTCGGCGGAGCTGTTGATCTCCGATATAGCATCACGCCTGCGATCGGGATACGAGGTACCTATCGCTTGATCTATGATACCGATCCCATTGTCCCGATACGTAAGGACTATAATATGGTAGATGCAGGTATCGACCTCTCGTTCTAATAAGAAGTCCAAGTCTATTCTCACTGTAACGCAGTTATGTTCGTTATTTCTTACCTCCAGACGGATGAGTTCTTCTACCTGAATGTATTCCTGAAGCTGCTCCTGGGACTGCTTGCTATCGTCTTCTTCATCAATAAGTCGGGCAAGGGTAATCTTGCACCCAGCTCAGCGATGGACCAGGTGCAGAACTATGTACTTGGGGGAATCATCGGCGGGGTCATCTATAGTCCTGCTGTCTCTATCTTGCAGTTCGCCGCCGTCCTACTTATTTGGGCCTTCCTCATCATAGGACTGCGTAGGCTTAAGACCAAGAGTGCCGGGATCAAGCGCTTCGTGGACGGAGCTCCCATTGTACTGATCAAGCACGGGGAACTCGATGTAGAGGCTTGTCGTAAGGCGAAAATTACAGCCCATGAAGTCGCATTTAAGCTCCGTCGAGAAGGTGTCTACCATGTGCGTGATGTGAAGCGAGCCGTCTTCGAGCAGAATGGTGAACTCATCATCGTACTAAGAGCCGAGGAGAATCCCAAGTACCCCATCATCACCGATGGGATCATCCAGACAAGCGTGCTGGATGATGTGGAGCGGACTGAAGAATGGCTCACCGAAGAACTTCAAAAGGCCGGCTATCAGTCTGCCTCAGAGATCTTCCTCGCTGAATATGAAAGTGGAGAGCTGAAGCTCGTCCCCTTCGTCCGAGCTACCCAAGAGCAGTAAGCTCATTCCCTTCCCCTTCCTTGATTATTGCTATATTTGCTATGCTCTTGTAGCACCAGTATCAGCCGTATTCAGCAACGATATATCAAGAACTATGCTCGACCAACATTATCACGAGGCTGCGAACTACCTCGCATCTCGCCTCCCTAAGGACACGAAGACCGCTATCATCCTCGGTAGTGGACTCGGTAACCTCGGTGAAATGCTTCACCAGCCTACCGTCATTCCTTATACCCAGATCCCTCACTTCCCACACTCTACAGCCATCGGGCATAAGGGGAACCTCATCGCTGGCACGCTCTCTGGCGTGCCCGTACTATGTATGCAGGGGCGCTTCCACTACTACGAAGGCTATCCTATGGAGCAGGTGACCTTCCCTGTGCGTGTGATGAAGCTCCTCGGTATCGAGAATCTCCTCGTCTCCAACGCTGCAGGCGGGATCAACCAGACCTTCCGTGTCGGCGACCTGATGATCATCCGTGACCATATCAACAACTTGCCCAACCCACTTATTGGGCCAAACATGGAGATGTTCGGCCCTCGCTTCCCGGATATGACCCGTCCCTACGACCGTGAATTTATCACGAAGGCGAAGGCGATCTCCCAGGAGCTGGGCATCCATGTGCACGAAGGTGTCTACGTTGGTCTCACGGGTCCTTCGTACGAGACACCAGCGGAGTACAACTATTGGGCACGCTCGGGCGGTGATGCTATCGGTATGAGCACCGTGCCTGAAGTAATCGTAGCCCGCCATGCTGGTATACGTGTCTTCGGGATGTCTGTGATCACTAACGAAGGATGGCACTTCGATGACGACTTCGTCAATGACGGCGACGATGTGATACGTGCAGCCAACGCTGCCTCAGAACGTATGGGTCGCATCTTCAGCGAGCTCGTCCGCCAGCTGTAAGCTGTAGCTAGCAGACCGATTAGAAACAAAGAAGCCCCGCACTCTCACTGGCGAGAGTGCGGGGCTTCTATTGTAGGGCTTATCAAGGTGCTACTTAGATACCCTAAAAATCATTGTTCCAATTGCCGATAGTCCCCCAGTCATCGTCCCACTCGGGGTCCACGATGTTCCCATCAATCGAGAAGTTGATAAGTAGGTGCATCGAGTGTGGTAAGGTAAAAGGCTTTGCCTCGGGAGTTTGATAAGACTCCTTGTATAGCTTTGTCTTCATAACTGTTGTGTTTCTAAAGGTTAGGACAGAGAGATACCCATGAGAGTTCTGCTGTTCTTGTTCGCTGAGTATAGAAGTTATAGCTTCCTTGAGGATAGTTTATTGGTACACTACCTTCTCAGGCTGGATAGGTAAGGTCGGGTAATAGACCTTCCCTTCCATCTTCTTTGTCGAGTTCTTTGACTTCCGAATGAAGGATCCGTGTCCTAATATCTGAAGCCGTACAGATGGTTCCCCTGGCTCTGGAACTGTCATGGATTCGTCCGATGCGTTGTAGAAGGGAGATTCGATGGGGTCATAGCCGATCGTCCCGAAGTCCGAAGGGGTAGGGAAGTACAAGGCTACTACACGATCACCTACGCTTGGATAAAGGGTGGGCGAAGGCTTAGAGGACACAGGCACTTCGATAACCAAGGGCTTGCCTGGAGCTTCAAGAGCCTCCAGAAAGCGATACTTCTTTGCATTCCCCTCGGTGTATTCATCTCTCCCTGCAAAGTGCTCCAGATCGTAGGTGAAGAACCATCCACCATTGCCTGGTACACGTGCGAAGCTAAAGATCAACCCCTTACGAACCTGCAGCATCGTCTTGTGTACGAGTGAGAGATCTGAAGTGAATACTAGCTTCACCTTGAGTGGTGGACGCTCGACTCGTTCCAGTTCTCTTGCCTGAAGAGATGGAGTTGTGGATCGACTAGCGCTTCCTGGGTTAGCTGGTGCATCTGGCTTAAGGGCATACTTAGGGAAGCTGTTATGGAACTGAAGGATCATCAGGTAGCCTTGGAGCTTGAACTTGATGCTCTCCTTGTCTTTGAAGATAACATCTCGGTGTTTAGTCTCTTCATCCGTACGCACCTCGAGCTTATTCTCTTCGCTCTTCAGCATAACGAAGTCTGCAGGTAGCTGAGCTCCATTCTGCCAGACGAAGGAATAGGCACCCTTGTTATCAAAGGGTGTATTTTGCCCGTTGGACCCAATGATTATAGAGGCGTAGACATCCTTGAGGTTACTCGATAGCATAGCCTTGAGTTCCTCGGCTTCGGGACCTGTGTAGCGATCGAAGAGTCCATCGTAGCTCACCGTTTTCCCATCCTCAGAGACCTTCATGTCGATCCAGAAAGAGGCTCCTTTCTTTGTCCCCTTGTCATACACCTTCAGAAAGCCTTTGATAGTTCCCTTTTCATCTCCCTTCGCTCGCAGGTTGATGAATTGCCTAGTGGCCACTTCATGGGTGTTGATCGTCGTCGAGATCCCCCTAGCTTGCTGAGCCTCATCCAAGCCTCCTACTACTTCTTCGAAGGGCGCGACCTCTGCGGTGAAGTGGAAGCGAATAGTACCTTCATAGACGCTATCGCTACTAGAGTAGGAAGACTCAGCATTCAGTTGTGGTGGTGTTTGTACGAGGGGAGCCTCTTTTGTGCATGAGTAGAGTAAGCCTACAGATGCAAATAAAGTAAAGAGTTTGTTCATATCAAATGTGCTGTTTTGTGGAAAAAGAAGATCCTATTTCTCCAACCTAAAAGGGATGATCTTATCTACTTAGTATTAAGGGATGATCGAAGGATGAGTCTGGAATCTTACCTTACTTGATTCAAGCTCGGTCGCCCCAGAGCATTTGTAGTCTCTCTCTAATCGAATATTGGGAAGCGCCCTTGGGGTGTGTGGCTTGTCCTATTGTATAGCAAAGATAATAAAATAAGTGTTAATTCTTTGCTTTCTTGAAGTTTTATGTAAGCCTAAACCTATCTATTCTATAGGTGTTGTGCTTATCTGACTGATGTGTTGATCTCAATCTTAGGGCTTTGCTCCGAGATGGGAGGCTAGCTTGATGTTATATGATGTTTGGAAATAGCTTAGGTGTTACCTTTCACCTTAATCCTTTTGTGACCCTCCACCTATTGTCATGGTCGGTATATATAAGCGAAG
>ERZ772956.1233-NODE-1233-length-17760-cov-11.583620_pt1 | contig 17760 bp, 11 predicted proteins | sample MGYA00580683_ERZ772956 | MGnify/ENA primary metagenome ERZ772956 (study PRJEB29015, sample SAMEA2738077) | human oral metagenome | biome: human oral; feature: human-associated habitat; material: saliva | place: China | collected 2212 ... | reverse complement strand
GTAAGCTCAGCAATGGACTGACTTATTACATCTTGCGCAACAACTGGCCTGAGAACGTAGCCAACTTCTATATTGCGCAGCGTGTTGGCTCTATTCAAGAAGAAGAGCCACAACGTGGTTTGGCTCACTTCCTTGAACACATGGCTTTCAATGGCTCTGAACACTTCCCAGACTCTACTTTGTTGGAGTTCACACGCTCACTTGGCGTACAGTTTGGTAGCGATTTGAACGCTTATACCTCTATCGAAGAGACTGTTTACCGCATTAGTAACGTACCTACTAAGCGTCAGTCAGCACTCGATTCTTGTTTGTTGGTGTTGAAAGACTGGTCTAACGGTCTGACACTTGACGATAAGGAAATAGATAAAGAGCGTGGTGTTATCCACCAAGAGTGGCAGTTAGGTCAGAACGCAATGATGCGTATCTACGACCGTTCATTGCCAAAACTCTATCCTAACAACAAGTACGGACTTCGTTTGCCTATCGGTTTGATGAGTGTGGTAGACAACTTTAAGTATCAAGCGCTCCGCGATTACTATCATAAATGGTATCGCCCAGATAATCAATGTATCATTGTAGTAGGTGATATAGACGTAGATCACACCGAAGCACAGATTAAGAAGCTATGGGCTAATGCTACTGTGCCTGCTAATGCAGCGCAAGTAACAAAGCTTCCGGTTGAAGATAACGAGCAAGCTATCTATGTTTTCGACAAGGATAAGGAGATGCAGAACACTAATATCGGTATTTTCATGAAGCACGACGTATTCCCTGAAGAAATGAAATCAAGTCAGGCGTACTACATCGACAGCTATATGAAGACGATGATATCTATGATGTTGAACCAGCGCTTCAGCGAAATGAAGCAGAAAGCAGATTGCCCATTCACCAGCGCAGGAGGTTACGACGGCAATTTCATGCTCTCAAGCACCAAAGATGCGTTCTCATTGAGTTGTAGTGCTAAGGAAGGTAAAGACATAGAAGCACTCAAAGCTATTTATCGCGAGGCTCTCCGTGTACGCCAATATGGTTTCACTCCTTCTGAATTTGAACGTACAAAGCAAGAACTTCTCTCTCAATTGGAGTCTGAATATACCAATCGTGATAAGGTAACTAGTAGCCAGTATGGCGACGAATTGCGCGACCACTTCTTGAAGAACGAGCCTATCCCAAGTAAGGAAGACGAGTACAAGATTATGAAGCAGTTCATTGAGATGCCAGCTCTCAACTATCAAGTAGTTAACGAGTACGCTAAAGAACTTATTTCTGATAACGATCGCAACCTTGTTGTGTACATCTTCTCACAAGATAAGCCTGGAAAGGTAGATGCAACTGAGGACAAGATGGCACAAGCTATTAAGGAAGTGCGCGCAGAAAAGATTGAACCATACGTTGATAACGTGAAGTCTGAACCTCTCTTGGACGTTAAGAAGTTGCCAAAGGCTGGTAAAATCGTTAAGGAAACAGAGAATAAGAAACTCGGTTATAAGGAACTTACATTGAGCAATGGTGCTCGTGTTATCCTTAAGAAGACTGATTTCCAAGCTAATGACGTTCGTTTCTACGCTACAGCTAAGGGTGGTAGCAGCTTATATGGTAAGGCTGACTACGACAACCTTAAGCTCTTTAACTCTGTTATGGGTAATAGCGGACTTGGAAACTTCTCTAAGCAAGAGCTCACAAAGGCGCTTTATGGTAAACAAGCAAGTGCAAACTTGGGACTTAGTACATACGAACAGACTGTAAGCGGCCAATCAATACCAAAGGATATCGAAACAATGTTGCAGTTGGTTTACCTCAAGTTTACAAAGGTTACCAAAGATCAACAGGCATTCGACGCTATGATGAAGCAGTACGAAGAGGCTTTGAAGCACAAAGACCTTTCTCCTGAGAGTGTATTTGGTGACTCTGTTTCGGTTACTCTCTACAACCACGAACTTCGTTATGCTCCTCTTTCTTTGAAGACTCTCAAGGGAGTTAACCTCGATCGCATACTTCAGATTTGGAAAGAGCGTTTTGCTAACCCTGGACAGTTTACCTATTACTTCGTAGGAAACTATGATGAGGCTGCTCTCCGTCCACTTATTGAGAAGTATATCGGTAGCTTGCCAAAGGGTAAAGCAGAGAACTGGAAAGAAGTTCCTGGCTTCGCTAAGGGCGAAGTGTTGAATCATTTCACCTTCAAATCAGAAACTCCAAAGGCTATGAGCGTAGAAGTATGGCATCAACCTACGAAGTACACAATGGAAAATAATGTACTTGTAGATGCTGCAGCGCAGGTATTGTCTATGGTTTACTTGAAGGACATTCGCGAAGACCAAGGTGCTGCTTACTCAGTAGGTGCAGGTGGCTTCTTGAATAGAACTGCTGATAAGACCTTTGCAGTAATTCAGGCACAGTGCCCAATGGACCCTAACAAGGCTGAATTGGCTGTTAAGCTCCTAAACGAAGGCATTAAGAACAACAGCGTGAAGGTTGATTTGGATAAGCTTCAGAAGGTTAAGGACTTCATGCTCAAGCAGGCTGACATCAGCGCAAAGAGCAATGGCCACTGGCTTAACGTTCTTGACGAGTATGTTAGAAATGGTGTAGATATTCAAAACGGATACAAAGCTGCTGTTGAAGCTTTAACTCCAGAGAAGATTGCAGCATTCTTGAAAGGATTGCTCGCTACTGGCAACCACATCGAAGTGGTGATGACACCTGCAAAATAAGAATAGTTGCGCAAGTCTTGCAATGGTAAGACTTGTGCAATAAGCACATTCAATCATACAGAAGCCCACGATTTGCAAAAGCAATCGTGGGCTTTTCCTATTTAAAGACCAACACATTAACGGTTTGAAGACTTATTCTTTCCCTTTCTCTTCAACCTCTTGTCGCACCTCCTTTACACCCTTTTAGCTTATTACTATACACCTTTTTTAAACGATATATAACACCTATCGTTAGAGGTGTATATACACCTATCAATGCAGGTGTATATACACTTACGTTCATAGGTGTATATACACCTACAAGCACAGGTGTTATACACCTACAAGCACAGGTGTTATATACCTATAAAGATAGATGTATAACACTCTTAATACCAACTCTTTAACATGTGGTTGATAAGTTGTTGAAAAGATGCAGCTATGCTTCGGCTGTGATGCATGGGCTTACACCTCGGATAGAAGACGAGCAAATGCTATGTATGAGGTATGAATTTACCTTACTAATAAAGTGTGAAAGCAATTTCAAAGAAGTCAAAACAACCGATAGAATGAGCCGAACTTATGTTCTTCTCGTACAAAAAAATCTCACCCCTGCTATCTACAGAGGTGAGATTATAAGTTTCAATAAAGTGTTTTATTTACACCTTATATATATTAGAGCTGTGGACCAGCTGCCACGAGAGCCTTACCAGCCTCGTTAGTTTCGTACTTCTTGAAGTTCTTAATGAAGCGAGCTGCAAGGTCCTTAGCCTTCTCATCCCACTGAGCAGCGTCTGCATATGTATCGCGTGGGTCAAGAATGTTAGTGTCAACACCTTCCAACTTTGTAGGAACAATGAAGTTGAAGTAAGGAATTTGCTTTGTTGGAGCAGCATCAATAGAGTGGTTCAAGATTGCATCAATAATGCCACGAGTATCCTTAATAGAGATACGCTTGCCTGTACCATTCCATCCTGTGTTCACTAAGTAAGCCTTAGCACCGCTCTTTTCCATCTTCTTAACCAATTCTTCAGCATACTTAGTTGGGTGAAGTTCCAAGAAAGCCTGACCGAAGCAAGCAGAGAATGTTGGAGTTGGTTCAGTAATACCACGCTCTGTACCAGCCAATTTAGCTGTGAAACCAGAGAGGAAGTAGTACTTAGTCTGCTCAGAATCGAGGATAGATACTGGAGGAAGAACACCGAAAGCATCAGCACTCAAGAAGATAACCTGCTTTGCAGCTGGGCCTTGAGATTCAGGACGCTGAATGTTCTTGATGTGATAGATAGGATAAGAAACACGAGTATTCTCAGTAACGCTCTTATCATTGAAGTCAATCTTACCATCTTTGCCAACAGTAACGTTCTCAAGAAGAGCGTCGCGGCGGATAGCGTTAAAGATATCTGGCTCTGATTCCTTGTCAAGGTTGATAACCTTAGCGTAGCAACCACCTTCGAAGTTGAATACACCATTATCGTCCCAACCATGTTCGTCATCACCGATGAGCTTACGCTTAGGGTCGGTAGACAAAGTAGTCTTACCTGTACCAGAAAGACCGAAGAAGATAGCTGTGTTCTCTCCGTTCATATCTGTATTAGCAGAACAGTGCATAGAAGCGATACCCTTCAATGGCAAGAAGTAGTTCATCATAGAGAACATACCCTTCTTCATTTCACCACCATACCATGTATTTACAATAACCTGCTCCTTAGAAGTTACGTTAAACATAACGCAAGTTTCTGAATGCAAACCAAGTTCTTTCCAGTTTTCAACCTTAGCCTTAGACGCATTGTAAACGATGAAGTCTGGTTCTTGGTCGAAATCAGCCTCTGTCTTAGGACGGATGAACATATTTGTAACGAAGTGAGCCTGCCAAGCAACTTCTACAATGAAGCGAATCTTCATGCGAGTGTCCTCGTGTGTACCGCAGAAACCATCTACAACAAACAAACGCTTGTTAGAAAGTTCTTTCTTTGCAATATCCTTAACAACAGTCCATGCTTCCTTAGATGCACGGTGGTTGTCGTTGTGATACTCTTCAGAATCCCACCAAACAGTGTCGTGAGAGTTCTCGTCATCAACGATAAACTTATCTTTAGGAGAACGACCAGTGTAGATACCAGTCATTACATTGATTGCGCCAAGCTCAGTTTCTTGACCAACTTCAAAGCCTTGAAGACCTTCTTTTGTTTCTTCATTGAACAATACTTCGTAAGAAGGATTGTAAACAACTTCTGTTGTACCTGTGATACCGTACTTAGAGAGTACGCTTTTATCAAATTTTGCCATCTGTTATAATATAATATTGATATTAAACTTCGTATCTTATAACGACTTTAATTTAAAGTACCGCAAAGGTAATAATTTTATGATGCAATGCAAAATGATACATATAAAAAATGCATTGATAAGACGTTCGTATGGTTAAAGAAATTAAAAAATAATAAGGCGAGCAGATATTTGCTATTCAGACGTTGCAAATAATAAACTATTTTCTTAATTTTGCCACAATTTTGGGCGCATAAAAACAGCTCCCCCTATATAACCATACTATTAAAAAGAAAAAATGGAAATCATTAACTTCTCGGAACAAAACTCCATTGTTAACCAGTACATGGCGGAGATCCGTGACAAGGACTACCAGAGAAACCGTCTCCTTTTCCGCAATAACGTTATGCGAATAGGAGAGTTTGAAGCATTCGAAATCTCTAAAACACTTCAGTATGAAATGAAGGAAGTGCAGACACCATTAGGCGTTTCACAGATTAACGTACCTGTTGATAAGATTGTGCTTGCCACTATCTTCCGTGCAGGACTTCCTTTCCACAACGGCTTCCTTAACATTTTCGACCATGCTGGAAATGCTTTCGTAAGTGCATACAGAGAATACAAGGACAAGGAACACCACGAAGTGGGCATTCACGTTGAATATTTGGCAACTCCAAATATAGACGGCAAGACACTTATTATTGCTGACCCAATGTTGGCAACTGGTGGCTCAATGGAGCTTGGCTATAAGGCTATCCTCTCAAAAGGAACTCCTCGTCACGTTCATGTTGCTTGTGTTATTGCATCTCCAGAAGGCATTGATCATGTTAAAAAGACCTTCCCCGACAGCAATACCACCATTTGGTGCGGTGCAATAGACGAAGGTTTGAATGAACATAAGTATATTGTACCAGGCTTCGGTGATGCTGGCGACCTTTGTTACGGAGAGAAACTCTAAGTATAAATAAAAAAATTACACTATTGCAATGGTTAAAACAGACCATTGCATGATTGGTTTTTTCTATAAAATAAAGTGGAGTAGCAACGTAAAAAGCTGCTCCTTCTTACTTTATTTTTTCTTTTTCATTCTCTACAACCCCTTTTCATTTGACCACAAAATAGTATTTTCCTAATTGCAAATATATCATAAATCGCTATCATTTTTGTTAAATACTAACGCATTAACTCTCAAATTACGGGCACTTTTCTACTCTTTCACCTATTTGTTTGCAAATAACGCCAGCATTTGTGTGCTACTATAAACTGCTTATATACACTATATTGCGTACTTATTGGGTAGTATTGTGCAACGCTATCTTCGTTTTTACACGACAAAACAAACACTTTCATGCGCATACGAACCACTTTTTCGTTGTCAAAGCTGCAATATTGGTTTACAAAAGAGCCTGTTTTATCATGTAAAAGTGCCTGTCTTGCAGTGCAATAGTACCTATTTTGCATCGTAAAACAGGCGCTTTTGCTTTCTCGAACCTTTTTTTTCAGTTCAAATTTCTCTATTTCCTGCTTTCTGCTTGTGTTAATTTTATCCTTCCATTTGCTTGAATATAGAACAAAAAATAAGAAGTGGTGTAAGGTAGAGTAGGAGCTACTTGTATGTCATTTTATAGATGAGTAGTTCAATTCTTAGTATTTTCTTATTGAATAAAGGCTTAAAATTTACTTTAAAATTACTACTTGTGCAGCAGTAAACAAAGCGTAATATAATTTAATCACAAATGAAGTGTGTGCCGATAGTATCCATCGCAATATTTACAAATAATTATTTTAAACCTATACAAAACAACTATGAATTCATTTATTTTGTACAAGAGGTAGACGGAAAGTTCTTAGAGCTTATCATGAAAGATATAATAAAGGCCGCTGTGCAATGGTGGATACAGAATAGAGATAAGCTTCGTAATCCCGTAATTGCGTACTGGACTGACGTGGCTAAATAGTTCTTATTAGTTTTGAAGGTATTATTAACAAAACAGCAACGGCTCTGTGTATAGAACACAGAGCCGTCTCTGTTGTATAATGTAAAGGATAATTAAGTCTGAAAACTTTATTTTAATACAGGCATTAAGCTTTTTCTATCAAGCAAACAGCGTAGGCTGCCATGCCTTCTTCTCTACCAACGAAACCCATTCGTTCAGAAGTTGTGGCCTTGATAGATATATCGTCTTCATCGCACCCGATTATTTCAGCCATGCAAGCCTTCATTGCTGGTATGTGCGGGTTTATCTTTGGACGCTCAGCACATACTGTTGCATCAATGTTTCCTACCCGATAACCTTTCGTTGCAATCAGTTCTATGGTCTGACGGAGTATCACCTTAGAGTCTATATCAAGGGTTTCGTTCGCCGTATCGGGGAAATGATAGCCAATATCGCGCATGTTGGCAGCACCCAATAGTGCATCGCACACTGAATGAAGCAGTACATCGGCATCGCTATGGCCCAGTAAGCCGAGCGTGTGGTCAATCTTTATTCCTCCTAAATAGAGCGCACGACCTTCTACAAGCTTGTGGACATCGTAGCCCATTCCTATTCTTGCCATGTCAATGTGGTTTTATAGGTAAGCAAGTTTCCTTGTTTAAGGATTATCTTCTATTGAATAAGTCCTTCAATCCGTCCATATCGAATGTCAGCGAGAAGCGTAAAGTCTGGTCGAGCGGATTGCTCTTAGCAGTTGCAATAACGTATCCTGCATCGAGAGAGAATACGCTCATCTTGAAGCCAGCGCCCACAGTGAAGTACTTTCTGTTACCTTTGTTCTCGCTTTCGTTATGGTAACCCGCACGAAGAGAGAACTTATCGTTATACACATATTCTGCTCCAATACTCCAATTTATCTCTTGTAGCTCTTCCTTTGCACCACCTGGCGCATCGCTTAAGCTCTTAAAGATACCTGAAATAGACGATACATCGTAGTATTCCTTCTGCAAACGGTCTTGATAATCAATTTCCGACTCGTCCGTTCTACGCTGTGGATATGTAGGAACCAACAACTTATTGGCATCAGCAGCAATGGTAAAGCGGTTGAATTCATCTACTGGAATCATCAGAGACGCACCCAAACGCAAATTGGTAGGGATAAATTCAGCGCGGTTATCGCCACCGAAAGTAATCTTTGAACCAATGTTTGAGATATTCATACCTAAGCCTAACTGGCATTCGCGGCTACCTAAATTGATGTAATTCTGATAGTATGCAGAGATGTCAGCTGCGAAAGCAGAACCCGGAGCAGTTTCTTCGTTGAAGTCGTAAGTAAGGTCTGAATATATCCAACGCACTGCTGCACCCAATGAGAACTTATCGCTCAACATCAAAGAGTATGCAATATCAGCAGAAAGTTCGTAAGGTTTAATGACCATTGCAGCTGAGCCATCGGTGCTTCCGCCCGCCTGAACCTCGCCTAAAGAGAAGTAACGAAGAGAACCAGACACTGCGCTATAGTCGCCAATACGATAGTAACCAGAGAGATAAGCAAGGTCCATATCGTTCACTAACTGGCGCAACCAAGGTGTATAGTTGAGTGAAACACCAGCACGAGAGATAGTAAACGGATACTTAGCAGGGTTCCAGAACTGTGAGTTAACGTCTGGATCGGTAGCTACACCTGCGTCTCCCATACCTGCTGCACGAGCATCTGGTGCTATCATTTGCGAGGTAACGGCATGGTTTACTGGGTTGAAAATATCTTTCTTGTCCTGCGCCAATGCTGCTGAAGCAACTAAAGAGAGCAAGAACAGGCTTAATATTCTATAAGACTTCTTCATTCTTTCTGTATTGATTTCTGTTTGTTTGCGTGATAGTCTAATCTCTATGTTTGCGTAAACGTTCGAGAACAATCGTTCAAGAACTTCATTAAAACACAAACGTAGGGTAGACCTTATTTATTGTTTATAACGATGAGTTTCTTTGCTTTCGACTCTTTTACATTACCACCACAGCTTAATCTAACTCGATAAAGGTAGACGCCTGTTTGTAAACGCGCGCCAGAATTGATGGTTAAGTCCCAATTCACGGTGTAGGCATTACCTGTTGATAAGCCACTTTCGACATGTCGCCACAGCAATCGGCCCGATGAATCAAGCACTTCAAGCTCTACATCTACATTCGAACCAACGTAATTGTGAGTTACAATGAAAGATGTTTCGGTCTTGGCAGGGTTGTTTGTACAATTCACATCTTCTATATCTGGTGCCAATCCCTTCTCTACAGTGAAGTCGAGAGTAGCTGTAGAAGGATTGTTAAGAATGTCCCAAACACGGAACTTCAACTGATGTCGTCCTTCAGAAAGCTCTGGAATGCTGAAGTAAGTAGTTCCTTTTGTATAGCTTCCGAAGTCGAAACGGAAGTTATCGTTAAGGTCATAAGTGCGCATCATGTCGCCATCAATGATGAGTTGCATATTGTGTCCGACACCATTGCCTGCTGCATTGATGCCGTCTGCATCGCTAATCTGTGCTACAAAGTAAGGTGTGCTATTCACTTTTCCACCATTTACAAACGATGGAGTGTTGAGATAACAATAGATAGAAGGTCCTATTGAATCGTTGCTTACCTGCACTGAGCCATTAATATCGAAATTATCTTCGGCTCCATTTGCTAATAAAGTACGGTCGTTGCTAACTGCATAGACATTGATAAGACCTGTTCCGTTAGCATAATTCAAGTCGCGAGGCACTGCAAAAGTAAAGCTAAACTCACCATTTCGAACGCTGTCTGAACCATTATATAGTACCTTTTGACGGTCGTAGTAGTTGAAAGGTGCACTCGTATTATCTTCTTGCGCCTTGCAAGTAATAAGTTCTTTTGTATCACGAACTGTTGCAGTCATCAGCCCATTAAAGCTTGTTACCTTATTAGAGTCTTTCGCTATATGCCCCTTCACAGTGGTAATAGTACCTCCTTTTAGCGTTATTTGCTGGCCAGAGCTTAGAGCTATGCCATTGATAGAGTCAATAACAACGTTGAGCGTAGGCAAATTAAGCGATAAAGCAGGGTCGCCCAAAAGGGAATACTGCAGTTTATTGCGTGTCTTATCCTTCTCACTATTTATCATATCAATCTTTGCCAAACGCTGTGCCTCGCCCACTGTGGTTGGTTTACCATTTTTAAAGCTCAGCACGTGCTTCATAAAAGCGGTATTTATGTGCTTATTGTAACTTGCATATACAGTTCTAGTTGTTCCCCAAAAGGCCCATGCACCACCTTTTTTATTTAATACTGCTTCTTCTCCAATGGTTGGAATGATGCCATCGAAAGGCATAATGTCGCAACTTGCAGTTATCCAAAGCGGCAGATTAGCGTTGGTAAAGTTTTGAAAATCGGTTATGCGTAGAACAGCTTCGTGGGATATTTGTATTTCAGAACCGTGCCCAGCATAGTCCATAACGAGTGCGCCTTGAGCCTGTTGTTGCTTTATGATAGAGCTAACTTCAGGATATGAAAAGCCAGTAGAGTTTCCAATACGGTTATAAGCGTCCCACATTACTTTTTTAACCATATAGTTCGGGTAGGCTCTCATAATGGTTTCTGCAGTTTCATTAACGTCGTTCATATGGAGATTGTCGTTTCCATCGTCGCCCATAAACATGATAACGTTCTGCCAATCACCCGCGTTCTTATTGCTTGCGTAGTTGATTGTCTTGTCAACCATGGTCTGTGCGTCTGCAATAGTGGTAACAGGGAAGCGCCCAACCCCAATATCTTCCTTGTCAATGCTAGTTAAGTTCACGCCTTCTCCCTCGTCCATGAGTGTGTACCAGCCGTCGTTGACGTAGCAATCGGTTAAACTAAAGGAGTTATCGCTTTCGTATGCGAGCAGATAATCGTTTACATCAAACTTCTTACATTCAGGAGTTATCATTCGATTATCCCATACACAGTCGCCAAAAAGTAGGAGCGAACTTGGTATTTCCGCTTCTGTTGTAGCACGGTCGTATAGCATTTTCATATAACGACGATAAGCCATAGCGTCTGGAGTACCGCTTGAGAACTCGTTAAATATCTCGTCTGCAGGTACAATACGTACCTTCATGCCATCACGTTTCTCGTGTAAAGTAGCTAAACGCTGTGCTTGCACCAATAGTTTTTGACTGGTTGGAATGATAATAACAAGGTCTACTGGAGTGTGACTGTGCAAGTCTTGATTGGTAATATTGTACACATATTCTGGCACTGGGAATGTTCCTTCTGCCAAATTAGGTGCAGCACGTGGAGTATCGTAGGTCATTGACACGTAGTCAAGGCGTGCAGGACCTCCTGAAAGTGTAGTTATTTTGATAGAATCTACAGGGTTCAGATTAGTCAGTTGGTATCTTCTTTCAGCTTCTGCACCATAATCGAACTCGCCAGTAGATAGTCTTAGCTCGTCTTTTTTCTCACCATTTACTTCTACTTGTACTGTTGTACTACCCTTCCCAGCCGTTACGCCGATGGCAAGTGTACCATTAGTAGCCTTCGCCACATTCGTTAAAGTGTATGTATGCGACTTCCCTACAGGGATAGGAGTGCTCTCAAAGAACCGTCGTCCACCTGGAAACCAACTAAAGTTGTCTATTTCGTGCAGACTGTGATAGTCGTCTGCGAGAGGGTAAACCGATGCGAGAAAGGCGTCAGCATCTATTGTTAAAGGTGCTTCGGCGCTTTCTGTAATGAAGTAATAGCCATAGTCGGAATAATGATTGCGGGTGCGTATAACTTCGGTATTGCTTCCCCAGCTTACTGGTCCACGTCCATAGAAGAGGCGTTTGCCACCAATATAGCAGCTTGGAACTTCTTTTAAATCATCTAATTCCTTCAATTTCTCTACCGATAACTTTTCGTTTTGTAAGTTACCACCATATCCATAAATGCGCACTTTGCTTAAATCGGAGAAACCAGCACGGCGCACCACATCGGCTGTAAGGTTGTAAATGCCATTGGAAGGTACGCGAATTTTTGCCCATTTTCCTGTTGATAACACTGAATGAGCCGCATAAATCTGTGAATTTGAAGCCGCTGCAGCATGGTTAGCACGTATCTGGCGTGCATTACGAGGCTTTGAAGTGAGTGCAATCATGAAGCTAACCATGAATTGTTTCTTACCGTTTCGCTCTACAATAGGGACAAGTGAGAATTCAAGAATACCTTTTTTGCGTGACACTACAATTTGCTGTTCGATCTTGGGTAAGGTAGGTAGTGGAGCACCCGATAGTGTATTATAGCGTGCAATATCCGCTGCATTCATGTCAAGGAACTCAGGATATCGTATTTCTAACTGATAAATAGAATCCGAATAGTTTTCTCCGATGGGGATAGCATAGGCGAAATGCGGAATCACAGAGTCTATTGTAACATCTTCAACGGTAAGATTGAAGAAGCGTTGCTTTTGTGCTTGCGTTGAAACAGCAAGCAAAAGAAGAAGAAAACTTAAAATTCTACGTTTCATAGGTGTCTTCGTTTGAAGTTGGAGAGAGCTCTCCAACACGTTATTTGCAATTAAAGTCGAGGACTTTTCGGTCTTCAACGTAACCTTCTAAATGGTCATTTATAGCCACAGAGGCACACCCTGTGGGACAACCGGTATAGAGGATGTCGCCCGTTTTCAAGGTAAAGTACTGGCTAATGTAGCTGATTATCTCGTCAACCTTATGTAGCATGTCGCTCGTACAGCCTTCTTGAACGGTCTTGCCATTGATGTCAAGGTGGAAATGGATACGCTGAATGTCTAAGAATTTATCTTTATCAATCCAGCTTCCTAATACTGCTGCGCCATCGAAGCTTTTGGAAAGTTCCCAAGGAAGACCCTGTTCTTTCAGCTTTTTCTGCAATTCGCGGGCAGTAAAGTCTATTCCAACCGTTACGGCATCGTAATAGCGGTGAGCAAATCGTTCTGGAATCGTTTTTCCTAACCGACAGATACGCACCACCAATTCGGTTTCATATTCTATTCTTCCTAAGTCATCGGGAATGAAAAATGGTTTGTTGTCTTTCAGTAACGACGAATCAGCTTTCAAGAATATCACCGGTTGTTCTGTCTTATTTAACGTTCCATGTAGCGATTTATTGTGCTCGGAATAGTTCATTCCTATTGCAAATATCTTCATTTCTTATTTGTTTGCGATTTTCTTATCCATTATATTGATAAATAGATAACAAATTGCTGATGTGCAATTGCTATTTATTTAATCTGCAAACTTACATAAAAAAATCGTAATCGAACGTTGATAAGATAAAAAATACATACTCTTTAGAATCCTTTATTTCATATTTTCACACTTTAAATAACTCTTGCGAGTGAGAGAGAGAAGTTGTTTTTCTATGTCTGTAAAGTGGGAATTTATGTATAAGTAACTGATATTAGAATTTTCATAATACTTGTTCTTTTTGTAAAGATAGTACATGTAGTAAAGTCGCAAATATACTATTACATTGCAAAAGCGCCTGTTTTGCAATGCAATATAGGCACTTTTATCGTGCAATATAGGCTCTTTTACAATGTAAAACAATAGGTATTGCAATTCGTTGATAGAAAGAGAGTTGTATGATACTTATTGCTTTGAAAAATATTTACATCAGTGTTGATAGTTTATTGCTTATTTAATTGAGAAAGTTTGCTCTTTTTTCATATACCTTTAATATAATATTTTTAGTGTCGTTACTTTTCTATAATACTATTTTGTTGCTGATTTTAAAGATTGATACATCGTTTTTGGTAATCTTAAAGTTCCTTAAAAAGGTCGCATCCTTTTTTAAAAACTACTATCTTTGCTTTTAAAAAATATGTACTTATGCGAAGAATAGTTTTTCTTTTGTTCCTCTATTGCTGCACTGCAACGAGTCTTTATGCCCAGCAACGCCTCTCTTTGCCCGATGCAGATGCTATCGGTTACGATGAAGATGGCTATGGGATTAAAGTCTATACAAAAGTTGGCAACGACTGTTATGTCCGAAGATACCTTCGGAAAGAACTAAAAAAAGTGAGCTTAGACGAAACTTCTGAAATGGGAATGATAGGGTGGAACTTAAGCTCTGTAGAGGATACGCTAAGTAGAAGTGATATTGAGAAAGAGGGACAATGTATGGTTTTTGCTGATAGTCTGCGCTTCATATCTCTCGAAGACTATGTTGGCAAGACGTTCGACATTAACGAAGATGGCAAATGGAAGCGCAATGAAGTAAACTCGAACTATGTTTTGAAGTTCCTACGGTCCGACCTTGCTTTCGTTCAACAATTGCGTTACACCGACACAAAAGAGTACGATTACGACAATTCTACTACTTCCACCTTTATTCCTGACTCGGTTACAACATGGCGAACCAAAAACTCTGAGCCATTGCTTCCACTTGTTTTGGAACTTAAAGGAGGCAAGAACGTTTTATTGTTCTCCCATAGGTCATTCAAATATCTGTTGCTTCCAACTATTAAAAGTGATCAGTTTGTAAAACTTTTTTGCAAGCGCCAACCTGCAGAACTAACAGAAGCAGGAAGTAAATACGCAGCTGCTGCACCCTACGACTTCTGGTCTTTTTATATTAAAGACTTCTTTGGAGTTAAGAAAACAGCAGAAGGCAGATGCTTATTGCTTAACGCTTTCGGCGAGAATGTATTGAAACAAGATTACGATAATATTGTCTATATAGGTCGTTTTATTGTTGCAAAGAAAGGCAATTCAGTTGATGTGTACAACCTTTATCTTGAAAAACTCAACTTAGGGAATATTATGGCTGCGCATGAAATACCTAATTGTATAATTGGGTGCGTAAATGTGCTGAACAGAAATGGTGCTTTTTACTATGACGAAATGGGGAAAAAGATGAAAAATCCTTGGAAAATACAGCTTGGAGTTTGCGGTACTGTACCTTCTTGGACGTATACTTTGCTAAAGAAACATGGGCAACATCAGTTGAAATACTACACTGGTGGAATTGGTGTAACGTGCGAAGAAGACAAACGTTACGTGCTTTCAGACTGCCAACCTTCAGACTCTCTTACCTTTCTTGATGGTGAAAAGAAGTACAAATGCAATGGAAACAGTTGGATTCTTAGTGAAATCAATGTTTGTCCAGAATGGATAAGAGTAGAAAGAAATGGTAAATACGGCATTCTTGCTTACGATTATCAACAGCCAAATAATGTGAAGCCTGAGACAAGCACGAAACATTATGGTGATTGGCAAAGGCCATTGGAGATTTATCCTGTACGGTTTCTAAAAGGTAAAACTATTCTTCCGATGGTCTATGATTCTATTATTATGCGTAACGACGGATTTATTTATTTCTACAAAGATGGAAAAGTGGGACTATTCCCACGTGATAAGGCACCTGTGTATGACGAGTTAGAAAAGAAGACTCGCTACTTTTACCATATCGTAAAAAATGGTGTAAGTGGCTGGCTGGACATCAAAACCAACGAAGAGTATTACTTTTCATTACTTCGCCAATAGGTTATGTTAGATAAAGACAGATAACAACTGCACCCTCTAACAAACAAATACTGTTTTTAGAGAAGTTTAGAGTTACTTCTTTGAACGCTGAATTTGTTTATAGAAAGGCTTTTTCTGACAAGGGAAACACATTATAAGGTTTTCCTCAATTCTTAGTTATGGGTTTTCAAATAATTTAAAATCAGGTTTGTATCTATAGTTGTCTCTGCTTTTCAAGGTGCAATTGACAATCACTTTCCGTACATTTGGTCTTTTCATACCAATTCTGTGTTAAGAAAACTGTATAAGGAAGCCATCTAAAAATGTAGTTTTTGTTTTGTAAAGATAATCCTGAAGTATAATGATTAATTTCGATTAGATGTTGCGAAAGCGGTTTTTTACAATGCAAGACCTCCGCTTTTACAATGCAAAACAGCCGCCTTTACAATAAAAAACTATAGGTATGGCAATTCATTGATACATAGTTGGTTCCAAGAAAATAGTTGAAGTGTAAAATATTAACAACTTTATTTTAATCCATTCACCTCCAATTTGAAGGTTAAGAAATCGTGGAAATGTAAAAAATAAGTATCTGAATACTTAATACACAATGGCAATAAGATGTTCCTTATTATCTTGAAATCAGTTCCAAAGAAATATCTAAGAGGGTAGAAAAGAATAGGTTGATGGAAACAAAAAAAGGAATCGCAAGGGTAAAAACCTCTTGGATTCCTTTTCTATATGTTTATAGAAGCTTATACTTCTATATGTCTTACTTATTCTGCAGAGAGAGTAAAGCGCTTGTAAGCAACCACTGCAAGATCTTTATCTTGGCTCTTCAACCAGTCAGCAACAGTTATCTTGTCGCCTTCTGAGAACTGGAATTCTTGGTCAACAAGGCAGTTATCCTTGAAGAACTTGTTGAGACGACCCTTAGCGATGTTCTCAATCATACTCTCATTCAAGTTAGTAGCCTTTTCAGCACCTATAGTCTTCTTAATCTCAATAGCCTTGTCAGCATCCTCACGTGTAAGCCAACCCTTGTTGATATTAGACTCAATGTGGTCATCACTGTCTACTAAGTTTGCGTTGATACCAGCCTTCTTGATTGCTGCAATAACAGCCTTTTCAACTTGTTCTTCCTTAGTTTTCTGGATAGCAACCTTATATTCTTCGTCCTTAACTTCCTGTGGAACTGAAGCTTCGTCCAAAGCTACTGGCTTCATAGCAGCTACCTGCATAGCTACTTTGTGACCTGCATCTTCGTTATTCTTATTGAGTTGAACGATGGTAGCGAGAGTATGCTTACCCATATGGTCGTAAACAGAGAGGTTTTCACCCTCGATGAAGTTGTAACCATCAAGTTCCATCTTCTCACCTGTAATACCAGAACGCTGTTGAACAGTAGTAGCAGCATCATCACCGTTAGCCAATTTCAATGCTTTTACTTCGTCAAGTGACTTAACTTTTGCAGCAACTGCAGCGTCAAGAATCTCTTGTACCATAGCGATAAAGTCCTTACCGTTCGCAACGAAGTCTGTTTCGCACTTAACAGCCACCATGGCAGCAAAGCCATCAACAGCCTTTACAAGTACACAACCATTTGAAGTTTCACGGTCTGAACGCTTAGCAGCGATAGCCAAACCACGTTCACGAAGAATTTCTTTTGCCTTATCGAAGTCGCCTTCAGACTCGTTGAGTGCATTCTTCACGTCAGCAAGACCTGCGCCAGTCATAGCACGCAACTTCTTTATATCTTCAATTGATACAGCCATTTTCTATTTTTCTTTTATATTATGGTTAAAAAAATAAAGGCGTTGAGGAGCGTTAATGGATTATTAATAAATCCATAAGCGTTCACCAACGCCTATTTTATAATATCTAATAATTATTCTGCAGCTGGTGCTTCTTCCTCGTTAGCAGCTGCTTCTTCAGCAGCAGCCTTGCGTGCAGCACGCTTTGGTTTCGCTTCAGCTGCTTCTTCAGCTTGCTCTGCAGCAGCTTTCTCATCAGCTTTTTCAGCCTTACGCTCTTCAAGACCTTCTGCAATAGCAGCGCAGCAAGCACCAAGAATAACGTTTACAGAGTCTTTTGCATCGTCGTTAGCTGGAATAACGTAATCGATATTCTTAGGATCAGAGTTTGTATCAACGATACCAAACACTGGGATTCCCAAACGATTAGCTTCCTTAACAGCAATGTGCTCTTTCATTACGTCAATAACAAAGAGCGCTGAAGGCAAACGAGTAAGGTCTGCAATAGAACCTAGGTTCTTCTCAAGCTTTGCACGTTGACGTGAAATCTGAAGGATTTCGCGCTTTGAGAGGTTAGAGAATGTACCATCGTTCATCAATCTATCGATGTTCGTCATTTTCTTAATTG
>ERZ772956.1232-NODE-1232-length-17785-cov-5.734123_pt1 | contig 17785 bp, 16 predicted proteins | sample MGYA00580683_ERZ772956 | MGnify/ENA primary metagenome ERZ772956 (study PRJEB29015, sample SAMEA2738077) | human oral metagenome | biome: human oral; feature: human-associated habitat; material: saliva | place: China | collected 2212 ... | reverse complement strand
TGAATAAGCGTGACATTTATCAATCATTAGAATGTGTAATGATTATTTCACCTTTGCTGAAGCTTATCTCAGCATCGTAAGATATTATTTCATTGCTTGCTCCGAGGCTGGTTACTTTTGGAAGTGTGTAGTCTTCGAGAGGGTACTTGCAGCCTTTGATGGAAAGATTTTCACAGTAGTCGCTGTAGCTGCTCACCCCAAGGTATTTATATTCGGTTCCATATATTTTCTTTTGCAGTCTGTATGAACCGGGAGATAGCATATAAACATAATTATATCCATCCATGAAGGCAAGGTGAGAAAGTTTCTTATAGTATTTTGCTAAGATACCAAGATTTGCGAGGGTGTGGTCAAAACGTCGTCCCAGACCACCTATGATTACCACATGTTCAGAGCCTCTTTTTATGGCAAGATCAAGTGCAGCTTCAGTATCGGTAAAATCTTTTTCCATGGGAAGGGCGAGGATTTCTGCATTTGATTTCTTCGGAAGCTGTGATGAATCAAAATCTCCAATTATAACATCGGGAGCAAGTCCTATTTTGTTTGCGTTAAGATAGCCGCCGTCTGCAGCTATGCAAGAGTCAAAATTATGCAAGCCTTTGATGGTTGAAAGTCTGTCTATATATGCTGTTACTATAATAGTTTTTTTCATTAATAAACCTCTGTTCATATATTTGAATATATTATATAATAACTACTGTAAAAGTGAAATATTTTATACGGAGGTAGTTATGGAAAACAATATAATAGTGTCTGAGGCATATAGTGATGTACGTGCAATGGCACGTAATGTAATGAGGAGTAAGTGGCTTGGGTCTGCTTTGGCTTTGCTGATTTATACTTTCGTATGCTCAAACCTTCCAAACATGCTTGGTGATATGATTCCGGCATTCAAGAGAACTATATACCTGGATTTTATAGACAGATACTATGAGTATTCGACATTTCCCGGACTATATAGTATTTTTATAGAAGCTGCATTTTCTCTGGGGCTTGCTATGTTCATTCTTAACTTCATAAGAGCAGGCAAGATTTCAATCGAGCTTATATTTGGTGGATTTGAAAAGTTTATAAAGGCATTTTTGATGAATTTGGTTATGTCTATAATTACGGTCATAGGCCTTATACTATTTATAATTCCCGGGATAGTATTTGCACTTATGTATTCTCAGGCTTACTTTATTATGGCTGATAATCCTGAACTCGGAGCGATGGAATGTCTAAAGAGGTCCAGGATAATGATGATAGGAAACAAAGGATACTTATTTGGCCTGATTTTTTCCTTTATAGGCTGGGCGCTGCTTGCGTCAATATCTATAGTATTTGGTAAATACATAATTGAAGATATGATGATTGCAAATCCGGTTGTTCAGATGTTAATCACGATTGTTTTGGAGATTCCTATGTATTTTGTGTTGGCATATCTTCAGGTCACAAACGGTATCTTCTATGAACTTGCTACAGGACACATTCGTCCGGTTGTCACACCTACATATGCAAACATGTATGGAAATCTAAACCAGAATATGCCGGGAAACAACCAAGGATTTAACCAGAACATGCCTGGAGATAGCCAAGAATTCAACCAGAACGTATCCGGTAACTATAATCAGGGGTATGGTATGCAGAATCCGTCTGTTTCTAAGGATGTAGGAGCAGGAGAGCCTCAAGCTGGCTTTGGCGGAGCTGAGACACCGGTTAATGAATCGCCTGCAAATAATACAATTGCGAATGAGGTAGCAGCAAGCGAAGTTCCTAATAACAATGAAAGCGCAGAGGCAGATGAATAATCAGCTATATTGATAAAAAGCAAATAAAATAACCTTGCATTGTTGAAATACTTTGCAAGGTTTTTGTTTTAGTGTTGTACTGTTATTGCTCGGATTCCAACTTTGATATAAGCTCTTTGATATCTGCCGGCATGTTCGTCTTAATCTTTAGTCTTGTTTTTGTGACCGGGTGGTCACACTCGAAGTAGTAGGAGTGCAAGGCCTGTCTTTTGTCAAAGATATCACAAGGACCTTTGTAGAGCCAGTCTCCGAGAAGCGGATGTCCGATATGAGCCATGTGAACCCTAATCTGATGTGTTCTTCCGGTATGGAGCCTTAAGTCGACGAGAGTGGCTGTTTTGTACCTTTGAAGCACTTTGACAGAAGTCCTGGAGGGATAACCTCCATCTGAGACAGGTAAGACTCTGCGCGCTATATTTCCCTCAATAGGTCTACCGATAGGGAGGTTGATTTCTATTTCATCTTCTTCAATAACTCCATCAACAACAGCATAGTATCTCTTGACCGTCGTGTTTGCTGCCATCTGCTTGTTAAGTTCGGCTTGAGCATAGGAGTTTTTTCCGATTATTAAAATTCCCGTCGTATCCATATCGAGCCTGTTTATGAATCTTATCTTAAAGCTTTGATCTGTTTTGTTCATGTAATTCATGAGTCCGTTTGCAATCGTATGGTCGGGATGTCCTTTGGTAGGGTGAACTGTGATTTCAGCCTGCTTATCAATAAAAAGTAAATCGTCGTCCTCGTAGATCGGATAAATCGGTATGTCTTCCGCAGGAAAGTGGCTTTGTTCTTCCGGCATTAAAACAGTGATTTTGTCACCTTCATTTGCTTTGGTCCAACCGGGAACAGTCTCACCATTGCAAATAAGAAGATTTCCGAATTTGATTTTTGTCATAAGCCTTGAAGAAAAGTGATATTTCTGCTTTATGATTTTTTTTAGCTGCTGACCGGTCTCATCAGGGGAGACGGTAAACTGATATTTATCCGGCATCTAGGTGATGACCTCCATTAAATTTATAGGAACTTGCTCTTTACCTTTGACCAGAAGTCGTAGGACTCGAGCCTTAGTAGTTTAACATTTGTCTCTGAGAGACTTACCTTGATATTGCTCACATTATCGAAGAACTTGGAAAATCCGTCAAAGGCGATGGTTATCTTGACCTTACTGCTGTTATCTACCGGTTTTACCTCCATGCTCAAATCAGGGGGCAGGAGGATGCTGGATGTAAATGATCTATATGCAGTAGTATTCATAGGAGCAATAGGTGTTGCCTGAAGAAGCCTTAGCCTTGGATCTACTATGCTTCCTCCAAGCGAGTAGTTGTAGGCTGTGCTTCCCGCAGGAGTCGAGACCAAAAGACCGTCTCCGCTAAATCTTTCGATAAAGCTTCCGCCGATTGATATATCAAAATGCACAGAATAAGCGTAGTTAGCGTTGCTTGCTATTATAATTTCATTTAGGCCTTTGAGTTCCTCACATGTACCGTTGTGATAAACATGAGCCATAACTGTCTGCATGCTTTGAATAGAGTACTTTTGATTGATGTAGTTATCGATGAACTCATCGAGCCTATCGGGCATGATCTCTTGGAAAAATCCAAGATGGCCTGTATTGATACCTATAATAGGAATTTCAGGGAAGTCGAATTCGTGAATTAAATCCAAAAATGTACCATCTCCACCTATGCATACGATTAGCTCAACTTCGCTATCAAGCTCACTAACTATTGTGAAATTCTTTACTATCAGCTTTTTGCTAAGAAGTTCCTTTGTTGAGATAGAGTTTTCTGTTTGACTGTTATAGATCAAAATTTTTCTCTGCATTTTACTTCTCCGTGTTAAATTATATCATCGTTTCAAATTCATCTACCAAGGACTTGAACATTTCCATCGCATCTCTTATAGGCTCAGGCTTGCTCATATCTACGCCTGCGAGCTTAAGCTCATCAACCGGGTACATGCTCGAGCCAAGTGTTAGGAAGCGTCTATAATCTTTGACTGCGTTTTCGCCTTCTTTTAGAATTCTCTTTGATATAGCTGTTGCAGCTGAAAATCCTGTTGCGTATTGATATACATAGAAGGAGTGATAAAAATGAGGTATTCTGGCCCATTCGTATTTGATGTAATCGTCCTTTGATAGGGCATCGCCGAAGTACATTGAGTTAAGTTTTTCGTATTCTTCACACAGTTTTTCTGCTGTGAGGCTTCCCCCTTCTTCGACATATCTATGTGTCCAGTTCTCAAATTCGGCAAACATTGTCTGACGGAATACAGTCGCTCTGAACTCTTCGATGAACTTGTTTAGAATGTACATCTTTGATATTTTGTCTTTTTCGTTCTCAAGCAGGTAGTTGAGAAGGAGGGACTCGTTGACAGTCGATGCAACCTCTGCAACAAAGATTGAATAATCGCCGTAAACCGGTGGCTGGTTCTTTCTCGTGTAGTAGGAGTGCATTGAATGTCCCATCTCGTGAACGAGCGTCAAAACATCCTGAAGTTTATTCCCATAGTTTAGCAATATGAATGGATTGCTGTCATAGGAACCGAAGCTGTAAGCACCGCTTGTCTTTCCCTTATTTTCGTAGATGTCTATCCATCTGTCCTTTATACCTTGGTCTACGGTCTTTATATAGTCATCACCAAGTACGGAAAGAGCCTTCTTCATAGTTTCTACCGCTTCATCAAAGCTGATTTTACTATTTGGGACATCGACAAGAGGTGTGTAAATATCGTACATCTTCAGCTCATCTACACCTAAAATTTTCTTTCGAATCTCAGTGTATTTGTGCATTACCGGTAGATATTCATGTACAACTGAAATTAAATTGTCATAAACTGATTCCGGAATATCATGTGCATATAGTTCAGCTTGTCTTGCTGATTTATAGTGACGAATGCTTGCCTTGGTACAGTCTGCTTTTACATTTGTATTGTATATTGCAGTAATGGTGTTTATATGATTCTTATACTGCCTGTACATCGCTTCAAATGCGTTTTTTCTCAGTATTCTATCAGCTGATTCCATAGCATGAATATAGTTGCCGTGGGTGAGTTCAAAGCTTTCACCATCTTCTCCTGAAATCATACCGAAACTCATATCTGCATCGTTTAACATGGAGAAAATTGTATCGGGTGCATGGGTAACAGCGCTAAGTTTAGCTAGAATACCTTCCTCTTCAGTTGAAAGAACGTGCTTCTTCATGCGGAGTGTATCCCTCAAAGTGAACTCGTAAAGCGCGAGATCTTTGTTTGTATCTAAAAATCCGAGAATTGTATCTTCAGATGCACAGAGCAACTCAGGAGTAAAGAAACTCATCTTTGATGAAATATCAGTAGCAAGTGTCATGCCCCTGCCGAATAACTCCTGATATTTGCTGTTTGTGTTGTCTTCGTCCTGTTTCATCTTTGCATAACAAATCATCTTGCCAAGAAGTAAATCGATGCTGTCGATATCGCGAAGTGCTGATAAAAGCTTGTCACTTGAAACGGTTACATTTCCCTGATACTTAGTAAATTCATCGGCGAGTTTTGAAACTTTTTTATAGTCGTCTTCCCAAAGCTCGTCATTTGTATACATTGTGCTTAAATCCCATTTATGTTTAAGATCTATTTCAGACCTGTCTTTGACTTTTTTGCGTTCCATATATTCCTCCGCTGTAGTATAATATTTAATATTGACAGTATATCACACTTCAGAAAGGATTAACATAAATGGACAATAGACCGATAGGTTTTTTTGATTCAGGAGTGGGCGGTGTAACGACCATTCCGCACATAATGAGAATGCTACCGAATGAAAGCATTATCTTTTTTGGAGATACGGCAAGGACGCCATATGGTTCCAAGTCTGCGAAGACGATAAGACAGTTCACATTGCAGATAGGTGAATTTCTCAGAAATAATGATGTTAAGATGATAGTAATAGCCTGTAACACTGTTAGTTCAACGGCTCTTGAGCTCTTGAGGAAAACTTATCCTGATATTCCAATTGTTGGATGTATCACACCGACAGCCAAGGAGGTTGTTAAGATATGTGATAAGGATAGCAGGATAGGCATTATGGCGACAAAGGCAACTGTTAAATCCGGAGTGTATGAGGATAAGATTAAGTCGCTGAACAAAGAGCTGTTTATAAAATCTATTGCATGTCCTGCACTTGTTCCTTTGATAGAGGAGGGAATTATCGATAATGATATAATGGACTTAACACTTAGGTACTATCTCGATGATTTCATAAAGGCAAATGATATTAACACTTTGATTTTGGGCTGTACTCACTATCCGCTGATATCGAAAAATCTCAAGAGACTTTATCCTGATATCAAGATTTTCAGTTCATCGAAGGAAGTTGCTACGGCAGTAAAGATGGAACTTGAGGCTGCTGACATACTTTCAGATAACGAAAATGCAAAGAGTATATTCTATGCAAGTGACCTTTCAGAGAACTTTGTTAATATGATAGAGAGAATACTTGGGCAGGATAGTGACGAACTTAATATTAAATTTAAGAATTTAGATATATAGATTTTAAGAATTTATCAAGGTAGTGGTGAATGATGACTAAAGAAGAACTTTTTGAACTAGTGGATATAGAAACCGGCGAGGATTTCACATATTTTGAGAACTTTGCAAACCTGATGGAAGCAGATGAGTACATTACTGAAGAAGATATTGGAATGCTTATAAAAGAACTTGACTGCGTGACTTTTTCTGAGCTTGCAGAGAGCTATTTTTATGATGTTATGGAGCATTTGCCTGATAATGCTATCGATATCTACAACACCATGGAGGCGGTTAAGAGAAACATTGTTTCTATTTCTACTGCAATTGCAAAGGGCGAGGAACAGAGTCATAAGCTTTGCAGAGAGCTATATAACTTCCGAAACTGGTACATAGATCCACAATCTTGTTTTGCTACGGACTTAACTAGTGGCAATGAGGATGTGATGAGCATAAGAGATGCGATATACGAAAACAAGCTGGCAGGTATTACTAAGACGGATTGGAATTTTGATTTTTCGGAATGCAATCAGCTGGAGATCAGCGAATACATCATAAACATAGGAGAACTTTCATGAGTTTTATATCAATTGGATTTATGTTCATCGGAGCAGTCATGGGAGCCGGTTTTGCATCGGGAAGAGAGGCATGGCAGTATTTTGGCATATTTGGAGAGCAAGCCTATTTCGGCATTGCTATCGAAGCCTTCTTATTCGTTGCTGTTGGACTTATGACATCGTATATAGCTATCAAAAAAGAAACGGCTGATATTGGTAAAATTATAATTCCGTTCGAAAGTAAATTTCTAGAAAACCTTATAGGAAATATTGTTTCTATCTTTGTTTTTTCGGCTGCAATTTCCATGTCTGCAGCAGGTGGGTCACTTTTGAATCAGCTATTTGGAATTCATAGAGCGGTAGGCGGTGCGATAATTGTACTTCTATCGTTTTTTACGGTTATAGGAGATTTCGAGAGAATTCTTGGTGTATTCAAATACATCATGCCTATTCTTCTATGTATGGTCGTAGCTTTGAGCCTTTATGTCGGATTTAGCTATGAGGCTCCGGAGCATTTAAACATAGATACTAAGCCTTCTTTAATGGCTTCTTCGTGGCCGATTGCAGCAGCCATTTATGTTTCCTACAATGTTATGGCAACGATTCCGTTTGTTTCACAGTCTGCTCTTAGAGCAAAGAGCAATAGACATGCTTTGATGGGCAGCTTCATGGGAGGTTCATTCCTTGCGCTTCTCGGTGTTGTTTTAATTTTTGCTATGTTAACAGATCCTAAGCTTTCCGATAAGTCTGATCTTCCTATGCTTGCATTTGCAGGTAAGATTGCACCATGGGCACAATTTTTGATATCCGTAGCTTTGATGATTGCAATATATGCAGCTGCAACATCAGGGTTTTATGGACTTTACTCAAGAATTAACATCAAAGGTGTTAACAAGGTTAATATAGCGTTAGTGCTTGCAATTATCGCTTTCTGTGTAGGACTTCTTGGATTCAAATTCCTAGTAGCCTATATGTATCCTATAGAAGGATACTTTGGATTTATTGTGATTAGCATGATAACAATTAACTTTTTTAGGGTATTTATAAGTAGCAAAAAGAAGTAGAAGGTTTAATATGCAGAACTTGGATCATTATGAAGAATTTAAAGATTACGATAGATTTTCCATGCCGGATGGAATTGCCAGAGTGACTGCCGGAAGTGGAGGAGAGGCATATCTCATAGATTGTAAAGGAAAGGTGGCTCTATATGACTGTGGCATGGCATATTGCCACGATGAACTGCTTAAGAATATAAAGGAAAAGCTTAGTGAATGGGGATATGATAAGCCGGATTACGCTTTGCTTTCTCATACTCATTACGATCACATAGGAGCTCTTCCATATATAATAGAAACATATCCGGATATAATAGTAGTTGCTGCCCCAAAGGCTAAGAAGGTTTTTCTCAGCGATGGTGCAAAGAGAACTATGAAAAGGCTTGGAGAGGCTGCAAGGGAAGATTATGGTAATAAATACCAGAAGTCTCAGGAGATACTTGTTTCTCCTCTTAGAGTTGATATAGCAGCATCCGATATGCAAGATATAAAAATCGGTAAAAAAACGGTCAGAGTCGTTTTCACTCCGGGTCATACGGATTGTTCTGTTTGCTATCTCATTTTGCCGGATAGTATTATGTTTTTATCTGAAACGACCGGTGTTTTAAGGGGACCTGAGTACCTTACAACTGCAATCCTAAAGGATTATAATCAGTCTATTGAATCTGCATATAAATGCAAAAAAATAGGAGCTAAGACTTTGATAGGCAGTCACTTTGGAACAATACCTGAGTATTACAACGATAGATATTACGATTTATTTCTTGAGACAGCCGAAAAGGAAAAAGAAGCTATAGTGAGCCTATATAATAAGGGTGCAAGCTTTGATGAACTGTTAGAATGCTACAAGGACATGAACTGGACTGTCGCAAGGAGTAAGGTTCAGCCATATGAGGCATTTTTAGAAAATGCAAATTACATAATAAAGCACCTTGTAGATAAATTTGGGAATAAAAAGGAGAACTAATTTGATAAAGACAAACAAGCTAAGCTCCGGAATAACACTTGTTACAGAATATATACCTTATGTTGAGTCTGCTGCTGTAGGGATATGGGTTGGAACCGGTTCTTCAGAGGAAATATCAAAGCATTCAGGTGTTTCACACTTTACTGAGCACATGATGTTTAAAGGAACTGATAAGAGAAGTGCGAAGGAAATTGCATCAGATATAGATAAGCTGGGTGGTCAAATAAATGCTTTTACAGGTAAGGAGGCTACTTGCTACTACGTTAAGACAACGGGGAATAACCTGCTTAAGGCAGCTGATGTCCTTGTTGATATGATAACAGCTTCTCGCTTTGATAAGGAAGAGATGGACAGGGAAAGACTTGTAATCTGCGAAGAGATAAAGATGACAAGCGATACACCCGATGATCTGGCTATAGATGAAGGATTGCATCTTGTTTTAGAAAGCTCAAGCCTTGGTAATTCAATACTTGGAACGCCATCATCTCTTAAGAAAATAACCGGCAATGTTATGCATAACTATGTTAGGGATAAATATACGCTTGATAAAATAGTCGTCTCTGTAGCAGGAAAGTTTAATGAGGAAAAGCTTAGGGAGTTCTTCGAAAACGCATTTGATTCGATGTATAAGAAGCAGCTTTACACTGAGAAAAGACAGGGTGAGTACAAGGCTAGGTATAAGTCAATAAAAAAAGATATTGAACAGAGTCATATTTGTCTTGCAACCAAGTCGATTTCACTTGATGACGATATGTCATTTGCTCTTTCAATTCTTGTTAATTCACTTGGCGGAAGTATGAGCTCAAGGTTATTCCAAAATGTTAGAGAACAAAAGGGACTTGCTTATTCTGTTTATGCTACAAATTCAAGTTTAAGTAGTGATGGTGTGTTTGCGGTTTATGCAGGCGTCGGACAGAAAAACATCACAAGGGCTGTTTCGGCAATTAAAGAAGAATTAGATAAGCTTAAGGATAGCGGACTTACAAATGAGGAACTCGAATCTTCAAGAGAACAGCTAAAGGCAAACTATATATTCTCACAGGAGAGTAGTCTCGGCAGAATGTTCAAAAACGGAAAGGACAGGTTACTTTTAGGAAGAAACTATGAGCAGGATGAGATTATAGCATCATTTGATAAAGTAGGTCACGACGATATAAACGAAGTTAAGAAGCTTATAAGTGATTTCTCAAATTACAGCATGGCACTCGTTTCAAATAAAAGAGTTGACGTAAGAAGATTAATGGAGAACCGTATATGAAGATAAAGATAGTTAGTAAATCAGGTAGAATTCCTAAATATGGTACAGAGCAATCGGCAGGCTTTGATCTTCCTGCATACCTTCCTTCTGGAAGTATAGTATTAGAGAAAGGTAAGAGAATGCTGGTGCCAACAGGCATATTTATTGAGCTTCCATGTGGATATGAGGCTCAGGTTCGTGCAAGATCCGGACTAGCAATAAAAAACGGCATAGGTCTTGTAAACGGAATAGGAACGGTAGACGCTGACTATCGTGGCGAACTTAAGGTACCTATGATTAACTGGAGCGATGAAGACTTCACTATAAATGATGGTGATAGAATTGCTCAGGTTGTCATTGCAAAGCATGAAAGAGCTGAGTTTGAACTTTGTGAAGAGCTAGGTGAAACGGAAAGAGGATCGGGAGGATTCGGTCACACAGGAGTTTAAGATGCTTAATCGTATTGAACAGGAGAGCAAGGAAAAGATTTGGCTTTCTGAGTACGCGACAAAATCAGCCGACAGCAAGGGAAGACTTGTTGAAGAGCCAAAATGTGAACTCAGAACTGAATTTCAAAGGGATAGAGATCGAATAATACATTCAAAGGCATTTAGGCGTTTGATGCATAAGACTCAGGTTTTTTTAGGTAGCGAGGGGGATCACTACAGGACGAGACTTACGCATACTCTTGAGGTGAGCCAAATTTCGAGAACTATCTGCAGGGCACTCCGTCTAAATGAAGATTTAGCTGAGGCTATTGCGCTTGGTCATGACCTTGGACACACGCCATTTGGGCATAATGGCGAGTATATTCTCAATAGTGTTCACAAGTCAGGATTTAAACATAATGTTCAAAGTTTAAGAGTCGTTGATGTTTTAGAAACTCGAACAACGGGAAGAGGTCTGAATCTAACTTTTGAAGTCAGAGACGGTATAAGAAATCACTCCGGTGATACGATGCCACTGACTCCTGAAGCTGAGGCGGTTAGACTTTCTGATCGTATAGCATATATAAATCATGATATTGACGATGCTATTAGAAGCGGAGTTATATGTCTAGGCGATTTACCGAAGGATGCAATTTCAGTATTTGGTAATAGGCATAGCGAACGCATAAACAATATGGTTTTAAATGTTATTTCACACAGTGAAAACAGCATTCATGTTTCTATGGATGAAGAACATATGCAGATGCTAAGTATTCTTAGAAAGTATATGTTCCAAAATGTTTATTCCAGTCCGCTTGTAAAGCACGAGGAGGACCTTGTCATGGTCGAGAAGATTATCACATCGCTGTATGAGTATTTTACAGCTCATCCTGACAAACTTCCAAAAAACGAACAAGTTTTGATAGATGAGTTTGATTTAGAAACCGTAGTCAAAGACTATATAGCAGGAATGACCGACAGGTTCGCAATAAATACATACGAAAATATTTTTAAAAAATAAAAAGGAAATTTGTTTTTTATATAGAATATAACTAATAGAGCAAGTTTTTGGAGGCAGAAGATGTCCTTTACAGCAAGGTCTATAGCAAATCTAAAGGATTCCATTGACATAGTTGATGTAATTTCAAGGCGTATAAGTCTAAAACGGGCAGGAAGCAATTATAAAGGCATATGTCCATTTCATAATGAAAAGACGCCTTCTTTTGTTGTCTCTGAAGCTAAGCAGATATTCACTTGTTTTGGATGTGGTGCTTCGGGGGACGCGATAGAGTTTGTCAAAAGGTATAACAATCTGGAGTTCAACGACGCTATAAGACAGCTCGCCAGTGAGTACGGCATCGAGATGGAAGAGAACAGAGGATATGGCGAGGATCTGGAAATTTATTATAATATCAATAGGGATGCAGCTCTATTCTTCTATAAGTCATTTACGGAGAAGGCAAACAAGGGATATTCCTACATGAAAAGTCGAGGGATAAGGCCCGAAATACTTAAAAAATTTGGCATAGGCTATGCTGACGAATCTTGGAATAGCCTTTACGAGCATTTGACAGAAAAAGGATATCCGGTGGATAAGCTTATAGAAGTCGGGCTTGTATCTGAATCTAAGGGAAGGTATTACGACAAGTTTAGAAACAGAGTTATTTTTCCAATAATAAATACAGCAGGCAAAGTAATAGGTTTTGGTGGTCGTGCCATAGATTCAAATGACAATCCTAAGTATCTAAACTCACCGGAGAGTAAAGTCTTCCGTAAGAAAAACAATCTCTACGGGCTCAATTTATCAAGGGCGTCTGTAGGTAAAGAAGGGTTTATAATACTTGTAGAAGGGTATATGGATACTATAAGCCTTTACCAAGGTGGAATAACAAATGTTGTTGCCTCTTTGGGAACCGCTTTGACCGAGAATCAATCACACCTTATAAAGAGATATACAAAGGACGTTGTACTTTCATATGACTCCGACAGTGCAGGCATTGCTGCTGCGATAAGGGGTATGGATATTCTTCATAATGAAGGTCTCAAGGTAAAAATTATAAAGATCAGCGGTGGGAAAGACCCCGATGAGCTTATTAGAAATGAAGGCAGAGAAGCCTTTAGAAAGCTTGTAGAAAACGCACTTTCTTTCGGAGATTACAAGCTAAACTACATCAAATCCAAGTACAATCTGAAGGACGACGACTCGCGAATAGAGTGTATTAAGGAAATTGCGGAGAGTTTATCAAAGCTGGGGGCAGTTGAACAGGATATATATATCAAAAAGGTCTCTAAGGAGCTATCTGTTTCAGAAGCAGCGCTGAGGATTGAGATAAATAAAACTCAAAGTGGTCATGAGCAGACACGAGGTAGAAGCGAAGGATTCAATGAGTCTCTTGAGGAACTAAGCTCTATAGAAAAGAATTGTCTCAGATTGATTACTATAAATGAATCATATATCCAAAAAGTAGACGATAACATTGATATGTTAACTACTTCTTTGGCGCTGAATATTTTTTCAGCGATAAAACAACAATTTGCCGAGAATGGACAGCTGGACGTCAATTCACTTATCGACTCACTCGAGGAGAATGAAACAAAAGCACTCGTGGATGTTATAGAAACCATCCCGATAGAGGGCGAGGAAGAGATGATATTTGAGGACTGTCTACGTCGTTATAAGCAAGAAAGATTGCGAACCGAGCAGGAGCAGGTTATTGCTATGCTCAGTATGCTGGATGAAGAAGAAAACTCACAGAAGAGGCAAAATGAGCTGATGCAAAGACTAAAGCAAATTCAAGACGAAATCAGCGATATTTGAAAGGACCGAGAAACACATGAGCGTAAAAGAAATCGAAGATACTAAAATTCAGGAATTCAAAGCGGAGGAATTCAGCAACCTTACTCCGGAACAACTAAAAGTTGAACTTATTAAACGTCTTGAGGAAAAGGGAAAATCAAACGATAATCACTTGACTTACATGGATGTTTCCGACTATCTGGAGCACTTCGATTTGGACAAAACTGTAATCGACGAAATCTACGATACTTTACTTACAAATGATATTGAGATAGAGAATTTTACAGAGGATTTTTCTGTACTCATGAATATTGAAGACGATACAGACGATGAGGATGAAGGAGTTGTCCTGGATAAGGATGGAAGCATAGATGTAGATGCTACAGTTCCTAAGGGAATTTCCGTTGATGATCCTGTACGTATGTATCTAAAAGAAATCGGCAAGGTTCCGCTACTTACAGCAGATGAAGAGATTGAACTTGCAAAACGCATGGAAGCAGGTGATGAGTATGCTAAGATGAAGCTATGCGAAGCAAACCTTAGACTTGTTGTAAGTATCGCTAAGAGATATGTGGGTAGAGGTATGCTGTTTCTAGATTTGATTCAGGAAGGCAATCTTGGACTTATCAAAGCAGTTGATAAGTTCGACTACCGCAAGGGATACAAATTCTCAACATATGCGACATGGTGGATTCGTCAAGCAATTACAAGGTCGATTGCAGATCAGGCAAGAACAATTAGAATACCGGTTCACATGGTAGAAACTATAAACAAACTTATTAGAGTTTCAAGACAGCTGCTTCAGACATACGGAAGAGAACCATCTCCGGAGGAAATCGCAAAGGAAATGGGAATCACAGTGGATAAGGTAAGAGAAATACAGAAAATTGCACAGGAGCCGGTATCACTGGAGACGCCTATAGGCGAGGAAGAGGATAGTCATCTCGGCGATTTTATTCCTGATGATGATGTACCGGCACCGGCAGAAGCTGCAGCATTTTCAATGCTAAAGGAACAGCTTGTCGAGGTTCTTGACACTTTAACAGACAGAGAACAGAAGGTTCTCAAGCTTAGATTTGGTCTAGATGACGGTCGCTCAAGAACTCTGGAGGAGGTAGGCAAGGAATTTGATGTTACACGTGAGCGTATTAGACAGATAGAAGCCAAGGCTCTTCGTAAGTTAAGACATCCAAGCAGGAGCAAGAAACTCAAGGATTACCTGGAGTAGACCATGATTAAGCTAAGCGAAAGGCTTGAATGTATAGCGAGCAGAATAGATAAGGGCGAGACAGTTGCTGACATAGGTACAGATCATGCTTATCTCCCTATCTACCTTTGGGAGAATGAAGTTTCACCTAAAGTAATAATGGCAGATATAAGCAAGGGCTCTCTACAAAAAGCAAAGGAAAATTGCAATTTAACTCATCCGGATGTTGACTTTGATTGCAGACTGGGAGATGGCCTTGAGGTTTTACAGCCGCATGAGGTTGATACCGTTGTAATGGCAGGTATGGGAGCACTCCTAATAATAGAGATGCTTGAGTGGGATATTATCAAAACGAGAAGCTACAAGAAATTCATACTCCAACCGAGAAACAATCTCGGAGAATTAGTTAAATGGCTTAAGTTCAATAACTTTGATATCATTCACTATGATCTTGTCAAAGAAGGAAAACGCATTTGTGAAATTTTAACAGCATCTACTCAAGATACTAAATCAGATTCTGATGATTGCTTTAGTCGCAAAGTTAAAAAGATGGATGACGAATCCAGTGATAGTACAGCTGAATACGATTTTCCCGACCTCTTGCTTGAGCACAGAAATAAATACAGTCTAGAATATATTGATTTGCATCTGCAGAAGGAAAACTTCATTTTACAAAATATAAAGATGAGCAGTGATTGTGAGAACAATCATAATCTTAAGAGGCGCCTCGAGCGAAAGAGAAGACTTGAGGAACTTAAGAGCAGATTGCTAGAGGTGAGATATGAAGCTTAAAGATATATTTGCATATTTAGATGAGGTTTTTCCGATAGAAGCGGCTGAGGAATGGGATAATTCCGGTGTTCAGCTTGCTTTGAGTGATGAATGCAATAAGGTGATGGCAGTTATAGAAATAACTGAAAGTCTTGTTGACGAGGCTATCGAAAGCAATGTAAATTTGATTATTACGCATCATCCTTTGTTTTTTTCAAACCTAAAATCAATATCAAAAGATGACCCTATGGGAAGAATAATCATCAAGCTCATTCAAAACAAAATCAGTGTCTATTCAGCACATACATCTTGCGATTTAGCTGATGGTGGCCTTAACGATTACTTTGGAAAAATCATCGAAGCTGAGGATGTAGTGTCCATTCCTGAAATAAATAAGTATTGCCGCTTTGGGAAACTTGCTCATGCAATGACTTTGAGCGAACTTTGCGAGTATCTGGCTATCAAATTATCTATTCCAAGGGAAATAGTTAGATATACCGGTGAGGAGAAGCACTTGGTTCACAAAATAGCTTGGTGCACAGGCTCAGGAGTAGATTTTGTCTTTGACGCATACAAAGCAGATATCGATGCATATATCACGGGAGACGTAAAGCATCACAGCGCCAGAGATGCTGAACTTGCAGGTTTTAATTTGATTGATGTCAGTCACTACGGAAGCGAGTACATATTCGCTGATTTAGTAATAGAAAAGCTAAAGGACAAAATCGAAATCATCAGCAGTACAACATGCAAGAGCCCATTTAAGGTATTATAAAAAATAGTATATAGTAAATTACTTGAGTATATCAAAAGGAAAAGAAACTAAAGTGAAAGAAACAACTCAAAATCATATAATAGTCTTGAATTTTCAGAAACAATATGATAGACTGTGAAAGTACTTTGTCTGATATATAAGAATGATAACTGATGAATATTGAATTATGAGCTATATAGGCATAGTAATTTTTTTGTTTGATAGTTAGTGATGACTAACTAAGTAAAGTGTCAGCTGTATCAAAGTACTGTAATAAATTACACTTGACTATAATTTTATCAACGCAAAGAGGATATATTTTGAAGCAGACTACGAAAATTGATTTCAATCTAGGATTTACATATAAGGATAGACGCAAGCCCTCGCTTATAGACGCAGAAGGTCACATTGAGGCAGGTAAGTTCATTGTTTTATGTGGCTGCAGTGGATGTGGCAAATCAACTCTTTTGCGATGCATAAATCATCTAATACCGGAGTTCTACGAAGGAAAGATTACCGGATTTTGCATGATTGGCGGTAATGATATATCCGGCCTAAGTATTGGAGATGTTGGTAAGCAAGTAGCATCTGTATTTCAAGATCCAAGATCACAGTTTTTTACTGTTAACAGCTCCTCGGAGGTTGCGTTCGGATTAGAAAATCACGGATTATCGCATGATAAAATTACATACCGGGTTAATGAGGGATTTAAAAAATTTGAACTGGAATATCTAAAGGATAGGGCTGTATTTGAATTGTCAAGTGGGGAAAGACAGCTTATAGCGATTCTATCTGCCTGGGCACTTGACACAAATATTATAGTCATGGATGAACCGACAGCTAACCTCGATCAAAGAGCGATAGCTAAGCTTTCAGATATGCTATCAGAGTTAAAGGCTGAGGGCAAGACGATCATTGTAAGTGAACATAGATTATACTATTTAGCAGATATTGCTAATGAATATTGGTATATAGACTCAGGGGAAATTGTTAAATGCTATAAATCAAAGGAAATGCTTCAACTAACAGAAGGTGAGCTAGCTTGTATGGGACTTCGCATGCCAGAGCTAAGAAATCTTAGTCTAAGGCACAGTGATTCCACATATGATAGTGCTGAATATAAGCTAAACGATGATAAAGTACATAAGCTTACATGTGAGAATGTAACATTTAGGTATAGAGGTTCTAAAAATAACACACTAAAATCTGCGAGCATTGAACTTAAAGCAGGAGAAATTGTAGCCATTGCTGGTCCTAATGGAAACGGAAAGACAACGCTTGGCAAGATTTTATGTGGAATTTATAAAGCTTCATATGGAAAGATTTCTTTTGATGGTCTAGCGCTAAAATCAAAGGAATTACAGAGTAAGAGCATTTTTATTATGCAGGAAGCAGAATTCCAATTTTTTACAAATTCTGTATGGAATGAATTGAAATATGGTAAAAAAATAAATCCAAGCCTTGAAGTTGAAATGGAAAAAATGCTAAGACTATCAGAATTGTGGGAGCTAAGGAATAGACATCCGTTCACCTTATCTGGAGGTCAGATGCAAAAGCTTGTTCTTCTTTTGGCATATTTTTCTGAGAAACAAATCATTGTACTTGATGAGCCAACGGCAGGACTTGACGGTCGCTCGCTAAAAACATGTATAACAATTATCAATGAGATGAAAAAGGACAAAATTGTTCTTATAATTACTCATGACATAGAGCTTATAGCAG
>ERZ772956.1229-NODE-1229-length-17800-cov-8.979487_pt1 | contig 17800 bp, 18 predicted proteins | sample MGYA00580683_ERZ772956 | MGnify/ENA primary metagenome ERZ772956 (study PRJEB29015, sample SAMEA2738077) | human oral metagenome | biome: human oral; feature: human-associated habitat; material: saliva | place: China | collected 2212 ... | reverse complement strand
CATTGATATTCTGTTCAAATTTCTCACGGTCAATGATTTCAACCTGTGCCTGTGTGATTTTTACTTGTAATTCTTGCATGTTGTCCCCTTTTATTAATAATCAAGGTCATTATCATCTAGTAGCTCGCCTTGGATTGGCTCATGAGGTGCCTCAGGCTCCATCTCAGGGACTACAGGGCTTACCTCTTGCTCTCTGTTAAATTGCTCAATCTGAGCCATTTTGCGTGCCACTACATCCTCACGGCTTTCTTGAGGCACTTGAGGAGTGACATCCTTGATACGGTCAAATGTTTCCCCTCCATCATCCTCTGTGTACATATTCCCTAAATCCTCAGGAAACGCCTCTCTAAGAGCATTGACTAGAGCTGTCTTTCTAATCATTGTGGCTGGCATGCTGTTCCATGTGCTTTTTTTCTTGTCATATTCCTCACGGCTGACAAAGATTTCCACAGGTACCTTAAAATTTTTTCGGTATACTCTAGCCCATCCACCGACAAGAGTATCCCCAGGGAGCATGATTGCGCCTTTGCGTTCGTGCATTACGCCCTCATCATCTACAGTGACCACTCCAGCCTCAAAGCCCTCATAGTTTGGATTTTGTGCAGCACGTTTCAAAAATGCCTCTTTGGATACAATGAGACTAAACTCTGTCCCCCCTGATTTATTTTTGTACGCTACGATGTATACCTCATTGGCTAATGGGTTTAGATTGCGCCCCTTGATTAGGGACAAGGCTTGTCCTACTTGTTTCTCTGTCAGTAGGTTTTGTGGGTCAAAATATCGCTTGACATCTTGAAAAGTCCATACACTAGTATCTACAGAGATGTCACGCTTTGTCTGTGTTGTCATTTGATTATTGTTTGTCATTCCTTTTACCTCTATTGTGTTTTAAATTCCAATTTTCACGCTCAAGGCGCTTGTTTTTGTTCATAAGTGAGACTATCTTGTCCTGTTGCTCATTGATAATAGCTCCTAGCTCACAGCAAGTCTCAAAGTGCCTCTTTCTCCAATAGGCATTGTCCTCATAGTGTTCTCTATCCATAAGCTAACAATCTCCTACATAAATCCACTGACCAGCACTGAATACATAATCAGCAGGGTCAAGCTCATCCTGAGGCTCTTGAGGCTGTAGATAGTCCCTGTCATAGTCAAAAGTTCCAAAGAGTCCTCTGTCCATCATTTGCCTCCATTGTTATAAATATCTTGTAAGACATTGATTAGTTTTTCCTGCTCGTAGATGATTTCAGAGCAACTTTGAAGACCTTGAGCAAGTTTGATATTTTCAGTAGATAGCTCATTTAGTAAGTCATTTTTTTGTCTGATTTCCTCTTTACATTTTCTAAGTTCGATTTGTAGAGTTCTTAAATCAATTAGATTGCTCTTGTCTTGTTTTGACTCTTGAATTGGCTCATCTGCCAAGATTTCATCTAGTCCTAAAAAGTCTTTTAATTTATTCCACATTTTCTTACTCCTCATCATCTTCCTCTGTCATGTTTTTCTCAATAGCCTCTCTTGGACTCATTCCATCCAATACATCCTTGATAGTATGTGAGACATCATGGATAGCCTTTAGTGGGGTTTCTAGTTCGTCATCTAGTTCCAAAAAATTTACTGTCATCAATCCAAACACGGATATTTTATGTAGTTCCTTTTGTAGCTGTTTGATACGTTCAATTTTTTCTTGTTGGTGTTTGATGAGTTCTTTATCAGTCATGATTTTTACTCTCTTTCTTTTATTTATTTATATTAGTATTAGTTTGTTATTAGTTAGTACTTATTATTAAGTTAGTACTTGTTATATAGTTAGTATTTATTAGACGGCAGTTTTTAACATGGCAATTTTTAACATGGCAATTTTTAACATGGCAAAATCTTCCAAGTGTAAAATTATTCTATCTAGTTACCTGTGGATAACTCCTTTGTCAGATTTTCTTTTAAGTAAGTTTTATAGCTCTCTGACATGGGACAATCTGAGAAAAACCGTCTAAATTCTGTCCCATTCCCTCTGCCATGGCTAATCCTCACAGATAGCAAGTACCCACACTGCTCTAGTATTTTGAAATGTCTGTCCACTGTCCGCCTACTGATATTTAACCGTCTAGCGATTTCCTCAGGGTATACAACCCAGTCAGGCTTATTGGTTAAGATTACCGTCAATATGCCTATTGTTGCAGGTTCAAGTCTGTCATCTTGAGTGAAAGCGTTATTGAGCGATGTGTAGTTTTCGTAAGTGTTCCTGATTATGTACTGCATACCTCATATTGCGTCCCCTCTCTCTAAAATTCTTGGCTGTGTGCACCTAAAATGATGTTATAGTATGAATGTCCAGCAGGGATTGTGTACCCTGACAGATTGTCAACCTGTGAGCCATCTGCCATGATATTGATTATCCGTGGTTCCCATTTCTTTTTTATTGATTTCATGGTATAATTACCTCATAAAGTATTTTTCTAGCTCTCAAATGGATTGGCCGTCTTTTGAGGGCTTTTCTTTTAGCTTGTCAAACGTTCCTGATTTAGAAACTTGTTAATAAAGTACTGTTGACCTTTGCCAGTTACAAGTGGTGTCTTGCTTACTGTGATGTGGCCGTCAGCATGTGTAATACTGGTTTCTTTGACTCTGATGAGTCCCATCTCTACGCTCTTTTGTGTTGGCATGTTCCAATCACGCCCATTGCGCTTAATGAGATAGCCGTGAGTTCTGAGCCAATTAAACAAGCGATTAGCTCCCATGTCTATCCCATTCTGTTTGAGCAACTTAGCAAGCTCTCCAACTAAGATAGATGTGTGACTTGCACTGACTGCCTCAGCAAAAAGCACTTTGGGACGGTCAGCCTCAATTTTAGCCTCTAGCTGATGGGCTTTCTTGTCAGCCATGAGCAAGGCTCTTGCCATGATTTTCTCAGGGCTGTTGAAATCTTTTTCAACTTGTATAAAGTATTGTCTGACTTGTTTGCCTCGCTCTGTTCGCTGTATCATGGCAATTTCTTTGGCCATGTCTAGCTTGATGATGTGGTCAACTTGATTAGTTGAATTTCCTTGAGCTGTTACTCTTTTTTGAGTAATAGCTAGATAGTCTTGATTTTCAATAAAACCATATTCTGTCATACGATTAAACCAATCATTGTATCTAGTCTTGACATCTAAAGCCTCATGTAGTTGTCTACCTGACACCACTGGCTCATGGTTGTCATTAAGTGTTACGTTTATGATTTCGTCCATCTGTGCTCCTCTCTTATATGATTTATAATCTTATTGAGATTATAAAAAATTAAACATCAGTAGATGTTACACCTAAAATATCATCAGTAGATACTCCAAAGAATAACGCTAGATTTTTAAGATGTTTCCCGCCAATATTTGATTGGTTTTTCTCCCAATTACTGACAGATGTTTGTGTGACACCTAACTGTCTAGCCAATTCTCGCTGCGACATCTTATTATTTTTTGCTCGCAACTCTGCGATGGTAATCATGTGATGTACCTCCTTTTTTTATCGTTAATGTCATTATATATGATTTTGTATCTCATGTCAACTATTTTTTATGATTTATTTTAATATTTTTTAAAATATTTTTTATTTCTTTCAAAAACATAAAAGTTTTTTCTTATATAATTGATTTATAATCTTGTCTATGATATAATTAAATTATCAAAGGAGGGCAGAACTATGAAACAATTAGGGGATAAGATAAGAGAATTAAGAGAAAGAAAAAACATGACACAGACAGAACTTTCTGAAATTCTAAATATGAAAACATATACAACTGTCTCGAAGTGGGAGAAAAATGAAAATTTCCCAAAAGGGAAAGACTTGAAGAAACTAGCAGAAATTTTCAATGTTACATCTGATTATCTCCTAGGTCTAGCAGATGAAGAAAAAGAAAAATATCATACTGAAAGAAATCCTGAGATTTTAACAATTTTTAAGCAATTAGACAAAGATAGACAATCAAATGTTATAGATTATGCCACTAGCCAATTAAATGAGCAGGTTAGCACCAAAAGCACCACTATCCTAGATAAGTACAAAAATGATGACTATGTTATAGACTACGTAGAGGGCTTGGTAGCTGCAGGCCATGGAACTTTTCAAGAGGATAATCTACACATGGAGGTTAAACTCAGAGCTGATGATGTGCCAGAAAACTATGATACAATAGCTAAGGTAGCAGGGGACTCCATGGAGCCTCTTATAAATGACAATGACCTACTTTTTATCAAAGTTACTAGTCAGATTGATGTCAACTCTATTGGTATTTTTCAGGTAAACGGCAAGAATTTTGTCAAAAAGCTAAAAAGAGATTATGATGGCTCTTGGTATCTTCAAAGCTTAAATAATAGCTATGAAGAAATCCATCTAACAGAAAATGACGACATCCGCACAATCGGGGAAGTCGTAGATATTTATAAAGGTTAAAAAAATATGTGCAATCACTGAACCACATTAAAAGCTGGGAGGTAATTTCATGAAAAAATTATTGTCTTTAGGCTTGTTAAGCCTTTCTGTTGTCACCTTTGTGGCATGTTCTCAAGGAAAAAGCTCATCTTCTGAGGCTGGCTCAACATCAGAGGTTAAAACTGAGCAGTCAACTGAGAAAAAAGTACCGACTGAGTACAAGACAGCTGTAACTAAAGCTAAGCAGTACGCTGAAACTATGCACATGTCTAAAGAGGCGATACGTTCTCAATTAGTAGGATATGAGAAATACTCTCAAGAGGCTGCGGACTATGCTGTAGATAACTCTGATATTGACTACAACAAACAAGCTCTTGAAAAAGCTAAGCAATATCAGGAAACTATGGCCATGTCCCCTGAGGCCATCCGTGACCAACTTGTAAAATATGAGAAATTTACTCAGGAAGAGGCAGACAGCGCTGTTTCTAATCTAAACTAATAAAAAAGCCCCACGCTCACAAAGTTTGGCTACTCTGAGCGTGAGGTGGGATGTATAGAAAAATAGGCATTAAAAAGCCCTCTTTTCTATACCCTATTTTATCAAAAAGGGGGTACAAAATCAATGAAATCAACAAACAAAGTGGCTATCTATGTCAGAGTATCCACTACCAATCAGGCTGAGGAGGGGTACTCTATAGATGAGCAGATAGACAAATTAGAGTCCTACTGTAAAATTAAGGATTGGACGGTCTATAAAGTCTATACTGATGGAGGTTTTTCAGGCTCTAATACTGAGAGGCCTGCACTAGAGAGACTCATCAAAGACGCTGACAAAAAGAAATTTGATACAGTCCTAGTCTATAAGCTAGACCGCCTCAGCCGTAGTCAGAAAGATACACTATTCTTGATTGAGGATGTATTCATCAAGAATGGGATTGAATTTCTGAGCTTGCAAGAGAATTTTGACACCTCTACACCGTTTGGAAAAGCCATGATAGGCCTCTTAAGTGTCTTTGCTCAGCTAGAGAGGGAACAAATCAAGGAACGTATGCAACTAGGCAAGCTAGGGCGTGCAAAGGCTGGAAAGTCCATGATGTGGACTAAGACCTCTTATGGCTATGACTATCACAAAGAAACAGGCACTATGACCATCAACCCAGTCCAGTCTCTAGCTATCAAATTCATCTTTGAGAGCTACCTATCAGGCAGGTCTATCACTAAGCTCAGAGATGACCTTAATGAGAAATATCCAAAAGAAAAACCCTGGCACTACAGAGCGGTCAGAGTGATATTAGATAACCCTGTCTACTGTGGCTATAATCAATTTATGGGAGAAATCTACAAGGGCAATCATGAGCCCATTATCTCTAAAGAAACCTATGACAAGACACAGAGAGAACTCAAAATCAGGCAAAGGACTGCAGCTGAGAATATCAACCCTAGACCATTTCAGGCAAAGTACATGCTTTCAGGGATTGCTCAGTGTGGCTACTGTCTAGCACCCCTAAAAATCATGATGGGCATGATTAGAAAAGATGGCACTAGGTTAGTAAAATATGAGTGTCATCAGAGACACCCTAGAAAGTTGAGAGGAGTCACTACCTATAACGGCAATAAGAAATGTGACTCAGGATTTTACTACAAGGATGAACTTGAGGCTTTTGTCTTGCAAGAGGTCAATAAGCTACAGCATGACTCTGAATACTTAGAGACAATCTTTTCAGACAACCACAAAGAGACTATAGACCGTGAGAGCTATCAGAAACAGATTAAAGAGCTATCTAAAAAACTGAGTAGGCTCAATGACCTCTACATAGATGACAGAATTACCCTGGAAGAATTACAGGCAAAATCTGCTGAATTTTTAAACATGAGAGCCTTGCTGGAAAAAGAGCTAGAAAATGACCCGTCTCTTAAACAAGAGGAAACTAAAAACACTATCAAGCAATCTCTGAATAAAGGAGACATCTCCAAGATGGACTATGAGTCTCAAAAAGCTATAGTCAGAGCCTTAGTCAAGAAAGTCCAGGTCACAGCTGATAGCATTGTCATCAAGTGGAGGATATAGAGAGAGTTTTACTATCCCTCATTTCAATCAAGGATAGTAAAATTACTTAAAAACCGCTTTTATCTCCTTATCGTTTCTCAAGGAATTAAGAAGAGTTATTGTCGTTCTTATCTGCTTGTCATTTTGTAAGGAATTAAGGAGAGTTATTGTCGTTCTTATTTCCTTATCATTTCTCAGGGAGTTAAACAAAAAAAGACCGCTCAGTTTTTGAGCGGTCTAGGTGTAATTAAATTTTGAAAGTCTTTCTATTTTTATTTTTTTATTTTGCTGTAATGAGCCCGTCAGGCTCTACTGTAAATTCAGGCTTGTCTGCCATTCTACCATCTGAAAGTAGCAAGTACCAGCCATCATTATATTTGATGAAACAATCAGATTTCATGTCTCCATTTACTACATCTAAGTAGTACCATTTGTCATAATATTTGACCCAACCAGTGACCATAGCGCCATCTCTGCTGAAATAGTACCACTTGCCATCAATCTTCTTCCATCCAGTAGCCATTTCCCCTGACTTATCGAAGTAGTACCATGTTCCATCTGGTCGTTTCTTCCACTTGTCAGCGAGCATATAACCCGAGTCATCGAAATAATACCAAGTTCCGTCAATCTTTTCAAACTGCTCTTTAGGATAAGAACCGTCTGAGCGTACATACCAATAGCCCTTATCGTTTTTTTGCCATCCTTTTTTAATTTCAAGACCGTTTTCGATATCGTGCTTGAATTGTTCACGACTAATACCCCAACTTGCTAAGTAAGGATACGGATCAACGTGGTCGCTAAAATTGTTAGGTTGGTTATTCGTACAGTATTCGTGCGATTTAATACCTTCTAAATCGTCTGAATCAAGAGTTTTTGGAAGTCCTGCTTCATCTGCAAGATTGCGTAGCAATTCGATATACAGTCTGTAATCTTCCATAAATTCTTCTTTAGTTGAATGACTTTCAATCAACTCAACTGCTGCGTAGGTTTCGTAGTTCCAACCACCACCGACATCATAAGACCCATTATTTACTGGTCCGACTTGCATTACACGCCCATTCCCGACAACGTGAGAGAAAAAGCCAGATTCTACTGGTCTGCGCATGTGGTAGTCTGCTTCATTTTGAGCAGTTGAGTTTTTGTTGCCCGTTGAGTGAGCATGAATTTGATGATAAGGAGCGTATCCGATTTGTGGAAGTCCTTCTCTATATCTGCTTGTATCAATATCCATTTTTATTTTTCCTTTCTTATGGTAAAACGCCCGGCCACGGTTCACTCGTTAAGTACGAGATTGAGCTTACACGGATATCTCCGATGTCACGGTCTGTTGGTACTGGGTCTGTAAATTGAAAACGCAACATGTTACTGTCTCCGTAGCCTCCTAAGTACCATGTGCCGTAAGGCGTTCCTTTGTCATTGTAAATGCTGCCAATTAAACTAGCCTCAGACCTGAAACCTTGAGGTACACCACTTAAACCTAAAATATAGCAATTTCTTTCTCTGTCGCTACCTTGTGCCTCGTATCCTGCGCCACCTCTACGAATGACACCGAACCAACCCCAAGAAAGCCCACCGAATTGATACATAACAGTGTCATTTTTCCTGCGTACCTTTAAATATGAGCTTCCTAGTTTAGAACGGATGTTTAAAGTCCGCCAGCCTGTGTCCCCTGTCAGTACCTCCCAGCCCTGAGAGCCGTCCCCTGAGCGTTTAATCCACTTTAGGGCTCCATTTGTGACAGCTGTGTCCACATAAGTAGTCCCTACAGGAGCGCTTACCTTGCCATTAGGCATACCAGTTCCGTGGATTTCATACTGACTGGCTGGAGCGCTTGGCAAAACAATGCTACCACCTCCACCAGATAAGCTGACAGTATTGTTAATGAGACTGAGCTTTTGAGGCTCTTTATGTTCAATGACTGAAAGTCTTTGTTTGACCTCTGTATCGTTGTAAGGCTGAGGGATTTCAGACTTTTTAGCGTACTCCTCAAGACTTTGGTGCTGAGTGAGATAACCCTTACTTGCAAGAGTCTCCTCTGTCACAAATTTTGAGGTATCTACTCCAGTCTTATTTTCAAGCCGTCCCACTCGTTCCTTGAGCTCTGTGTCATTGTATGGCTCAGGGAGTTCTGAGTGTTTAACGTAGCCATCCAGGCTCTGATGTTGAGTCAAGTAGCCTTTGCCATCTAGCTCTGACCTAGTGACTAGGCTACTAGTGTCTACACTTGGCTTGTTCTCTAAAGCCTCTACACGCCCTACAAGAGGCTTGTCATTATAGATGGTGTCATTGTCAGGCTTAGCCTTTAAAGTCTCAATATCGTCCAAAATATGAGCGATTTCACTCTGATTAGCCTTGGTTGCTAACTCAGCTCTTAGCTCACTGTCATCATAGGCTGTGCCTGGAGTGTTATTTTTAGGCAGTAAACTCTCAAGCTCATCCTTTGTCACAATATCCTTGACATCTATGACACGCTTTGTCTGAGACTCCATGACAGGTGCCTGAGTAGCCTTATCAATTTCAGAGATTTTGACACAAAAAGAAAAAGCATACACATCAGCTGCTTTCTCAACTTTCTCAAAATAGATGTATCCTGTGACTGTCTCACTGGCAATTATCAGAGAGTTATCAAATTTAACTGTAAAGCTGTTGTCATCTATCGTAGCCTCTACCTCTTTATAGCGCTTGGTGCCTTTAAAGTGAAAGAGACAGATGACTTTCTCAGCTGTCAGCTCGTTCATCGTGAAATGAAACTCAGCTACATTCTTATCTTTGCTGTAAATCTCATGATGGAGCTTGTCAATCCCTCTGACATTGCTGGTTAGCTCTATCTTTTTGCTGATAATTTTTTCCAATTTTTGCCCTCCTTTCCAAAAAAAGAGAGCCTACTAGGCTCTCTGTGTTAATCTTCGCTAGGCTCTGTATATGTTAGAGCTCGCTCACTGTCTGAAATCCCTGCTGTAGTAGGGTCAGGGACAATGTTTAGGGCGCTCACGATTGATAAACCAATAAGATAAGGGTTTGATAAGAATTTCAAGAACAACTCATAAACTCCAGCCCAGCTAGTCAAATCCTCAAATTTCAACCCAAAATAAGTCAAAATTGGTAGGATGATAGCAAGCAATAGGCGGATGACAAAAGCTCTGTTCTTAAAGCGTACTAGCCAGTTAATTTTCATGTTAATTCCTCACTTCTAAATTGTTGTATTTTTGGTAGAGGCTATCAATGTATCCATTGCCTCCAAGTTTCTTGTAGCTATTGTGCATTTTATGCACAATGTCAGACTCATGAACCGTGGTATATCCACGATTGATTGCCGTAGTCATGTCTCTCTCAAGTCTCAGATACATTGTGACCAGATGAGCCTCATCATGTACTACTAGTTTATCGTTGACCTCACTTATTTTTTTGTTGTTATCCTCTCCAACCTCTCTGATGTCATTGACTGATGACTGGATAGTCCCTAGTTCATCTTTGAGCTCATGAAATTGCTGTTTATTCAAGTTGGCTGACTTGCTTGCTGTAAGTCCGAACCATCCAGTAGCAATAACACCCACAGTAGGGGCTAGATGTGCTATTAAATCTGATATAGTCACGCTTGCCCCCTCCTTTCTTATTGTGGCACTGCCTCAGTATTCAACTCTGTTCTTGATGTTGGAGTATTTTCTTTTGGTGGTTCCCATTTCCAAATACCAATCTTTCCATTTTTATCAAGTTCTTCAAGTTCTTTCAATGTCTGACCCTGATAAGTAAACGGCTCATTTACTTGTACCATGACACGCTTGCCCTCTTGGAATTGCTCGCTGTGCTCTGGGTTTTCAATCGTGAAAATTTCTTGTGATTGGTAAGTCTTGCCAGTTTTACCGAGATCAACCAATTCAAGACCACGCTTAAATACTGTTGGATTAAGCGGGTTATCCGTATCAGTTACACGAGCCAATACCGCCCAATCTGCAACTGCTTTTACTTCCGCAATCTTAGCATCTTTTTGCTCAAGTTTTGCTTCGTATTCTTGCGCTTGAGTTTGCAAGTCTTCTTGAAGCTTCTTCACACCATCCGCTGGATTCAGCTCAGTAGCTACTTGACCGAGTACGGCTTGAATAAGGACTTCATCTGTTTCGTTCACACGGTCACCGATTAGTACACGGTCAAAAGCTGTGTATGGTGCTTCTTGACGAATTGCAACGAAAGTACGGTTGTTTTCTTGTAAGTATTTGTTTACTACTTTAAATGTCATATATTATGCTTCCTCTTTTTCTGTTTCTTTCTGTGCTTCTGCTTGTAGTTGTTGAAGCTGCGCATGCGCTTCTTCATAAAGTGCCTTGTAGTTTGCGCATTCAATCGTCTTGTTTGCGAGTTGAATTGCTAAATCATTGATGATTTTATCTGTTGTGTTCATGAAATTCCTTTCTAAATCTTGAGGTTATAACGTCCCGGTGCTCCGAGTTTGTTGCGTTTAAAATGAGCTTCAATACCTGCGAAATTCTTATCGATTAAATCGAATAGATAAACTAAAGAATGGCCACGGATTACAATATCTCTTGTTTCTGTATTGATTTGTACTCCTCCGCCTTGCGAATTTGGTAAAAAGTCCATTGACTTTCCGTAAAATGTTATAGCTGTTTGAACGTTATCCCCTGAACGACCATTCCAAATTTGAATGCCAGCAGATGTGTGTTCGATACCTGTAACACCGTTACGGTTACTCATTAATTGAGTATATGCGCCAGGAACTCCGTTTAGTATACCTTGACCAAAGACAAGGAATTGCATAGGTCTGTTAGGGAATCTATTCCTGATTCCTACCGCTTCCTTATTCATGTCAATCCAGCCAGTCTGTAAATCAAAATCTGTAACGCCGTTTAGAGAAGATAGCTTACCGCCTTTGATGATGTTAGCCGTCAATCCTTCTGTGACAATGTTTTTTGCTGAAATATTGATAATATTAGCCTTGCTTGCGTCAATTTCTCCGATGTGAGCCGTGCCAATTTGAGCGTTGCCGATCATAGATTTTTTAATCACACCGTCTTGGATATAGGTTTTTTCTCCGACTGAGATTAGACCCTCGTTGATTTTAACTGAGCCGTCAGGATTTAGGTTAATAGCACCTAGTACATCACTAGCGCTGTTCAGAGTTCTAACAGACCATGAGTTAGATAACAGTGTCATTTGTGCCCGTGTAGCCTCTGAGGTTTTTTTTGCCTCCTCAGCCTTTTCAGCCACTTTAATTGCCTGTATTTGAGCATTTTCTGCTAGTTCTTTAGCCTCTTTTGTCTGTTTGTAGGCGTCGTCAAACTGGCTAGGCTTGTAAACCCCTGTTCTACTACCTCTAACTAAAATAGGTTCTTTAAACTCAACCCAGCCGTTTTTACCAAGGTAAATATAAAATGGATAGTTTTCATCTTCACCAAAAGTGAAATCATCTTGAACGGTAAACGTTCTTTGAAACTCTTGCCATTCATCTGACGCTTGAGTGTTAGGGTTTGCTAAATCAGCGGACAATAGATGTTTATTTAATTTGTGGTTTTTTACAACAAATACAAAGTTAGTATCAACTGCTTGCTTAATACGATACTTAAAACCTAGTGTGTATGTTTCACCACGATAGATTTTTTTAACGTAAATAGGGAGTGTGAAACCACTAAAATTATAGCTTGTTAACCCTTGCGCTTTGATTGTAAATACTCCATCATTAACAAAGACCTCAACACCTTGTCTTGAAGCGTTGACAAGTGTGTTTGTTGACATAGTCAATGAATTGACAATCAAGTTGTTATCGTCTGTAACGTACTTACCAACCTCAGTCTGGAATATCTCGCTACTCATGACAAGCCGTGATATCTTGTCAGGTGCTCCTTTCTCGGTTGTTCCTAAGATACGCTCATGGAGTTGGGCTGTTTCTCTTAGCTGTTGAAATTCTGAAAGAGAAACCTTGCCATTTAGGTCAGTCCTTAAATTAGCAATTAAGTTAGAGGTTTCTACAGCCGTTTGATTGGCCTTATTTAAAGCCTGTCCTGCCTTACCGTCAATTTGAGCGGTCTGAGTTTTCAAAATAGATAAATTTTGTTCATTATCTTGCCTGTATAGTGACAACTCTTGACCTGTTGAGTTAGAGGTGTTTATAGCATCTTGAGCAAGTCTCTTAGAGGCCTCAGCTAATTCTTGAGTAGCATTTGACTTTTCTAGTAAATCAGAAACTTTCTTGTTAGTTTTATCGTTTAAAACCTCCATTTTAGCGTTGACAGACTCAAGCTCTTGCTCTACCTCTCTCTGGACACGGTTAATATCCTCAGTGTCAAGCCGTTTTTCCCACATGCTACCATTCCAGATATACATCCGTTGATATTGGCCATTCTTCTCAAACCACGTATCACCTATTTTGTGCTCAACATTTTTAGCTGGTGTTTCATACCAGATTTTATTACCAGTGCCACTGATAAGATGTTGAGGTAGAGCGCTCTCAATAGCAGACTGTTTACTCTCAACAACCGATAGACGGTCAGCAATTCCTGCAGTCATACTAGATGATAGTGACTGTCCGATAGTGCCAAGCGTTATCTCCTCATTAGAGTCAGTGTAGACATCATAGACCACCTTGACTACTTTCTCAGTAGTCGTAGTGATGTCAAATTGTGGATAGTAGAGAGGGATGATGTCACAGAGCTCAACTTCCTCCATGACTCCAAAATCTTGATAGTCCAAAGTCTGTGACAAATCCACATAAGAGACCTCTGTAGAGATTTTAGGAGCACCAATATTATTGCTCTTGATGTAAGACTGAGCTAGTGACCTCAATTTTTCAGCTGTTGGGGGGTGTTTATCATCAAATTTACTTGAGAAATCTACGAGAGATATTCTTCTCTGAGCGTATAGTCTCAAGTAAGAGCTATCTATGATGTGCTCTGGTAATGTGACTAAGACCTCTTTTGACTCCTCACTTGACCCATTATTTGATGGTGTGTAACGTGCAAAAGGATAGATTGAGGTGTAATTCCCGTTTAAAAGCCTTTCCTCCTCAACACTGAGTAGGTTGCGCCCATACTCTAGCACTGTAGGAGCTTTACGCCCCATCTGTTTATGTAAGATAATAAGGTTATTATCGAACTCATACTCACCACCAAAAACATCAAGGATGGAGCCTGAGACCCCACCTAATGCTTTCCTGGCACTTCCAACCTTATCTACTTCCCATGAGATATTACCTGTAGTTTGGATGTCTGAGCTAACATCAAATACATCATCTCCTACTAGGTTATCTTTCCAAAGTCTAAGAGCTGCCTCAGCGGTAATATTTGAGGCTTTTACAATAGGTTTCAGGGCAATATCTGAGGTTCTCATAGAGATATGGCGGGCGTAAATTTCAATGTGTTCACTACTATTCTTGACTATACGGTTAATCTCAAAGGTCTGCCATTTAGTTCTCCTACCAGCGTCTGACTTGATTTTCATTTCCTCTTTAAATACAGAGGCAAAATGGCCATTCACTGGATATTTGATATATAAATCATAGTTACCATTCCTTTCTCTGGTAACAGTGACCTTATAAGCGTCTGAAATCTCACCCAGCCCAAAAGTTCTAAATGAGCGTTCATCAGCTCTATATAATACTGGGTTCATAGTTTAACCCCCCAATTCGGAACGGCTGTGATGGTAAAATTACCAGTCCATGAAATACTATTTTCTCCAACATCAAATAGAGGCATTCTGTGCTTGCCGTTTCTTGTGATTTTATCCCAGGCTGACAGGTTGCCACTATATACTAGATGTTTTTGCATGTCTATTGTGAGTTCATTTTGGACGCTCTCAAGTGATAACTGGTAGCCATTGATGGTCAAAATACCATTACCGTTGCCTCTAATTTTGATTAGTGGCTTAGATTGTACGTTACCCAAATTTTTAAGGGTCATCCCGTTTGTCAAAGGGATTTCATTGCGCCCAGTTTTTAAAAATTTGATAGGGTGAATTAAAAAATTCAATTTCACCTCACCAAAATTCCTAAGTAATTCCTTAACACTAAATGACTCAATGAAAGTAGCAAGATAGATATAATCAGGCTCCCATGAGAACTCTAACTCTTTCCATCCTTTAACATTGAGCCAGTCACTTATAGCCACCTCTGATGTTGTTAATCTCTCCACTGTGTGGAATTTCATAGGAAACTCACGCTTTACAGGTTTAAGTCTTTGATTATCTTTCAAAAGCACCCCGTCACGCCCTGGCACCTCAATAGTCTCAACATCATAAGAGGTGGAGCTGAACTCAATATCATTTATAATATTTAACCCAAAATCACTAGATTTCTTGCCATCAAATTTAATAAATGTGCTCATCAAATACCTCCTAATCTCTCTTGTTCTCTATTTGTGTACCATGCCATCTCTTTCATGAGGCGTTGTATGTCACGTTTTTCAGTCTCATCTACCTTGTTACCATGGTAGTTAAAAGTGTACTGGTTGTTAATTTCTGCATTAGTCCCTGAGTCAGATTTTTCAGTCTTAGCTTGTGCAAGTCCAAGGCTCATCTTTAAAGATTGGCTTAATGTGTTATTACCAAGACCAAGCAAGTCCTCAGCGTCAAATTTAAAGGCTGACATCTCTTTCTGGACATAGGCAAGACTATCAGTGACATCTGAGGTATTTTCTTCAATACCTACAGCGATACCTTGAGCGATATAGCGCCCTACGTTATCTCTAAATAGCCTTGATGGTGAGTGTATTCTAGCTCTAGCTCTTGCAGCTCTCTCAGCTTGAGCAACAATGGCATTAGCTGCAGCTGTCACAGCCCCTAAGGCTGAATACATACCACTTGCTAACCCTTGACTAATCATAGAGCCTACATAGCGCATAGTGGATACGCCTCTCATCCCTATTGATTGAATAGAGTTGACCATTGATGACATTGCTGATGTAGCTGAGCCAATGCCTGAGCGTATGCCGTTTGTTATTCCTGTTGAAACTCCACGCCCTGCCTGTTGACCTGCTTGAGTCATTTGACTTGCTGATTGTCTTACCACATTAGTCATCTGTTGCATACTTGAGCTCATTTGTGAGACAGCTTGCGCCATTGCTGACCTAATCACTGAATTAAGCTGAGACATAGCTGATACAGCAGAGCTAGAGATGTTAGCAAAACTAGAGGCCACTGTAGGAGCGGATGTAGCTAATTGCATGATAGATGTGTTAGCTGTCATAGCTGAGGTTGAAATCGCTGAGAATAGGCTAGGAATTGTGCCTAGCACCCCACCTAAAGCGCTAATGACTCCATTTACTGCTGAGAAACCTAAAGCCATTGCTGATGTAGCTGACATAGTGCCCATCAAGGCACTTGATAATGCTACAAGGGCGCTCTGTAAGACAGTAATGCCTGAAACAGCACCAGATAAACTACTGAATGAGGCAACTGCTAATGTAGCGAATGCACTTATTGCTGCCCCTGCTGTTGTCAGAGAGCTTGGTAGTTGGTTAATGCTTGTACTTAATGCATTTAATGCTGTTGGTAGTGTCTGAATAGATACGCTTGCAAGTTGAGCGGATGTAGCTATCAACATTAGGCCTGTTCCTGCTTGTTGCAAACCATCTCCAGCCCCAACTATACCTGAGTGAGCTATAGCAAATAGCCCTGCAGCAAGAGCTGTTAAAGTCCCTGTAAGGTCAGCTAAATTAAGGCCTACAAGTAACACAATACCCTCAGCCATCAACTTCACGCCTTGCCCTGCATTTTTAGCAGCGTTCCCAACAGACTCAAGTACATTGGCAATCCCATCTAAAATTGTTCTAATTGCGTCCCCTGTGGATGTAATCACAGTAGAAATCCCATTAAATACCGTTTCAATACCTTTACCGATACCTTGAGCAGCCGTAGAGATTGACTCTCCTACAGATGTAAAGACGGTAGCGATACCTTGTAGAGCAGTATTGATGGATGTACCTACTGAGCTGATGACCGTTGAAACGCCATTTAATGCACTTTCAACACCAATACCGATACCTTGAGCGGCTGTAGATATTGACTCTCCTACTGACCTGAAAACATCAGCAATGCCTTGTAGAGCAATATTGATGGATGTGCCTACTGAAATGATGATGGTAGCTATACCATCCATAGCTGAGTGAATACCATCAGCGATAGCCTGAATGATACTGATAATCTGAGGCGCATTGCTTGAAATCGTATTGACAATCAAGGCAAAACCATTGGCAATAGCGTCAACCAGTACGGCTATAGCTAGTGTAGCAACTGCGACACCTGCTCCAATCATCAATACTGTAGCCCCAAAGGCTAAGAGTCCGATGGCTCCAGCTGTTAATGCAGCACCTAGTGCAGCAGCACCCACGGCAAGCAAGGCAATCCCTGCCACAATCCCTACAAGAGCGATAGCAGCACCTGCTCCAGCTGATGATAATTGTATAGCAGCTTGTACTAAAATATAGACACCAGCAGCTGCTAGTAAGACCCCAGCTCCTACCATAAGCGCAGCAATTCCTAACTGCATAACTGAGCCAGCGCTTGCGCCTGCTGTGGTACCGACTGCTGTATTTCCAGCACTCATTGCAGCACTTGCTCCAGCGTTTGCAGCTTGAGCAGCGGTCAGTCCTAGGATGTTACCAATCAATGAAATAAGATTTTTCCCAAAATCAAAAGCTGACTTGAGCTCTTTAGCGATTGTGACTCCAACCTGAATACCTTTCAAAGCAACAGCCATAGTCACTAGAGCTGTAGCTACACTTCTAATAGTGTTAGCGTCCAGCCCTTTGATAAAATTAGCGAAAGAACTTGCCATCTGTGATACAAAGTTGACGATTTTGCCAGCTGACTCTCCGATAGTCTCCCATGGGATGAGGTCTGATAGCTTGTCATAGAGGTCAAGTGCCGCCTCTGATAAGTCCTTAAAGGCTTGATAAGCGTTTTTAATTGCTCCAGTATTAGAGAAAGCCTCAAGGGCAAACTGAATACCTGCAGCTAGGTCTTGAATGACCTTATTTACAAAAATGATGATATTTCCAACACCCTCAGTTAAATTGTCAAATCTATTGATGTGACTTGTCAGCTCGCTAAAGACTGACATAGCTGTCACTCCTATATCTCTGATAGTATCTGAAATATATTCAAAGACTCCAATTTTATTAAAGACTGCAAAGAACTCTGAGACAGTCTCTCCAGCTTTAGCAAAGGCACCTGTAATAGTTGAGATAAACCCATCAATGTCAATGCCCTCTAAGAACGCCCCTAGCTTATCAGCTACGCTGTCAAAATTGATTTTGTCTAAAGCGTCTGAAATCGCATTGACTGCCTTGATACCAAACGAATTGAGTTTGTCAAAGGCTGGCATTAGCTTATTAGAGAGGCTCTCTTTTGCCC
>ERZ772956.1228-NODE-1228-length-17802-cov-8.100411_pt1 | contig 17802 bp, 19 predicted proteins | sample MGYA00580683_ERZ772956 | MGnify/ENA primary metagenome ERZ772956 (study PRJEB29015, sample SAMEA2738077) | human oral metagenome | biome: human oral; feature: human-associated habitat; material: saliva | place: China | collected 2212 ... | reverse complement strand
AAATAATCGTTATTTTCTTTTACTTTTGTTTCTGTTTTCATTTTTTTCTCTCCTTTAATTAATTAATTCTAAGATAATTTTTATGCATGCTAAAATTAAATCTATAATATTTTAGTATGCAACTATATAAATTATTATACACTATTTAAAAGCTTATGTAAACGTTTTTTATTTTCAGTAACTTTACTCTAAATTTATGCTCTGCACTTATTTATAATTTTCGCATAGTAAAAGCCCTATACCTTAGTATAGGACTTTTATTATTAATTATTTAATTATGTGTTCTATTTAAATTGTTTATTGCATTATCAAGTCCACCTGTTGTTGTACTTGTGTTTCCAGTATTTCCTGAATTTGTACTTCCTGTATTACTTGATGTGTTTCCTGGATTTGTTCCTGGTGTTGTTGATGATGAACCTGATGTATTACCAGTATTAGATGCTGAATCTGTTCCTGGTGTTGTTATTTGTGCTGGTGAGTTATCTTCTTCTACTTTTATTCTTTCTTCTTTACCTGTTGCATCTTTTGTTACTGCATATATTCCGAAGTTCTGTTTTGCTTACAGTTACAATATATTGTATTTTTTTAGAGTTTGTATTAGTTGCTGATGGTTGTAATTCTACAGATATTTCACTTTTTGGTGTTATTGTTACATTCCATACTCCTAAGCTTTCTGTATCTTTTAATGATGGTTTTCCTTTAAACGTTTTTGTAAACGTATCTACATTAAATTGTCCATTTGCATCTATGAATGATGAAGTGTTTTTCTTGTAATCTGCTGCCACTTCTAATAATGCTTTGCTTCCTTCTGTAAATGGTAACTTATTCTTATCAGTATTTGTATTTCCTGAACCATTTACATTATTTTCTTCTGTTTTATTGTTTTTTTCAGATGATGTACTTTCTATAGATGCCATTTTTGCTTCTAAAGTTTCTATTTTATCTTTTTGTTCTTTAACTGTTTTTTGAAGTCCTGCAGTATTTGTTGTTGATACTACATATATAAGTCCAAAACATAATATAACAACTAATACAAGATTTATAATCCCTAACATCATTGCAATATTTCCTTTTGGTTTTTCATTAAATGATGAGTTATTTGTTCCAAAAACTCCCATATTAGCATCATTATTCATACTATTTACTCCCATGTTAAAATCTTCTTCCATATTTTACTCCTTTAACTCCTATTTCCCATTTGTTCTATTTCTAAATAGATTTACACCAGTTGATGGTTCTTTGTTATCTTTTCCTTCTCTACTGTTTGAATTTTCTTCAGCTTCTCTTGTCCCTGAATTTGTATTTGTTGTTCTTCCTTCTGTAGATGTTGTTGTCGTAGTATTTGCAAAAGGATTTGATTTCCCACTTGCAAATCTTCTTGTCTTATCAAGAGCAATACTATCTAATTCATATGTTTTTCTATTAACTGTTGCATTTACTGTTCCATCTTCTACTTTATCTGTAGTTAATGATACAACTTTTGCATCTTTAGAATATTTTTCTATACTTGGTATATTTTTTTGTGTTGCCACAAAATTATATAATACAAGCCCTGTTGTAATTATTATTATACATAAAACAACAATTCCTACAAATATTTCTTTAATTGCCTTCATTTATTTATCCTTTCCTATTGTCCTTGTTTTTTAGCCGAACTATTATTATTGCTGTCATTACTGTTATTATTAGGTGCTACTACAGTTTGTGTAGCATTTTTTAGTTCAGTTGTAGATCCGTTGTTGCTTACTCTTTGCGCTTCATTTTTTATTTTTTCTTCTTCAGTTAGCTGTGTTTGTGGTCTATCATTAGCTAGTGGATCAACTATGTTGGGATCAAATCCTTTTGTATTAATTGGAACCCCTTTTACTGTAAATGTTGCAACTAGATTAGAAGCTGATGAAGAAGTAGTTGGTGTTGTTTGTCTTGTGTTTGAAGATGTTGTTGTTTCTGTTGCTGTTGTTGTTGCTCCTTCTGGAAGTAAGCTAAAGTTAGATATTCTTGCAACTAATCTTTCGTCTCCTTCTATTTTGTATAGGAATTCAACAATATTTGAATATTCTCCTACTACCTTGAAATTTAAATCCCATAATTTAAAATCTGTATTGTTAGCAAGTTCTTCTCTTGAAGTTCCATTTGATATGTCTAATCTTAATTTTACTCCTTTATCTGTTGCGTAATTTCCGAAGAACTGTCCATAAGAATTCTATATCATAGCTTTCTATTTGTACTCCACCTTCTGCTCCAGCTGTTTTTGCTGCTTCTATCTTATTTAAATATTCTTCTTTTACTTGTTCAAATTCTTTTACTTCTTTATTTAAATCTGCTTTTGCTCCATTATATTTTGTTGTAGATTTTTGTCTTAATTCTTCTATCTTTGCATCTAATTCTTTATCTTTTTCACCTATTTGTCCATAACTTAATATCTCAAAACCTAATATTTTAGAACCTCTTAACACTACAGTTATACCAAAAATTAGAGTAATTAAAACTAATCCCCATATTATATATTTTCTCATACTGTTAAATCTCCTTCTAATTTAAATTCTAAAATACCATTTGTTTTATTTTCTTTTGTTGTTACAACATTTGTAAGTATTGAATTGTCTTTTAGTTTATCTAAGAAGTATCCAAATTGTTCATATGTTGCTGTTTGTGCTGTTATTGTTACTCTTCTATTCTTTTCTATTATTTTTGTTATAGTTAAGTTTTTAGGTATTAGGTTAGCTATACTTGTAAGAAGATTTGGAACTGAATCTTTTTCTGTATTTTGTTGATGATTTCCATTACCTGGTTTTTGTGATAATCTTCTTAAAAGATTGCTGTATTCTTCTTTTCTTTCATTTATACTTTGTTTATCTGCATTAATCTTAGCTATTTCTTTTTCTTGTTCTGATATACTTGTTTCCACTTTTTGCTTTGTTTTTTCATTTATACTTGTTATATACATTGAAAATCCTGCAAAAACTATAACTGCAAGTAATATCGCTAAAATCATTCTTATTCCAAATATTTCTGTTGCATCTAGTTTTTCTCCAAAGTTCATATCTACTTGTATGCTTTTTAAGTCTCCTATTTCTATATTTCCAAAATTATTTTTATTTTCCATTCTAAAAGACATGTATTTTCTTTCATATCCGAAGTGCTTCACATGCAAGTGCTATTGCTGAGTTTACATCAACATATTCTTTTACTGCAACTTTTTTTTGTCCTTCTATTCCTGCTGGTCTTAAGATATCACATTCTACATCGTCTATAAGTTTTTCTATAAATGTTTCTAGATTACTTATAGTTGCACCAGTTCCTGATATATATATCTTCTTATATATCCCTGGTCTTTTTTTCATTACTGATTTAATTTCAGATACTATTTTCATTATTTCTGAAACAATTACTGGTGCATATTCATTTCCTTCAAATGATATTTGGTCCATATCATCTGTTGGAAGTACCATATTTCTTAATACTTCATAAGATTTTGATATTGAATTTTCTTCATTATTTATTGTATTAATAATATTTCTTGTTCCTGTAGGTATTCTAGTAACTTTTACTGGTTCTGAATCATATACTTCTGTTATATATGTTTCTTCTTCAATGTTGACTATAAGGGCTGGAAGTGGGCTTCCATACACATTTGAAATACTTATTCCTATTGGCATTTGTGAATATAACATTACATTTGGTCCAAATAGATTCGCTCTTGTTTCCATTGCAACTTTTTCTTGTATTCCTAATAGTACATGTAATTTTTCAGAATCTGCTGGATTTTTACTTAATATGTACCCATATTCCAACAGCTCTGGTCTCATCTTTTGTTTTTCTATTATTTCCTCATATGCAACTTCTACTGCTTTATCATAGTCTTTCTTTTTTAACATTGAGAAAATACTTGTTTCTTCATAGTGAATTTCTGTCGCATTTATAACAACATTATTCTTACTTGAGTTTGTTTCTTCAATTATTTGGTTTAGTAATTCTTTATGGTTTTCACCATATTTCATACCATAAGACTCAACCTTAAGTTTGCCTTTTGTTCCATCTAACTTTGCATATTTTATAATATTTCTATCTATAAATATTCCTAATGCACTTGCCATTATTATTACTCCTAACTTTCTTCATTTTCTGTAGGTGTAGGTAGGTCTAACACTACTTTTACCTTAAACATATATGTAATTGCATTCCATATTCTTTTGAAGAATGATGGTTTTACTTCTTTAGTAACTTCTTTTATAAGTTCAGTATATATATCATTATCTTCCTTATCAGAAAACTCCGGCATAGAATTTACGTCTTTAATTGCTTGTATATAGCCCCTATTAAAAAACGGATAATTGGAGATACTTCTCCAGCCTAAATCTCTAAAACGATATGGATTTTTACTTACATACTCACATAACTCAAAATCATCTCTATCTACTAAGAAATATATACGAGCCCATATCCTTGCTAAAACATTTTGAAATATGCCTCTACGTTGCCCTTGTGCTCCAAATAACTGATTCAAATAGGAGCTTTCTTTATCTAATGATTGCATCATATTTAGAGACTCTTTATAAGCCTTTTCAAATATCAGCCAAACCCAAAACCTTATATCTCCTAATAAGTATGGAGGTAACTCCTTTAAGACATTATATAAGATTTTTCCATTTTCATACTCAACGTCATAGTCATTAGCCGCTGATACGGCATACAACTTAAAGTCTGGTATTCTATAGGGTTTATCTACAAAAATAGGTTCATCTAAATCTTTTAGTGCCGTATTAATCCAATCTCCACTATCTCTATTAGAGGTAAATAATTCTTTAATTTGTTGGATATTAGTTTTAAGATGAGCTAAAGCTTTTTCTGATATAACTTTTACTTGTATAGTATCCATCATTCATCACCTTCCTCTCTAAATTTTAGAATATCATTTAGTGACGTAATTAGCGATGATCCTAAAATCTCTTGCGCAATAACGAAGCAATCGCCTTCAAGTAAATCATCCTCCATTAATTCTTTTTTATATGTTTTAAAATAAGAATCACAAACAGATCTAAACCAAGCATATTCATCATATAATTCATCAATTGAACTATCATTAAATTTTAGATTAAGTTTTAAAGAGTTTAAAGAAAATGCTAATGCAGGAACTGCAAGTAAGCCTAGTCCAACACTAATCAATTTAGGATTTTGTTTAACAAAGTTAAAGTTATTATATGCTTCGTCTGGCAAAAGTATATTAATTTTAGCTCCATTACTATCAAAAGCTACATTTTTAGCATCCTCTTTTCTAACCACTTGAAAAATAGATGGCAACTCACTAGGCTCTACCTCATTAATATTTACATGTAAGGAAAATCCATCATCAGCAGCAACTATATCATAAGGGTCAAATGTATAATTAAATTTTTTATAAGGATGTTGAAATGACTTACTATGAAAACTCTCAATCCGTTTCTTTGCAATTAAAAATGATGATACAACTAAATTACCATTAATTTTATTTAATGGAAGATCTATATCCATCCCATCTTCATAAATAATAAATTTATCACGATATAAAGACTGCGAACATTCAACTACAAGAATTGAAGATAGCTTCTCCTCTTTATATAGATTTAATAGTTGTTCTTCTTCTAGCTCAAACCGAACATTTTTTAAACGAATATTTTGATTTATAACTTCTGGAAGTCCATTTTCCAAATCTACTACAAGTTTATATGTACTATCTGGCATATAAGTACTTAATTCAGGATTATTATTCAGTAGAGGATATGGAAAGAGTCTTTTACCTAATTTCATCTAATTCAACCTCCACTGCTAGTTTCTCATCATTTGTAATTTTATATTCTAAGATATATTTTTGATTTTCCTCTAAATCAAATCCATATATAACTTGATTATTACGAATATTACAAGGCACCTTATTTAAACTAGCACTAAGAATATCTAACTGAGGTCGATCACTCCCCATACCACATGCAAACAACTTAAGTTCACAATTGCTTGCATTACATGGTGCATCAAAAAATAGCGTATACTCTTTTGTAGAATCATGATACATAGATGCAAATTTAATATTATCTATTCTTCTATTACCACTACGGTTAGGATTACTTTTCGCCTTTTTCTTCTTCCTAGTTTTTTTAGGTTTGTTATGACTTCTTCTTTGAGCAAATGATATTGTAGCCTTTTCTCGAAGTGATTGCTTACCACTTTCAGAACCAAGGTCTTGAAGGTCAGGAATATAATGACTAGCTAAAGGCAAATCCGTTGTATCTTCAATATTAGCCATTGCCATATTACTAATATATTCTTTTATTGCTCTATCTATTGAACGTACTAATCCTTTATATCTCTTTTTCGTCTCTTTATCTGTGATAAGTTGCTCAACTTCCCATTCTGTATGCTGTGGATTTTCAATCTTTCTTAGCATTTCATTTACAACTGGGTCCTCAATAACACATACTGCAGAATACAAACATGGTATTTCAGGTGCATACTTCTTAATTTTCATATAAGGATGTCTAATAATATCACATTGATTACTAACAATTTCATTAGTTTGAAGATTATATAACTTAACCTTAATTTTAATTTCACCATAATCATTAGGTAATTTTATAGTTTCAAAAGGTATCTCATCAGAACTTAATAACTCATATTGAGCCATCAAAGCTTTCTTTGCTTTTTCACTAACTTCAGCTTTGTCTAAAAACTCAATACTAAGATATTCTTCTAACGAATCTTTATTAATGCTATAATCTTCAACATTCACTTCAATATTATAGTTTAAAATTGCATACATAAAACTATCAAGGACAGTATATACGATTTTTTCAATAGTTAAATCATCAAGTTCTACACCTAATATAAAAACATCTGTACCTGGTTTATCTCTTTTAAAATCCTCATCAAGTAATAGTTGATGTTGAATAGGCATATTTTTATCTAATGCATAATATCCAATTCCAGTTGTTAGTAAATATGGATCAGCTTCATCTATGGGTGCTGAGCGCAACTTAGAAATGCCCATTCCACCTTCTTTAAAATCGATAGTTCTAGTTGAATAAAAGACCGTATTCAAATTACTAACTGCAAAAGCAGCATATTTACCAATCCCTTTAGAACCAGCTTGACCATCATGCTTATTGGTACTACCGGATCCTTTAGTAAGTAAGAAAAATGGCGAATCAGTCTTATTTGTATCTACGCCTACTAGTCCAGTTGTATTAAAATCACTCACTCTTAAACATTGTAAATAGTCTTGATTAAGTAAATTTAACATTGTTTGCAGATCGGATGCTTCTGATTCATTATTCAAACTCCTACAATAATTCAAACAATTCTGGACATTATACTTTAAACAATCAATCCCAGGAACTTCTTCTGTTTTAAGCTTAAAAGCCTTAAAATAAACGATACCTGGCTTATCACTATCTTTTAATCTTGCATCAATAGAGTTTTGACAAACCTCACGTGCCAAACTTTCAAAAGGATTTTTAGCAAACATTAACATGTTGCTATCCTTTAAACCCGTATCCGCTCCATATTGATTATTAATAAAATGCCAACACTCCTCCATCTTAAGCCCCCCTTTTAAAGCTTAAATCTACGTTTTTTACTGAGATTACTATTAAATCGCTCTCTTTGAATATCCAATGCCTTTTCTATCGAAGAGAATATCTTATTAACATCTCTAGCTGTATATTCATAATTAGACTGATTAGATAGATTTCCAATAAGAGCTAACATATCTATCACTTTATTAGTTCTACTTTCAGCTAATCTTTTAAAATTTTCTTTTTTCTTTTCCATAAACTCACCTCTTTGACTGTATTTTATATTATATTGCAATATTTGTCAAATATTGCAATATAATATAAAAATTACATCATTCTCTTTATTTTAAAATATTTGTCCCTTTATAATTTATAATATATTTGCAACATATTAATAATATCTTCTTGATGTAATTAATCCTATTTTCTTATATAATATAAGATAAATAAAAGGGAGTGATTATAATAAAACCAATATTAAAATGGGCTGGTGGAAAAAGGCAGTTATTAAATACCATTAACCAATTAAAGCCCCAAAACTTTAATAGATATATAGAACCATTCTGTGGAGGTGCAGCAGTTTACTTTAATCTATGTCCTCATGATGCTATAATTGGTGATAAAAATAGAGATTTAATAAACTGCTATAAGCAAATTAGAGATAACTTACCATATGTAAAACGAGAGTTAAACTTACATACAAAGCATCATGACGAAAAATATTATTATGAAATGCGAGATAAATTTAATGCCAGACGTCGTAATTCTAAATTAAACTTGAACTCTGTCGATGCTGCCCTAATGATTTATCTTAATAAAGCAGGTTATAATGGCATGTTTAGAGAGAATCTAAAAGGCGACTTTAATATCCCATCAGGGAAAAAAAAATCAGTTACTTTATATGAAAATGGCAATCTAGAAAAATGCTCTGAGCAATTAACGCACACTCAAATCCTTTGTGCAGATTTTGAAGATATTGCTAGACAAGCCCAATTGAATGACTTTGTCTTTTTTGACAGTCCTTATGATGATACTTTCCATACGTATCAAGCAGGGGGATTTACCAAAAATGATCACGAAAGATTAGCAAATCTATTTTATGATTTAACTAATCGAGGTGTATATTGTATGTTAACCAATAATGCTACAGATTATATAAAATCACTCTATGCTGATCAAAGGTATTCCTACGAAGAAGTGGGTGTTAGGAGAATGATTAGCTCTAATTCATCTCGGCCAATAGAAACAGAGATTATCATCACAAATTATCCTATAATTATTGAGTAGCTTACACTATTTAAAATTTAGATAATATATTCTATAACTTAAATAAAAATGGTCTATCTTAGATAAAACTAAGATAGACCATTTTTATTTACATATTAACTTATACTACAATTCACCAATATTCATATCCTCCTTTCCCAGATTTCTCTCCACCCTCCTATTCCTACTTTCACCATCCAACGATTTATCTCGTTAGGTCTCTCCAGGCGATAAATAGTTCGGCCACAACTTGAGGGTTTTGGCTGAGTTTGATGCGGGCTAGCATTTTACGCACGTAGTTGCAGTGTTCTAGCATCGCTTCATTCAGTTTGTGTTTGACATGACGCGGAGATTGGTACACCAAGATTGGTGCAAAGTCCGCCACATGAATATAGCTCGTATCCGGTTCCGGACCTTCCGTAACGATATATTCATAGGGTATAGCCACGTTAAAGAGGCCGTACACCACGTCCTTGCCGATAGGGCGGCGACATTTAATATGAGCAAAGGTTAGATGCGGACCATAGGTCTTAGGCGCAGTATAGCTGCTGCGTCGACCATCGCTAGTCATGATGTAATTGGGTCTCAGCCCTTCCTGCATCGCCAGCTCTCGCGTAATCGTTCGGATCGGCAGATGGACCATTTCTTCACGTCCATCCACAAAATAGCACTTCGTACTGTCCCCACCACTAGGTTGATAGGTAGGAATAAAACAAACAATATGATTCTTTGGATTCGTGTAAATCAAATCCAAATCTTCTCCCTTAGATAGCCGAGCGGCCATCAAATCTGTTGGTTTATCATCTATTGCCATGGAATCCTCTCCAATCTAATCAGGAACATTCCTTTCAACAATACAATGAACACGTGTTCTGTGAAAGCAGATTAGCATGCTTTAATCTGCTGCTGATTTAATTGTATATCAGCCTGTATAATTTGTAAATATATATACAAAACTATAGAAATTTACGTATAATTAAAGACTTTATGATCTTGTAAAAGTTAACTATACCTTGATGTGTCATTATTTTCTCATTTAAATTGAGAATTGCATATTTTATGTATATTCGTTAATCGAGTTTAAAAGAAATATGCAATATATAGAATATAAATAAGAAATTAAATTATAATAACTAATGTATATGCAAGTCTTCAAAGTCCGTACTTAAATATCTACGCAGCTTTCGAATGGCTCGTTCGTGGCGCCGTTGGATGGCTTGGCGGCTGCAGTTCAGTTCTTCACTAACCGATACCAAGCTTTGACACTCACCATAGACACGGCGCAGTAGGTCCCGTTGATCAGGAGACAGTCTGCCTAAAGCCCACACTAGACGAGCTCGCAGTCTATGCTCTTCGTCGGCACTCATCACCATATCCGCCACATTCTCGCCAGATGCAAAGATATCCATACCAAAGGCGACTTCTCCATCATCGGTGGTGCGATCTGGGATGTGAATTTCACGGCGATAACGCAATCGCTCCCGCTTCCAGTACCTCATGTAACCGTACATGATGCCAGCTTTCACAAAGCCTGGGAACGGTACGGGCCCTTCCAAATCAAAGCTATAAATCGATTCTATGAGGATGGCCCAAAGATAGCTCTCTACGTCCTCGCGGAACTCGCGGTTTCCCATGCGATTTGTATAGTGCAAGATGAGCGGTCGATACCTGCGACAGAGCTCGATTTGTGCCGCATCATGACGAAGCTCATCAACGGACCACGGTTGATACCCTACCGTCTGAATCCTCATATTTGGCTTTTGACAAATGGACACGAGACTCTTGTCCGACAAGGACGATAAGACTTGATGACCACAGACGAGGGTCTGTAATTTCAATTTCTCTGGAATACTTCGGCTAGACTCATCAGCTTTCGATAATAAAGAATGAGATGGTAATGCCTGTGTTTCTAATTTTTTTGACTGATAGTTGTCATGTTGTAAGTTTGCAGTTTTAATACATGTTCTTTGTACTAAAGGTTCTTCGTTTGTATATAACATAAATCCCCTTTCCTGCCATGGCATAGCGCTTATGTACACAATACCGCGGAAAGAATTTTTTGACAAATCGGCAATTCCTCGGAGTTTCCCTATATTCTGTTATATTGGAGCCTTAATTTTCATCCATAGTACACCATAAGTATGAGATTCAAAGGGTAATTACTGAAAATATATAATTACTAAAAATGACACCACATACACAATGTGGTGTCATTTTTTAGAGGAAATATATACTATCATTGGGTAATAGTATTCAATCTTTAAGTAATAGTATTCAATCTGAAATTGTCTGATTACATCGCAATACACGCGGCTTGGACAAAGTCCTTTAGCTGCGGTTTTACATGATTATAATATACATCAGCGCCATAACCGCGTACGATATCGCCCCAGTATTTATATACATAGCGGTACCAGAAATGGAACATACTGTTCGTAAAATGGTAATCCGCATACTTCGCGTTCCCACGACTACTTGCCTGAATGCGACCCACAAGCCCCATAGAGATGAGATCGTTCAAACGGGATGTAAAGGTGCCACTTTTAATTTGGCTTTCTTGTAAAAGCTCCACGTAGTACGGTCTTTCCAAGCTAGCAAGACCCGTTAAAATGGCATTGGCACCCGTTATATTTTTCATATCTCGATGCAAGATATACTGTGTTTCTTCAAAGAGAGCTCCCGTTACTGAGAAGAACAAATTAATAATATTCGTATCGATGCTTTCACCATTATCAAAGTATTGTACATAGGCAGGCAAACCACCTGTTACAGCAAAGACGGTGCGCAAATCATCCTTTGCATAGTGAAGGCCCAAGGATTTCATATCAACCAAGGAAAATGGTTTCACCTCGAGATATTCGGACACGAAAGGAGCAATGAGGCTACGATCGCCAATGATGCGCCCATCGAGCTGTTCCAGACCATTAGCCATCAAAATGATGTTTAATCGGCTCGTATCTTTATAGGTATCTAATAAATCACGCAAGTGAATGGGAAACTGAGGAACTGCTTCCACCAAGAATGGATAATCATCAATCACCACAGTTTGAGGTATTTTCACACTACTTTCAAAAAGTCTTACAAAGGCCTCATGCAAGGTCTCTACAGGCTCAAACTTGTCTTGAGCATCAGCAGGAACAAAACGTGCCTCAAGAGCTCTATTTATATCAGCCACATGGACTGATTCATTAGCCATGCGCCCCGCTAAGTATACCGCCTTATGACGGCGTACAAGCTGCGAAGCCACATAGGATTTACCACTGCGATGAGGACCGTACACAACACACAAGCTCATATTGTCCTCAGCGATACGGGACTGGATACTCTCTATAATCTCAGCACGTCCCACAAAATTCATATACTCACCTCCAACTATTTACGAAAATTATTATATCATAATTTTAAATCATTATTAAAATTTTTTTCATATAGTTAACATAGCTTTTTTTTATGTTAATTTTTTTACCCATCAAATCAGAGCTTTCATGTGATACGTATTGCCTTACTATCATAAAAGGCCTTATGATTACTTTATTCTCATATACGTTTGATATCAATATATCATATAAGACATAGTTATATAAGTTATATATGATAAGCCATATATTTTAATCTATATATATTAAAAATGACGTGCTTACCAAAAGGTATAGCACGTCATTTGCATGTAAAGTATATTAAATTGTTACTGAATGTTCTTATACTAAGTTTCTTAATAGTAAATATCTAATTCGTAAATTTCTGATTACATAATCTGATATATCTACATATTTTATGGTTCAATTTGAGTTTGCATTTTCATCAATAAAATGCGCTTAACTGATTCGTTGAGGCGCTCGGTCGTAATCGTTCCATCCGCCACCGCCTGGGTCAGCGCACGATGGACTTCATCGATATGAATCGTATCCGCATCAACAAGGATGAGATCACTGCCCGCCAAGATAGAGGCCACAGCGTAATCGCCTATCTTTTGATTGGATTGCAACGCACCCACATCGATACGGTCTGTCATAACGATACCTTTATAGCCAAGCTCCTTGCGAAGCCAACCATCAATAATCGCCTTAGAGGAGCTCGCCAAATTCTCGTTATCGATAGCGGGAATTTGAATATGGCTCATCACGAGCATATAGCTATTCGCCGTCGTCTGTGCAATGAGACGTTTAAAGACGGCTACATCATTATTGCTGAGATACGCTTTCGCCTCATTAGCAGATCCAAAGGACGCATCCCCTAAGGTCACCGCCGGAAAGTAGTTATAAGCGAACCACATATGATTAATTTGGTAACGCTCCACCATGGCAAGGTTTATATGGCCTGCCCACGTGGGATCGGATGTATAGGACATATTAGGTACACCAAGATTAGCATTAGGCCCAATAACTAGGTTAAACCCCATATCCCGCATTTCAATAGCAGATCGCGTGGCCAAGTTGATGATACGATCCATAGGCAATTGCCCCCACCGATTGGGCTTCGGCAACCGCAAGAAACTTTCATTCCCATGCAATATGCGATCACGATGTACCCCGATATAGGGTGTCACCATGCTAGAGGTTATCGCCGTTTGCATAATATCGCTGGTGAAAGTTTTCACTTGGTTCTTATTAATAAGATTTTCATTCGTTAGCATAACGCCACTGACACGGTATTTTCGGATCACATCCTTTTGGGATTGTCCTATCGTACTGCCATGAAGGCTAATCATCATCAGCTGCCCCACCTTATCCTCTTGAGACATGGCCGCAATCCAAGTGTCCACCTTTTCAGACACCGGTTTGTTGGACTCCATGACGGCACGGTACGATACGGTTCGTACCGTTTCTTGTTCTGCCTGACTCTCATGTTGGCATCCAGTTGTACCAACGACAGCAACTAGTAAGGCAAGGCCACTCAGGACCCGCCGAAAAAACTGGTTCATCTCTCCTAAAAGCTCCTTAATGCTTACGCAATATTATGAATATTATGGGCTTTTTATGTTGCTCTCCCAATGCAACACCCATAATTCCCCCTTTGATCCGTACAGTATATTTTTATATTATACACTAAATGATTCATCTTTTCCTCATAATAAAATAATTTTTTCGTACTGAATTATTATAATAAAGTTATACAGTAAAAATATGTGAATTTTGAATAATTATATAAAAAAATCCTACGAATCGTTTAAAAAGTGACCGCACTGTAACAAAGGCTACGTGAGTATCAAGTCACTCATGACCCGTAGGATTTTCTATGTTATGTTGTTATACCCTAAATGGCTAACTTTACAATGAGTGTATAAGCATTTGATTGCTTAGTCTGTGCTATTTAAGTAATCGGCTATCATTAACCTTTAAATTTAGGGGATGTTGGACATGTTTCAGGTGTTACGTCTTTACGAGTACCAAGAACCGCGCTACGGTCTGTGTAGTGTGTGTGTAAAAGTTCGTGTGCCTTGTGACCCAATGGTTCACCCAAGAAATCTTTGTACAATGTTTGGATTTCTTCATTTTCATAGGACGCAACCCATTTATAGTTTTCGTCAGCTTCGTAAAGGCCACCGATACGAGCTTCCTTAGTTTTAACCGCTTGAGGCAATTTAGTACGCGGTTGACCACCGCCACCGATACAGCCACCCGGGCACGCCATAACTTCAATGAAGTCATAATGTTTACCGTTTTCTTTCAAAGCATTCAAAAAGTCACGTGTGTTTTTACCACCGTGAACAACGGCAACCGACAATGTTACATCATCACCCAATTGAACCGTCGCCTCTTTTACGCCTTCCATACCGCGAACGTCCTCGAGGTGAGTCAACGCATATGGAGGTGGCTCTTTATCAGTGATGAGCTTGTAAGCCGTACGCATCGCTGCTTCCATAACACCACCGGTGTTACCGAAGATGATGGATGCACCAGTTTCCATACCGATTAAATCATCAAATTTAGAATCTTCAATGGCATTGAAGTCGAGGTTTTCCTCTTGGATCCAACGGATGAACTCACGAGTTGTGATGGAAATATCTGTATCCATGCCAAGGGAGTCATCATTATGATAACGAGCCGCTGCATTTTCTTCTTCTCGTTTTGTTTCTGCTTTTTTAGCAGTACAAGGGTTTACAGATACGGACACAATGTTGCGAGGATCGATGCCTTTTTTCTCTGCAAAGTACGTTTTAATCATAGCCGCTTCCATAGCGATACAAGAACGCGTGGAAGACAAGTTAGGAATCAATTCAGGAAAATAGATTTCCGCAAAGCGTACCCACGCTGGGCAACAGCTTGTAAACTGAGGAATTTGTCCGCCATTTTTAAGGCGTTCTACAAGCTCGGATGCTTCCTCCATAATGGTTAAGTCCGCACCAAAGTTAGTATCTACTACATAGTCTGCACCAAGTGCACGTAAGGCACCGACCATTTTACCTTCCAAGAATGTTCCCGGTTCATAACCGAAGCCTTCACCAATTGCTACACGAACAGCTGGAGCTGTTTGAATTACGACGATTTTTTCAGGATCAGCAAGGGCTCCTTTTACCTTTTCAAGCTCGGATTTAGCATGCATAGAGTCGAATGGGCATGCTGCCGCACATTGACCGCAATGGATACATACAGGCACATCGCCGTTTGCATCAAGGTCGTAGTAATCAAGTACGCTCATTACATCCGCACAAGCGCGACGGCATAACGTACAGTTTTTACACTTGGAAATGTCGTGATAAATGGATGGATTGTCTAGTGCAATCGGCACGCGTTTATCGATAAATTCGTATTGAGACATGAGGACCTCCTCTAACAAACTATAACAACCAAACCTATTGGGGCGAAATATGCCAAACTACGGAGCACTGCGCCCAAGCCATACTTTTGCATCTTACCTATAGTATACGATATGGTGAAAGTTTATACTATGTAGAATTGTTACACTTTTGTACAAAATCCCCAAAAAAGTGTAATATAAATCACATTTTACCACGAATAGCTAAATAATTCACCTATTTTAAAGGAATTAAAAGCCCGTGAACAGAAGCTAATTCCATATAACACAACATATTTTGGGTAAATATAATATATACCAGTGGAAATATAAAAACGCACGTCCTCTGTGAGAACGTGCGCGAGTGAAGCTTTCACAAAAATAATCAGCCTAAACAAGACATAACTATTCAACAGTGTACTACGGCTAAGCCCTATGCTCGTCTATACGATTAGATTATTTACCGCCCCAAATAAGTTGAAATACAGCGTACGCAGGCGTACCTGGCTCAACTTTACGGCTATCTTTATTAACTTGTTCCTCTTTCACAACATAACCTTGTGGGTTATAAAGAGTCACCTTAAGATCTTTAACTTCCTGTTTTTTGTGATTGAACTCTTCAGTCACGATGTAGTGGTAACCTTCGTAGTCCATAGCTTTAATGTCCATTACCGCTTTTTTATCGTCTTTTTTAACAGAATCATTGTCGATAGACCAAGTAACACCATTGCTATCAGTGCCTACTGTATACCAATTAGCCGCATCAACACTACCAATACCGCCGATTAATAATGCGCCTGCTGCCAAAACAGCTGCCAATGTTTTTTTCATATTAATACCTCTCAAAGAAAATACAAAAATATACAAACTAGTATATAAGGGAAAACTAAATAATTTATGAAAGCCAAACGTACTCAATAATTAGGTATAGAGATTAATTATTAGCGTAACAATTAATGTAATGATTAGGCTATCGTATCTAACCATTGGACCCGAGTCTTAAAGCTTCACATAATAGGTCGAACGGCCGCCACCTTTACGCTGAATACGACCAGCCTTCACAAGAGAACGTATTGCGCCTTCAATAGCACTATCGCTGATATTTGGACACCATTCTCTAATATCTTGCTTTGTGAAAGCCCCTAAATGCCTATCGATGGCAGCTTGCACCTGATTCATCGCAGAACCGCTATTTACTATCAAAGCACTACGGTCCTCAAAGTCATGATAAGCGGCCAATAACATTTGTAACCAATACCTAATGAAAGCCCTAGGGCAGGAGCTTTCACCATACCACGCATCACTAGACTCGCGTAAAGCCGCATAATACAGGTCCTTATTTGCTGCAATTTTAGCCTCTAAGGACACATATTTACCGACCATAAAGCCACTGCGATACAGCAATAACGTCGTCAACAATCGGCTCATGCGACCGTTTCCATCATTAAATGGATGAATACATAAGAAGTCATGAATAAAAATGGGAATCGCTAAGAGTGGTTCCACCTCGCCATTACCTACAGCTCGATTATATTCCGCACAAATCTGATCTAAAGCCTCCGCCGTTTCATAAGGTGCTAGCGGAGTAAATAATACCTCTGTTCGACCATCTGGATACGTAGCACTAATATAATTCTGTACGCTCTTTAACTGTCCACCACGTGCATTAAACTGGTAATTATACAAAATCTTGTGCAACTGTAAAATATGGTTTCGAGACAACGATATGGAATCATAACTCTCATGGATAACATTCAATGCATCACGATATCCCATGATTTCCTGCTCATCTCGATTACGAGGTGTCGTCTTGTCAGCCACTAACTGCCGGAGGCGAGTACTCGTCGTCACAATCCCTTCAATCGCATTTGAAGCCTCTGTACTCTGTACCTTTGCCAACTCCACAAGCGAGTCTAATATAGCAGGACTCTGTGAAAGCAAAATCTCCTCCTTGCCATTTGCCCGATAAATCCCCGCAATAAGACTCAAAATATCCATATCCCACGACAAAGATTGAATCTGACCATACTCAAAGCGACGCATACACACACCTCCATTCCGCTCTAATCCCTTATAAATAAAACTATTCCCTTAAATTATACCATAAAATAAGGGAATAAATAATTCTCTATTTCTCTACCTTGTGTAATCCAACGGATTTGAAAGCTGATATTCGCCCAGTAAGAATACTAATGATATAGAAAGCCCCGAACTGTTCTGAAAACGACTTAGGTCACTATGGAGGCTTTCAGGA
>ERZ772956.1223-NODE-1223-length-17850-cov-55.645968_pt1 | contig 17850 bp, 16 predicted proteins | sample MGYA00580683_ERZ772956 | MGnify/ENA primary metagenome ERZ772956 (study PRJEB29015, sample SAMEA2738077) | human oral metagenome | biome: human oral; feature: human-associated habitat; material: saliva | place: China | collected 2212 ... | reverse complement strand
TATCGTCAATTACCGATGCGGCTACAATTCTAACGAATTACTTCAATAGATTCCAGCTTTCTATCATAGCAGGCGTGCTCATTTTGCTCGTCGTTACTATTGTAATTCTTTGGATTAAGCTACCGAGAAGGGATATGACGGGTAAGTTCAAGCAAAGCGTTGCGATGGTTGCTCTAGTCATTGCGGTTACATTTGGTGCAACATGGGGGCTTATCAAAACCAATGTGCTTGCGACCTTCTTCGGAAACCTAGCTTACGCGTATCAGGACTACGGTGCACCGTACTGCTTTGTTAATACATGGCTGAACACGGGTATCCACAAGCCTGCAGGCTATAGCGAAACAGCAATGAAGGACATACTAGCGAAGGCAAATATTAAAGACGGAAAAGAGGCACTAGAAGTAAAGAACACGGATATAGGAAAGAAATCTCCTAATATCATTTTCCTGCAGCTAGAGTCGTTCACAGATCCGCAGCTTTTCAATAAGATAAAGCTTTCGACGGATGCAATACCTTATTTCAGAAATCTGATGGCTAATTATTCTTCTGGATATCTGACAGTTCCAGCTTGCGGTGCCGGAACTGCAAATACCGAGTTTGAGGTCATGACTGGCCTTTCAGTTAAGTTCTTTGGCCCAGGAGAATATCCGTTCAAGTCAGTTTTGAGAAATACACCAGCAGAGAGCATCGCATTAGACCTAAAGAACCGAGGCTACTCAACACATGCAATCCATAACCATAGGGCTTTGTTCTATAACAGAAACGAAGTATTTAAGAATATTGGATACGACACATTCACATCACTTGAGTACATGAGTGATGTGCCAAAGACACCAAAGAACTGGGCCAAGGATAAGATTTTGACGAACCAGATTATGGAGGCGCTAAATTCAACAGAGTCCAGAGATTATATCTACACGATTTCTGTTCAGGGACACGGAAAGTATCCAACGGAGCAGCTCGTGAAGAACCCTAAGGTTCAGGTTGTTGATGCTCCATCACAGGACCTAAAGTGGAAGTATGAGTACTATGTAAATCAGCTTTATGAGATGGATCAGTTTGTAAAGGAACTTACTGACAAACTATCAAAGCTAGAAGAACCTACAATCCTCGTAATGTATGGAGACCATATCCCCGCGCTTGATATCACAGCAGATTCATACGATAAGGATCTTTATCAGACTCCTTATGTAATCTGGTCTAACTTTGATATGGAAAAGCAGGATAAGGACCAGCACGCCTACGAGCTAACTGCAGATGTATGCGATAGAGTGGGAATACACGAGGGAACAGTATTTAAATATCAGCAGAATACTGATCATAATGACAAGAGCTTCCTAGAGGGACTCAACCTCTTAGCATACGATATGCTATACGGTGACCGCTACATATACGGAGGAAGCAAGGATGCAGTCAAGGCAACAAAGATGAAGATGGGCGTTAAGACTGTTAAGATTGATAAGGTCGTAAACGTAGGTGGAAGATACTACATCAAAGGCCAAAACTTCACCGAATACAGCAAGGTTACGCTAAACGGCGAGCCATTATCAACAATTTATCTCGGCCCGACACTTCTTGGACTTCAGGAAGAGGTGGATCCAGATAAGGCAAAGGAAATGAAGGTTAGCCAAATTGATAAGTCGAATAAGGAAATAATAAGTACCACAGAATAAAAATAAAGGGCTAAGAAATTAGCCCTTTAGATTTATCTTTATACTTGTTTAGCCCAGTAGCTGACTATGAAAGTGGCACCATAGAACTATCCCTGTTTTAGACCAAGTGTTATAAGCTCGTTTAACTCGGGAAGGGAAAGCTTTCGTAGTGTGCACTTTCCGATAGAATCTGGAACTATGATGTTAATCTGTCCTTCACGGATTTTTTTATCCTTGAGAGCAAGCTTATAGATAGCTTTAGCATCGTAGTCTAGCGAGGTATCAAAGCCAAACTCCTTAAGAATCTCGGTAAGATCACCGCTTATGTCATTAGGTGTAAGACCTAGAGCATAGGCACCTCTTGCCTCGGCAATCATGCCCTTTGCAACAGCCTGACCGTGAGTTACGGTGTAGGAACTGAGCTTTTCAATTCCGTGGCCTATGGTGTGTCCGAAGTTGAGGAGCTGCCTGAGACTTGTCTCGCGTTCGTCGGCCTCCACAAGTGATTTCTTGATGGAGATACAACGCTCAATAACATATTCATAGTTATGGTTACGAATCTGATCTAGAAGTCCAGCCTCTGCGATTACAGCATTTTTGGTTGCTTCTGCAATACCTTCGAGAAGGATTTCATTTGGAAGCGTCTCATAAATCTTGCTGTCGCAAACGACTAGTGAAGGTTGCCAGAATACACCGGCGAGGTTCTTTCCTCCGAGGAGGTTTATACCAGTCTTTCCACCGATAGCAGTATCTATGGAAGCCTGAAGAGTTGTTGGAACAACTACATAGTTGATTCCGCGCATATATGTTCCTGCGGCAAAGCCAGCAAGGTCACAAACTACACCACCGCCCAAAGCAAGAACTAAATCGCTTCGGGTAAGACCCTCATCAGCAAGAGCTTCGAGGATGTTGGAGTAGGTTGTCAAATTCTTTGAGTGCTCACCAGAAGGGAACAAAATCTTAGACGTCTGATAACCCGATTCTATTAGCGAGGTCATCACCACCTGAGCATAAAGGCCATTGACAGTGCTGTCTGTGATAACGCACACATGTCTTGGAGAAAAGACAGGCTTAAGGAACTCACCTATTTTAGAAATTAGGTCATGACCTATATGAATGTCGTATGGAGTTGATGTTGAAACTGTAAATTTTTTCATATTTATCTCCCAGTGGTGTGATTCACTAAATACATATGAATAATACCATATATATATTTATTTTGCAAAATGACGAGGCTTAACGATGAAAACTCTAAAGAAAAGCTTAAAAATCATAATATTTTTTTTGATACTGCTTATCGCAGCAGTACTTGGCGTGAACTTTTATGTTATCAAAACAGCTTCACCTAGCCTGCAATACTCTATAGATACACAGGAAAGCGGTATATCAGACAGCGATTCACAAAAATTAGCTGAAGAAAAAGCAGATTGCATCATGATTCTCGGAGCAGGCATCATAGATAGGGAGACTCCGTCGGAAATCCTAAAGGATAGACTAGATGCCGGAATTGCACTTTATAAAAAGGGTGTTGCACCCAAGATTCTACTCACGGGAGATAATGGTCAAAAGGAACACAACGAACTACATACCATGCTGAACTACTGTATAAATCAGGGGGTCCCAAAGAGAGATATATTTTGCGACCATGCAGGATTTTCGACATCGGAGTCCATAGTAAGGGCGAAGAATATTTTTGATGTAAAGAAGCTCATAATCGTAACCCAAAAGTACCACGAGTACAGAGCTATATATCTTGCAGAGGCAGAAGGAATGGATGCGATAGGTGTGAGTGCTGACCAGCATGACTTTGAAGGAGCAAGCTATAGGGAAGCACGCGAGATTTTAGCAAGGAATAAGGACTTTATAATAAATCATCTTGGAAATAGAAATGCTGTGGGCGGGGAGAAAATCTCCTTACAGGGAGATGGAAGCGTTTCGCACGGCGAATAAGAGAAGGATAAATATTTAAATGCTGTATTTACTGCATATATTAGCATAGTAAATACGGTATTTTTATTTAAATGATTTATTGTTTTAAACAAAATTTCATGTAACTATATAAGTGGATGTTATTTGTCATTTTAATCTGATGGAGGATATTTATGAAATATAGCAATGATAGACCTATTTATAATAAAGAGCAAGATTTGTTATGCAGATCTACTTTCTCAGATCAACTAGCAAAGGCAATTTACGAATACAAAGATAACACAGGATTAGTAGTGGGGTTATTTGGCAAATGGGGAACTGGGAAAACATCAATTATTAATATGACTGAAAATGAAATAAATCAATTAGCAGAAAGTAGTGAGAATAAACCCGTAATTGTTAGGTTTGATCCATGGAATTATTCGGATAAGGATAATCTTATAAGTATATTTTTTAAATGCCTAAAAAATAGCATAGATTTACAAGAAGATGTTGAATTTAAGAATAAAATAGGGGGATTTCTAAGGGAATATGCTGATGCATTTGACGCATTAGCGCTAATACCAATGATTGGTTCTGGACTCGCAGCTGTATTAAAAACTATTTGTAAAGTTAATGGTGAAAAGCTTATAGAGGTTCCTGACTTGAGAATTGCAAAGGAAAAACTTGAAAGTAAATTGGTTGAAGCAAATAAAAAAATTATCATTATAATTGATGATATCGATAGATTAACAAACTCACAAATAAGAGATATTTTTCAACTAGTAAAACAGGTTGCAGACTTTCCCAACGTTATATATGTTCTTCTTATGGATAGGGATATTGTGAGAAGTGCACTGAAAGAAGTGCATAATATAAGTGGTGATGAATATTTGGAAAAGATTATTCAAATTCCATTTGAAATTCCATTGCTAGGCAAGGATAAAGTTAATGATATTTTACTAAAAAGATTACATGATGTAGTAGATAAGATAGATGATAATGTTGAATGGGATGGCAACTATTTTGAAAGCATATTTCTTAACTGTGTTAGTCCTTATGTTAATAACTTAAGAGATGTTAATAGAGTAATTAATGTGTTTCAGTTTAGATATGGAGCGTTATATAAAGAAACAGCATTTGAAGACCTACTTGCTATAACAACTATTGAAGTACTAGAGCCACAATTGTATAAGTGGATGCACAGAAATAGAAATCTTCTATGTGGTGAAGAAATACTTTATACTTTTATAAATAAAAAAGAACCCGCAGAATATCGAAAAATATATAGTGATGAGTTTGAAAAATTGGATATAAATATAAATTGTGCGCTAAAGTGTATATCGACAATATTTCCGTATTTTAAAAGTCGTATTGAGTCAAATAATTATACTATGTACTCAAATAAAGATCTCAGGGCAAATATGAGAGTTGCAAATGGGGTAAAATTTAATACATATTTCACGCTAAATCTAGAAGATATTAAAGTTTCAAGAGATATAATAAATAAGTGTATTTGTACTTTTAATACGATAGATCTACGAAGAGAAATACAAATGATAATAAAAAACGAAGAGAGCATTTATTTTTTAGAGGAAATGAGAGTATTAGTTGATAAAATACCATATGAACGTTTAGAATTAATAGCATCAGTGATTGTTGAGCTATCTGGAGACTTTCAAGATGAACTTTATGGAGGCTTTCTATTATCGTCAGCGAGTGAATTTGCAAGGATACTTTTAATTGATATTATCAATAGGTTTGAAACAGAGGAGGAACGATACAAATTCATATGTAACCGATTAAATAATATAAGTACAAATGAATTTGATATATTAGCTCAGGTAATAAAGAGTGTAGAATTCGGATATGGAAGAATCTCATCAGTGTCGGAAAATAGTAATGCACAACTTGTGAGCATAATGCAACTAGAAAAGATCGAAAAAATCTATGTAGATAAATGTAACTCCATTATGAAAGCAGAACTAATAAATAATAAAATGCGTTTAAGACATGCACTGTTTTTGTGGCAATGGCTTGACGAAAATGGGGCACAAGATTTTTTAAATAAATTATTTGAAGATGAAATAAAAAAATTAAGGTTTGTTTGTTGTCTAGCAAATAGATGGTACAGTGGTGGGGGTGTAAAAGGTTGGACATTTAATGAGGAAGTGTATAGCAAATATATACCCAAAGAGGAGATTTATTTAGCAATACAGAGAATTGATAAGAGCGAATTGGCTTTGCTTAGTGAAACTGAACAACTAAAACTTGCTTCATTCATGTTAAATTATGATAGAGATGAAACCGGAAGTGCTAATGAACATGAAGCACAGAGCCTTGTAAATAGTTGGAAACACAATTAAAAATAGTAAAGAACAAAATGGATGCCAACTGTAAAATACAAAATGGCATCCACTTATTATACTTAGTTCATAATGTGTACCTAGGATTATAGGGACATATTAAGTTCTAAGTTATATGCATTTTCTATCTAAGCTCATCCATGCCTATATTGGCAAGGGCATCTGCTCTGTTATTCTTTTCGGTTATGTAGATAAAGTCGTCCATGGTGAAGCGATTTCCATTCCACTGCTTGAACTTTTTGTAGTGTTCAGCTAGGTTTGTGTTCGGTGAGGACAGGTTTACATGACCTTTGACACGGAAAAACTCAACCTTATTCTTCTCTACAAGGCCAATCAGCTCTTCCCAAAGCTCGCGGTTCTCGACAGGCTTCTTGCCTGAAGTCATCCATCCGTTCTTACGCCAATTCACATACCACTTATCCCTAAAGCAGGAAGCTACATAGGAGCTGTCTGTGAAAATCTCAATAGCAAGACCGTCGCGCTTCAGAATCTTAAGTGCCTCAATTACCGCAGTAAGCTCCATGCGATTATTTGTGGTATTGAGCTCGCCACCATGAAGCTCTTTCTGGCTATCGCCAAACTCAAGGATGCTTCCCCAACCGCCAATATTTGTTTCGTTCTGGTTACCGGAGCAAGCTCCGTCCGTATATATTCTCAAAATACTCATGCTCAAATTATACCCCAGCTCAAATATCTTTTCAATGAAATGTAAACGGGGAGTTTTGTGGTATAATCTATTTGCGAGCGAAAGCTCGGACTTAAAAATTAAAGGAAATATAATGGCATTTAAATTTTGTTCATTTGCGAGTGGAAGCTCAGGTAATTGCTATCTAGTGAGCACAGATACCACTCACTTACTTATCGATACAGGAATTACAGGAAAGAAAATATTTGAGGGATTATCAGAATGCGGACTTGAACCAGATGACCTTGACGGTATTTTGATTACCCACGAGCACACAGATCACATAAAGAGCGTGAGAATTGTAAGCAAAAAGGCCGTGAATGCCTTGGTCTACGCATCTCAGGGTACACTAGATGCAGTTTCTGATAAGATTTCATCTGAGAAGTCTTTCACCGTTGATGCTCTATCTGTTATTTCGATAGGCGACATTGAGGTTTCACCATTTACGCTTTCGCATGACGCCGCAGAGCCACTCGGATTCTCTTTGATGCACGAAGGAAGGCGCGTAACCATAGTTACAGATACGGGCTGCATTACCGAGGATGCCTTTGATTATCTTGTAAACTCAGACCTCTATGTGCTAGAGGCAAATCACGAAAAGAATATTTTGCTGATGGGAAGCTATCCTTATTCGCTGAAGAGGCGTATTCTTGGTGATGAAGGACATCTATCAAATGAGAGTGCTGCTGAGATAATAATCAGAGCCCTGGGAGAACGAACAAAAGATGAAGTTCCAAAGATTGCGCTATCGCACCTGAGCAGGGAAAATAATACACCAAGACAGGCCTACCTCACTATAAATAGCAGGCTGATGGAAGAGGGCTATGTGGACAATCGAGATTTTAGGATGTTTGTGCTCGAGCGAGACATTGTAGGAGAGATGATAAAAATATGAATATATCTGTTATATGTATTGGAAAGCTCAAGGAAACTTACTGGAGAGATGCAGTAAGCGAATACATGAAGAGGCTCAAGGGCTATTGTAACCCGCAGATAATCGAGCTTAAGGAGAGCAAGCAAAGTGGTGAGGGAGAAGCGGCTGAGCGTATCGTTAGGGAGCGTGAGGGCGATGAAATCCTTTCGAGAATAACGCAAAATATGTATGTTATAACTCTTGAGATTAAAGGTAAAAAGCTTAGTTCAGAGCAGCTGGCTGACAAAATTGAAGAGCTTTCGATTGAAGGAAAGAGCGATGTAGCCTTTGTCATCGGTGGCAGCCTAGGCCTTGCCAAAGCCGTAAGCGACCGCGCAAACATGAAGCTCTCCTTCTCTGACATGACCTTCCCACACCAAATGATGCGAACCATCCTCCTCGAGCAAGTCTACCGCAGCTTCAAGATTGCGCGCGGCGAAAAATACCACAAATAAAAGACAGCCGGAGATTAGCGCAGGCTAAAGCCCACCGCTAAACACCGGCTGTTTTCCATTAAACTACAGAAAATTGCTTTGTTAGCTTAACATATTTCATAAGCACGCCAAGGCTTGCATAGTAATATGTGAACTTGTCATTTTTCTTTGTCTCAATTAGGCCCGCATCAACAAGCTTTTTCATGTGTTGTGAAATTGTTGCCTGAGCATATCCGAACTCAGCAACTAGATCTTTGTTGCAGATTGTCTTAAATTCCTTATTCACCTGCATTATGTATCTGAAAAGCTGAAGTCTTACAGGATGTGCAAAGGCGTCGGAAACATTGGCGATAAATTCTATATCAGCATCGGCCATATCGTTTTCACGTCTGATTCTCATTAGGTTTCTCCATTCTTTGATGTACTAAGCTGCTTGATAACAATCGCGGAATTTCAATATTTCTACTGAATCCATGCAACTCATATTGTCAATTAACAATATACGATATTTTCTGCTAAAAATCAATACATATTAAATATTTTCCCATAAAAAACAAGGGAGAACCTAAATTCCCCCTTGAATGTTTTTTATGCAAAATTAAATATTTCACACTGAGTTATAAAATAGAATGCGGAGCATCTAGCACATACTTAGGCTATATTTCTAGCTTAAACACCATGCGCTTGCCGTCAGGACTGTAAGCCTTTATTTCTCCGCCGTGCTTTTGTACTATAGCTTTAGCAATAGAAAGCCCAATTCCAAATCCACCAGTCTCGCTGTTTCTAGATGAATCAAGACGATAGAATCTGTCAAACAAGATATCATAAGAACCTTTTTGTAGATTAGCTGAGGCATTTGAGATAGAGAATACGAAGTGCTCAAGTGGGACTTCACTGTTTGCCTGCTTTGATGAGCTGTCACTATCAAGTGACCTTAGCTCGATGGAGATTGCACTGCTATCTTTAGAGTACTTTATGCTGTTTTCTATTAATATAGAGAACAGCTTTTTTATTTCTTCGTAATTTACCTTTGATGTAAGGCTATTAGGCTTATCGATTACAAAGCTCTTTCCACTAGCCTCTGCAAGTGAAGAAAAACCATCAACAGATGCCTGAAGTAGTTCAGAGATGTCTACTGGAGCTGCGTTTTCTAGCTTTGCGTTTTCATCTAGCTTCGTCAGGCTTACTAGCATATCTATCATGCTGCTTAGCTTTTTAATCTGAGTTTTATTGCTCGAAATCCACTTACTTTCACCGTTTTCTATTTCAATTATATCGTTGTTAGCACTGATTATGGCAAGCGGAGTCTTGAGCTCATGACTTGCATTAGTGATGAACTCCTTTTGTTTTTCGTAGGCCGAAACTAGGGGAGAAACGGCACGCTTTGATAGGAGCCATGAAATAATGCTTATGATCAGAAGGCTGGCTAGCGCAATCAAAATATTATTTCGAATGAATTCCTTGAACAGTGATAAATCGCGATCAAAGCGCAGGAAGGCGCAGACATATCCATCGCTTGTCCTTAAAATCATATATCTATATTCATCGATGAAGCCAGTTTCTTCAGTACCAGAGCCGAGCTTAGATAAGGCTTTGCTTGCATAGGATTTAGCGTCATTTTCACTTACTGCGTAAATGCGCGAAATATCAACTTCTATATTTGAATTTTTGTTATATGCTTTGACCGTGAAATATGGGCCAAAGAAATGTTCTTCATCTTTAGGTTTTCCTTCTCTGTCGCTAAGCTCTTCTGAGGAAGGCTTGTCGTCATCATCATCTTCAGACTGTTTCTCCTGCATATCAAGCTCATCACTGTTATTTATAATATTTGAAAGGCTCGAGTCAGCCTGCTCTACAAGCTTGCTGTAGTTCGCATATATCAAGGCGGATGAGATGAGTACCAGCACTATGAAGAATGCACAAACAGATAAAAATGTAAATTTAGTTCTTAGTTTCTTTTCCATTATCGTCCACCACCAGTGAATATCCTATATTTCTCGATACCTTAATTTTGAGATTTGAACCAAGGGATGAAAGCTTCTTTCTCAAATAAGAAATATATACCCAGACAACATTTATCTCTGTGTCGCTGTCGTAGCCCCAAATTTTTTCCATGAAGCTATCTGCAGAGATTACATTGCCTGCATTTAACATAAAGTATTCCATCATCTGAAACTCTTTGTTAGTCAAGGTCACAGAGCCGTTATTGGTACTCAGGGCAAAGCTTGCCGTATCTAGCTTGGTATTTCCTAGCGTCAAAACGGACTGAAGGGCAGTGCTCACTCGTCTTGTAATTGCCCTTAGCCTTGCTACTAGCTCGCTGCTATCAAAAGGCTTTGTAAGATAATCATCTGCTCCGCTGTCGAGCCCCAAAATCTTATCCTCAATCTGGGACTTTGCTGTAAGCATGATTACAGGGATGTCGCTTCCGCTCGCGCGTAGCCTGCGAAGAACCTCAACTCCGTCTAGCTTAGGCATCATTATGTCTAGGATTACGACATCGTAGTTTGAGGCTTCAAGGTAATCTAGGGCCTCAAGTCCGTCATAAACCTGATCTACCGAATAATTATTATGTTTTAATATCGCAGAAAGAGCATCAGAAAGATCTCTTTCATCCTCGCATAAAAGAATTCTCATAGAATCTCCCAATCCTTAAATGTCATATAAACATTAGAAAATAGCCGTTTATATAGCTTTGATAATTCAGCTATACCTATATTAAATAATAAAATCAAATTTTTTTCCACTTTTTTTAGGTTTTTAAAGTAGGTTTAAGGTTCGTGCTTAAAATCATAAATAACACTAAGGTAAGGAGAGAGCTCACCTGACAGGTGAGGAGTGGAAAAAATGAAAACAATAGTAGTAATACCTGCATATGAGCCAGATGAAAAACTAGTGAAGCTTACAGCTGAGCTTGTAGCAAAGAACTTGCTAGTAGTCGTTGTCGATGACGGCAGTGGAAAAAAATACCTTAATATCTTTGAACAGTTAGCAGGAGCTAAGGTTTTAAGACATCCTAAGAATATGGGAAAGGGTGCGGCATTAAAAACAGCCTTCAAATATATAAAAGAAACTTTTAGCGGAAATAACTTTGCTGTAGTAACAGCTGACTCAGATGGGCAACACAGTCCGGACGATATTGCCAGGGTCGCAGCAAGAGCATCGCTAGATGAGGATAGCCTGGTTATTGGAGTTAGAAACTTTGATGGAGAAAAGGTTCCGCTTAGAAGCAAACTTGGGAACAAAATTACCTTAAAGGTTTTCCAAATCACAAGCGGTAGCAATATAGGGGATACACAGACCGGACTTCGCGGCTTTTCAGCAGCTCACCTAGATAAGATGCTAGAAATCTCAGGTTCGCGTTATGAATACGAGATGAATATGCTGATGGTTTGGGCAAAGGAGAATCGTCCATTCTACGAGCTGGAGATTGAGACGATTTACGAAAACAACAATGAAGGCTCGCACTTCAATACCTTGCACGATTCAGTAAGAATCTACAAGGAAATTCTAAAGTTTGCACTATCGTCGATTCTATCGTTTTGCTTGGACTACGGACTATACACATTGCAGATTTTCCTAGGCGCTCCGATTGCAGTTGCAAATATCGCAGCAAGACTTGTCAGCGCTGGATTCAACTTCTTTGTAAACAAAAAAATGGTCTTTGGCAGCGATAAACCTGTGATGAAGGAACTGGGCGCCTATGCGCTTTTAGCAAGCTTCTCACTGATGGTCAACACCCTCGTTTTGATGGGGCTTAGCTACGGAGTCGGCATAGGACCATTTATCGGAAAGATATGTACTGAGATAACAATGTTTTTCTTCAATTGGATGGTACAAAAGAAATTCATTTTTCGCCAAAAGAAAGGTGTTCATTATGTCAAATAACAAAAACGGAAATATATTGAGCAACAAGCTCAGAAGAATACTTGCAATCGCATATATTGCAATTTTAATCGGCGGGTCAAGTATGGTGATACTCGATAGTCTGGTTATTTCAAGAGGATACTCAAGTTTTAGCAATGAAAGCACATCTAACAGCTCAAATAGTTCAAGTACAGCATCTGTTAGTACATCGACAGCGTATGAAGATGACTATAAAAAAATCACAGTCAAAACTTACGAGAGAAATTCAACAAAAATCTATGTTGCCTTTGTAACCATAAAGAAAAATGCAGCCATCAAAACTGCACTTGCAGGTGAAACCTACGGTAAGAACGTAACGGATACCACATCAAATATCGCAAGCAGTGTAGGCGCGGTTCTCGCAATAAACGGCGATTTCTACGGAGCTCGAAATGCTGGATATGTAATCCGAAACGGACAGCTCTTGCGTAGTGAAAGCCAAAGCGACGATCAGGAGGATCTAGTCATCTACAAGAATGGAAGCATGGAAATCATCAAAGAGGGCGACATCACAGCCGAAGAGCTTCTCAATAACGACGCTTATCAGGTACTTTCGTTTGGACCTGCTTTGATAGAGGACGGCGAGGTTGCTGTAGATAGCTCAGACGAGGTGGGTAAGGCTATGGCAAGCAATCCGCGTACAGCGATTGGAATCATCGACGAGAACAATTACGTATTTGTTGTCTCTGACGGACGTACAAGTGAAAGCCAGGGACTAACCCTAAAGGAGCTTGCAGAGTTCATGCAGGAGCTAAATGTTACAACAGCTTACAATCTCGATGGTGGTGGATCGTCAACGATGTACTTCAATGGAAAGATTGTAAACAAGCCTACTACAAATGGTCATTCAATACAGGAAAGGGCGGTGAGCGATATTGTCTACATATAAACTCAATCAAAATAAGGCAGAAATTCTTTTCTACGCAGTAGAAAGTCTCTTGGCTCTAGTCATAGGCGCAGTGTATGAGCTATTCAGCCACCAGGTGTACTCGCCATTCATGTATCTGATGTTTATGATACCGCTTATGCTAGGTGTTTTGCCTAATCTTGCAGCAAGATTGTTAGATAAAAGCTTTATTACATCAAAAGATGCCAAGGTTGCATATAAGCTAGGTGTTCTCACTTTGATCTTCGGAAGCTTTCTGAAGGGAGTGCTAGACATCTACGGGACGAGCTCGGTTTATCCGATACTTTACCTACCGGTAGCAGGGCTGCTGCTGATTGTGGCCCTTGGTTTGGAAATTTATTATAAAAAGGGTGAAATGCAATGAAAATGATGAAGGATGTTTTCACAAGAAGAGAAATAAAATATGTTCTGACAACAAAACAGGCGGCTTTGCTTCAACAGACAGCCAGTAAATACATGGTTGAGGACAAGTTTGGAAGAAGCAAGGTGAAAAGCATATATTTTGACACACCAAACCATGTTTTAATCAGAAGAAGTCTTGAGAAGCCTCTATATAAAGAGAAGTTCAGAATCAGATTCTATGGCAAAGCAGGGCCAGGAGACGATGTGTTCCTCGAGATAAAGAAAAAGCTCAAGCACGTTGTATATAAAAGACGTGTGAAGCTTGAGTATCAAGAGGCTATGGACTTCATGGCGGGCAAGAATGACCAAGAGGTTGTTATGAATAAAAAGCCAAAGGAGCAGCAGATTTTAAAAGAGCTGCAGTACGCGAGGGACTTCTATGGGGGGCTTAAACCATCTGCATATATTGAATATGACAGAATAGCTCTTGCAGGGATCGAGGATAAAAACCTCAGGCTAACATTTGACTGTAAGGTCTGCATGGTATCTCAAAATTCAAAGAATGGAAAAACGGAATCAAAAGAGATACTTCCAAAAGGCAAGGTCTTGCTAGAGGTAAAAACCCTAAATGGACTTCCGCTTTGGCTCAGAGAGTTTCTGGGAAAAGAGCAAATAACCAAGGGCAGCTTTTCTAAGTATGGGGAGGCATATAAAAAATATATAAAGGGAAGCTATGATAGTACAGGCTTTGAGGAAAGGAGAGTAGGATAATGAGTTTACAAACTTTGTTACAAGGGGCAATTAGCTCATCATCGAGCATAGGAATGACTACATTCCTAGCCGATATAGGCGTAGCTTTGATAATTGGATTCATGATTGCGTTAGTTCATATGTTCAAGAATAGCTATACAAAGAGCTTCGTAGTTACATTAGCGATATTGCCAGCCGTTGTAGCGATGGTAATCATGATGGTAAACGGAAGCATTGGGGCAGGAATTGCGGTTGCAGGTACATTCAGCCTTGTGCGTTTCCGTTCAGCACCAGGAAGTGCCAAGGAAATAGCGGCAGTATTTCTAGCAATGGCAGCAGGTCTCGCCTGTGGAATGGGGTTCCTACTCTACGCCCTAATATTTGTGGCAATCATTTTGACGGTAACCCTGCTTTACTCACAAAGCAAGTTCGGCAGCCAATCAAACAAGGCACGTACTATGACAGTTACTATACCAGAGGTTCTCGATTACACAGATGTATTCGACGACCTGTTCAAGAAATACACAGACGAGTGCAGGCTAACACAGATGAAAACAAGTAATATGGGAAGCCTGTTCAAGCTTACATATAACCTCAAGCTAAAATCAGAAGCGATGGAAAAGGCCTTTGTCGATGACATCAGGTGTCGAAACGGCAATTTGGAGATAATCATACATCGCCCAATAGAGGAAGGAGAGCTATAATGAAAGGGAAAAAGATTAAGATAGCAGGAGTTCTGCTCATCAGCACAATGCTGGCGATGACAAGCCTTGCGGCCTGCGGAACAAAGAGCGCAAGCACAAATACGAGCTCGTCAAGCAGCACTACAGTCTCGACATCGGATATGTTTACTAAAAGAGATTTGGACTCTAGCTATGACGAAAGCAAAGCGACAAAGATTACGCTTTCAGATAGCAAGACTACTGTTAGCGGCAATGGAGCAAAATACTCGAGTGAAAACGGCGTAAACACTGTAACTATCACCAAAGAAGGCACATATATCCTATCTGGAGAGCTAAATGGACAGATTGTTGTGGATACAGATAAGACAGCCAAGGTTCAGATTGTGCTTAACGGAGTAGCAATCTCAAGCGAGAGCACTGCGGCTATACAGGTAAAGCAAGCAGATAAGGTATTCCTAACGCTTGCAAAGGGCAGTGAAAACACTTTGACAGAGAACGGAGAATTCGCCTCAGATGATACATCAGCTGTTGACGGAGTGATTTTCTCAAAGGATGACCTAACAATAAACGGAAGCGGGTCGCTAAAAGTCACAACAGAAAATGGACACGGAATTGTTAGCAAAGATGACCTTGTAATCGCGTCAGGGACCATTGATATCACATCAAGTGGACACGGCCTTCAGGGAAAGGATAGTGTAAGAATTGCTGATGGAACAATAACGATTAGCTCATCAAATGACGGAATCCACAGTGAAAACAAAGACGATAGTAGCCTAGGATTCGTATATATCAAAGATGGAACCATCAAAATTACCGCGGTGGACGACGGAATACACAGCGGAAACAATGTTACCATTGACGGAGGAACGATATCTGTCACCGAATCCTCCGAAGGTATTGAGGGACAGAGTATCGATATAAACGGTGGAAAAATTGATGTAACTTCAAGTGATGATGGTCTAAACGCAGCAAGCTCATCATCCAGCAGTGATAACACAAATCAGGGCTTTGGTGGCCCAGGTGGCCCAGGTGGCGGAGATATGTCCGTAGATGAGAATGCGTACATCAAAATCACTGGAGGTGAAATCCACATCTCTGCAGAGGGTGACGGCGTTGACTCAAACGGAAACTTCGAAGTTACAGGAGGCATAGTATATGTCGAGGGACCATCAAGAGGTGGTAATGCAGCTCTTGATTTCACGGGAAGTGGAACAATCAGTGGAGGGCTGGTAATTGCTACTGATAATGGAAGCATGCTCCAATCTCTTACAGCTCAGTCAGGCATGAATACAGTTGTCTTGAATGTAAGCAGATCATCGGCTTCAGAAATAGTTGTTAAGGATTCTAGCGGAAATGTGCTAGGTACATTAAAGCCAAGCAAGTCTTTCAACAACATAATCGTAAGTGGAGCTGGGGTAAGCGAGAGCACAATCAGCTATAACTAAAATCCGTATGGCCTAAAGTATTCAATTAAACTTTAGGCCTGGGGAGGAGCAGCGGGCTTTGCCGGCTGCTTCTTCTTTTTTTGATGTAAAGTACAGGAAGGAGGCAGGATAGAAGGTGGTGCAAAAATATTTGCACTCGCTATTTTTATGTGGTATTATGTAGGTTATGAAGGAGAGTTTAGATGGAAAACAAGGACTATAAGCTGATTTTAGAGCGCCTTCTCGACATAATGGATGAGGGTGTTTACATAGTTGACCAGGACGGAGTTGGCATTTTCTATAATAAGGCGATGTCAGATGTTGAGCAAATTACGACTAGTGACGTAATAGGAAAAGAATACCACAAGGCTTTTCCGGGTGTTACTCAGGCCGAAAGCACGATGTTTCAGGCGCTGAAGAAGGGAATTTCGACGAGAAATAAACGTCAATCATATAAGAATCTTTATGGCAGAAACATAACTACAGTCAATAGTACAGTGCCAGTAAAGGTAGGAAATACAACGATTGCAGCAATTGAGGTTGCCAAGGACATAACGGCGCTTCAGTCTATGAGCAACACTATTTTGGAGTTGCAAGAAAAGGACATGGGTAGCGAGATTGAACCACCATCCATCAAAAGATATAGCTTTGATGACTTAGTTGGAGAATCTCCGAACTTTACTCAGGTAATCGAGCGCGCCCAAAAGGCGGCAAGAAACGATGCCACGGTCTTCATATATGGAGAAACTGGTACTGGTAAGGAGCTATTTGCACAGAGTATTCACTGCGCCAGCAAACGCAAAAATAAGCCGTTTCTAGCACAGAACTGCGCTGCGCTTCCAGAATCCCTTCTCGAAGGAATTCTCTTTGGTACGACAAAGGGCGGATTTACAGGTGCTACAGATAGAGCTGGACTCTTTGAGCAGGCCAGTGGCGGAACTCTTTTGCTCGACGAGATTAACTCCATGCCTTATGAACTTCAGGGCAAACTGCTTCGAGTTCTACAGGAAATGTACATAAGACGTGTCGGAGGAACGCGTGATATTCCAATAGATACAAGAATTATCGCCACGGTTAATGAGCCACCGCAAAAGCTAATTGAAGAGGGTAAGCTCAGACGAGATCTTTACTATAGACTTAATGTTGTCGGAATAAGCATTCCACCACTTCGTGAGAGAATGAGCGATATTCCTGTTTTGATAGAGACCTTCCTCAAGAAGCACAACAAACAGTTTGATAAGCATCTTACTAGCGTAGACGAAAAAGTAATTGAGAGATTAAACAGCTACGACTATCCCGGAAATGTGCGTGAGCTCGAAAACATTGTAATTCAAGCGGTTTCAATGGCTGATAACGAGAGCGTTTTGACGACAAAGCTGCTTCAGATGCCTATGCGTGCAGAGGCACTAGGCGATGATATGGCAAATTGGCAGAGGCGTGGGCCTCTCACAGAGTATATGGAAAGCCTCGAAAAAGAGATAATTAGGGGTGCTTTGCTCGACCAAGGTGGCAATATTTCAAAGACTGCAGAGGTTTTGATGATAAAGCGTCAAACACTGCAACATAAGATGAAAAAGTATGGCCTGAAGGAGTAAAATGCAAAAATATTTGCATCGGAATCGCCCATATATTTGCATCTAAAAACTGTACAATTTTTTGAAAAGACTTGCGAAAACAAGTCTTTTTGTTTCTTCACAAAAAAAACCACGATTTTTGTGCTATAATAACCTATATGGCGAAAGAATATGCGATATAAATATAATGTATACACAATATAGTTGGCACAGCAATTGCATTACTATATTGGGCATGCGAAAAATCGCAATTCCTAATCGCCAAAATTAGTTGGCATATAGCTTAGACAAAGAAAAGGAGTGAAA
>ERZ772956.1219-NODE-1219-length-17866-cov-5.091797_pt1 | contig 17866 bp, 16 predicted proteins | sample MGYA00580683_ERZ772956 | MGnify/ENA primary metagenome ERZ772956 (study PRJEB29015, sample SAMEA2738077) | human oral metagenome | biome: human oral; feature: human-associated habitat; material: saliva | place: China | collected 2212 ... | reverse complement strand
CGAAGAAGCTGGTGCAATTATTGAAGAAGAAACAACTGGAACTGTTCCAGCATCTATTCAAGATGAAACCATCATCTCTCCTATCGTTGGTACTGCTGTAGCACTTGCTGATGTGAATGATCCTGTCTTCTCAAGTGGAGCCATGGGACAAGGGATCGCCATCAAACCAACTGAAGGCGTTGTCTATGCACCAGCTGATGCTGAAGTTACCATTGCTTTTGCAACTGGTCATGCCTACGGTTTGAAGACAGCTAATGGTGCTGAAATCTTGATCCACGTGGGTATTGATACCGTATCAATGAACGGGGAAGGATTTGATCAAAAAGTAGCTCAAGGTGATAAAGTGAAAGCTGGTGATATCCTTGGTACATTTGACGCAGCGAAAATCGCTGCAGCTGGTCTTGAGGACACTACTATGGTCATCGTTACCAATACAGCTGACTTTGCTTCTGTAACCCCTGTTGCAACTGGCTCAGTTGCTAAAGGTGATGCAATCATCGAAGTCAAAGCTTAATCGAATCAATAAGATCTCAAGGACTGGTCAGCTTATCTCCAGTCCTTGAATTTTATTTCTTAAAAAAGCGTGCTTTTTCTTTAGAGAAGAGAAAAAGATTGACGATAAAATATGCTATAATAAATACAGGATATTTTTCATAATAAAAAGGAGCCAACATGACAAAATTATACGGAAGTTTGGAAGCTGGCGGTACAAAATTTGTTTGTGCGGTTGGTGATGAAAACTACAATGTGATTGAAAAAGTACAATTTCCAACAACCAAGCCAATTGAGACTATTGATAAGTCTATCGAATTTTTCTCAAAATTTGAGGATCTTGCTGGTCTTGCGATTGGATCATTTGGACCAATTGATATCGATCCAAATTCAAAAACTTATGGCTTCATTACGACGACTCCAAAACCAAATTGGGCAAATGTTGATATCGTTGGAGCCTTCCGTCGTGCTTTGAATGTACCCATCTATTTCACGACAGATGTGAATAGCTCTGCCTATGGAGAAGTGGTGGCACGTAATAATGCGGGGGGCCACATCGAAAACTTGGTTTACTATACCATCGGAACAGGGATCGGAGCTGGTGTTATCCAACGTGGTGAGTTTATCGGGGGAGCTGGACACCCAGAAATGGGTCACTACTATGTTGCCCAACACCCAATGGATGTAGAAAAAGAATTCAAGGGTGTTTGTCCTTTCCACAATGGCTGTTTGGAAGGTTTTGCGGCTGGTCCAAGTCTCGAAGCTCGTACAGGTATTCGTGGGGAAAACATTGAACTCAACAGCAATGTATGGGATATTCAAGCCTACTATATCGCACAGGCGGCTGTGAATGCGACCGTTACTTTCCGTCCAGATGTCATTGTCTTTGGTGGGGGAGTCATGGCGCAACAACATATGCTAGATCGTGTTCGGACGAAATTTACAGCTCTCTTGAACGGTTATCTTCCTGTACCAGATGTGAGAGATTATATTGTGACACCTGCAGTTGCTGGCAATGGTTCAGCTACCTTGGGGAACTTTGTTCTTGCAAAAGAAGTGAGCGAGAAGCTTAAAAAATAAGTAGCAATTGTCTCTTAGAGGTTAGAAACAAGAGCGAGACCGAGACAGATTTGTCTCGGTTTCTTTTGTCTATCTATAAAGAAGAGAGGGAAGGAATGAAAAAGAATATTGTGAAGGATGTCTTATTCTTGGGTCAAAAGTCAGAAGAAGCGACACCTGAGGATCGCACCTTGGCTTTGGATTTGCAGGACACCTTAAATGCTCATCTCCTTGAGTGTGTAGGCTTGGCAGCCAATATGATAGGGGTGAAAAAACGAGCCATTATCATTCAATTGGAAAATGCTAATCTGGTCCTGTTTAATCCGGTGCTTCTTGAAAAGCAAGGGCCCTACCAAACGGAAGAAGGGTGCTTGTCTTTAGTGGGGACTCGTCCAACGACTCGTTATGAGGAGATCACAGTGGCCTATCGGGATGTCAATTGGAAGCCTCAAACCTTACATTTGTCAGGTTTTCCAGCTCAGATCTGTCAGCATGAAATGGATCATTTAGAAGGGGTTATCATTTAGAAGGGATGGATGGAGTCAATTTGATTCCATCTTTTTCGTTCTTATAGAAACGATTTACTGGATATTCGATGCAAAGATCCTATAATATGAAAAGGTAGAAAAGAGTCTAGATGTCCATTTCTTATGTTTTTGTCCCATTTTGTACTAGGAAAAAGTGATAGAAAAGTCGATTCTTGGAGACATAAAATTGATAAAAGCAAAAAAATGAATAGAGGCTGTTTAGAAAAAGAAGAAGGAAACAATCAAAAAGCAACCGTGCTTGACAGGTTTTCTTTGGATCGCGTATACTAGTAGTACGATAATAAGATGAAAGACAGGAGTTCCAAGATGAAGCGCAACCTTCAAGAATACCCGCAATTTTATCGTTGGCTGACCCTGCCTTTTAGGAGAAGGCCGCGTCGCGTGCAGGTTCTTCGATGGACAAATCGAATCCTAACTCTCGCCATGCCAGGCATCTATGGGCTGGTCTTTTGTTGGCTTTTTGCAAAGCAAGTTTCTTTGGAGGAAATTTGGCCTTTTATTTGGATTCCAGCTTCTGGCTTTGTCTTGTTTAGTCTCTTCCGCCATTGGATCAATGTTCCAAGACCTTACGAAAACTGGAACATTCAGCCTTTATTAGAGAAACATTCATCAGGACACTCTTTTCCTAGTCGCCATGTTTTTTCAGCGACCATGATCTCAATGTGTGTCTGTCAGTTGTCTCTTCCGCTAGGACTAGCTTCAATGTTGCTGTCTCTTCTCTTGGCTCTTGTTCGAGTCATGGGAGGGGTTCATTATCCCAAGGATGTCCTAGTTGCTTGGTGCTTGGGACTCGCCTGGGGAGGACTTTTTTGGCTTGTTTGAATCAACATATTGTTTAAAATTGACCTTTGAATAACAGCGAGTGATAGTGTATACTGGAAAGTGGACTTAGAAGAGGAGAGAAGATGAAGTATAGACAAGCAAAGAAAGCAGATCTGGATCAGGTGGTTCGAGTAGCCAGTACAGCGTTTGAGGACTATCTATTTTTAAAAGTGATTAAGGATTTGGTGCGTGATCCCAAGCAATATCCTGCCTTTGTTGAAGCAATGATGCGTATCTTGGTAAAGGTTTTTCTTAAGCACCATATCTGCCTTGTGGCAGAAAAAAACGATGAAATATATGCAGTGGCCTTGTTACAAAAAGGACCGATTCCTTTTCGGGCCTATCTTTTGAATGGTGGCTTGGGCTTGCTCAAGTTTATTTCCTTGAAGAATATGTTGTCCTACTTTAAATTTATGGAGGATACGGATAAGGAATTAGAGCAAAATGTACAGTTTGATTGGTACTTGATGCTTCTGGCAGTTGCCCCTAAGCACCAACGACAGGGCTATGGTAGCCGCTTTATGAGAGAAGGAATCGAGCCTTTCTTAGAAGGAATCAAAGGGAAAAAACTAGCTTTTTATACCAATACCCAAGGAAATGTCTATTTTTACACGAAAAATGCCTACAAAGAAGTCTACTCTAGCAAGATTTGCTTTAACCAAGTAGAGATGGGAAGTTGGTATTTCTTGAAGGAACTAAAAAATCACTAAGGTTTCAATCTTAGTGATTTTTCATTATCATGGTTCGTCTACTTGAATGTCAAAATAGTCAAAAAAGGCTGCTCGCTCCTCGATAATATCCTTAGAAGGATTCTTTATCTGCATTAAGAGTTGAATGAGATCAGGTGTGACTTCACGTACGAGTTGGCCTAAAGACCATATGGCCGTTGCAATATGGATCTGATTTTGTGAAGTCTCAATGATCGATAAAAGCTTAGGGATGGCAGATCGATCATGGGCATTGGCGAGTGCGATAATGGCGTTTCGCTGGAGGATGTTTTTGCCTCGCCAACTGCCAGCAACACTGCCAAATTTTTCTTTGAATTGGCCATTTGACAGCTCTAAAAAGGGGATCAACTCTGGATGAGCCAGGTCAGGATTGATTTCTGTAGCCAAGGGATTATCCAGCCCTTTGTTATAAGGGCAGGAAATCTGACAGATGTCACAACCGTAGATCACCGTTTTGATTTTTTTACGGAATTCCAGATCCATCATGCCTTTGTCTTGAGTCTGGAAGGACAAACAGCGCTTGGCATTCATCGAACCATCCCCGATTAAACAGGAGGTTGGACAAGCATCTAAACACCGTCGACAGTCCCCACAACCATAGTCGACAGGCTGATCTGGTTCGATCTCAAGATTGGTAATCAATTCCCCCAAAAACATATAGGAACCATATTCTTTTGAAATGACCAAGCCGTTTTTTCCGATAAAACCGATCCCTGCTCGCTGGGCAACGGCCGTGTCCACCAAGGCTCCGGTATCGACCATCCCTTTGTACTCAAAATCTTGCGTCATTTCTTCAATTCCAGCAGCTAAGCGATCAAGCTTGTCTTGTAGGACATAATGGTAGTCCAACCCCCAACTGTTGGGTGTGAATTTTCCTCTTTTATAGGCTGTTTTTTGAGGCTGCTGCTTGAGTTTATGGGGATAGGCGACAGCAATAGAGATGATCGTCTTAGCAGAGGAGAGACTTAATTTAGGTTGGATGCGCTCTTCAATATTCTTATGCTCAAATCCGGAATTCCGCCCTTCCTCAACAGCTAGGCGGAGTGATTTTTCCAAATAAGCGAAGTCATCAGCAGTGGTAAATCCAATTTTTGAAATCCCGATTGAATGGGCTAGTTGGATAATCTTTTCTTTTAGTGTCATCTTTTCCATTATACACGAAAAAGCAAATCCTGGCGAGAAAGAGAAAAAGTAGAAAGGGCTTTCAAAAACTTTCACTTTTTTGTATAATAGAAACATGAAATGCGAGGAGGAGATTATGGGACAACCAATATTTTTACATTCGGTCATGCAGGAAAAAATCTGGGGGGGAACTCGTCTGAAAGAAGAGTTTGGTTACGACATTCCAAGTGACCATGTCGGAGAATTTTGGGCCATCTCTGCCCATCCTCATGGTGTGTCTAGAGTAGCCAATGGTCCTTACGAGGGAATGGGCTTGGACCAGCTCTATCAAGAACACCGGGAATTATTTGGTAATCGTAAAGAACCAGTTTTTCCCTTATTGACGAAAATTTTGGATGCCAATGATTGGCTTAGTGTGCAAGTGCACCCAGACGATGCATACGGCTTAGAGCATGAAGGCGAACTCGGAAAAACCGAGTGCTGGTATGTCATTGCTGCTGATGAAGGTTCAGAGATTATCTATGGCCACAATGCTAAGTCAAAGGAAGAACTCCGCCAGCAAATCGAAGATAAAAACTGGGATGCCTTGCTGACCAAAGTACCTGTTAAGGCTGGAGATTTCTTCTATGTACCAAGTGGGACCATGCATGCGATTGGTTCCGGAATCTTGATCCTTGAAACGCAACAGTCTAGTGATACAACCTACCGTGTTTATGACTTTGACCGCAAGGATGATCAAGGAAACTTGCGGGAGCTTCACCTTGAAAAATCCATTGATGTCTTAAACATTGGTGAGCCAGCAAATAGCCATCCAGATACAGTTGTGATCGAGGATCTTCGAATGACCACCTTGGTTGCCAGTGATTTCTTTACCGTTTACAAGTGGGAAATTACAGGAAAAGTGGACTTTGAAAAGACAGCTGATTATAGCTTATTGAGCGTCTTAGTCGGAGAAGGAAAAGTGACGGTAGAGGGTCAGGATTATCCTATTCAAAAAGGGAGCCACTTTATTTTGCCAAGTGATGTTGAATCTTGGAATTTGGAAGGGCAAGGTTTAGAATTGATCGTGAGTCATCCATAAAAACAAAGGGTTTGAGTAAAACGCTATGGAACTACTCAAGCCTTTTTTCTGAAATAAAACTTTTTTTATGTTAATTCTTGACTCTGACCTAAGGGGAGGGTATATACTATCCAGTGTAAGGAGGAAATCATGTATCATATCAAAGAAGCTGCGCAGCTCTCAGGTGTCTCTATCAAGACCTTGCACCACTATGATAAGATAGGACTTCTAGTCCCTGTGAAATCTGAAAATGGGTATCGAACATACAGCCAAGAAGATTTAGAACGCTTCCTACAATCAGGCACGACTTCTACTTCAGCCTCTCATGTTTGCGCATTGTCCGCAGGCACAGCCGCATTACACCTTGCCATGGTACTTTTAGGCATAAAAGTTGGAGATGAAGTGATATGCCAGAGTTTCACTTTTGCTGCCTCAGCCAATCCTATTACCTATCAAGGAGCTACTCCCGTCTTCGTAGACAGCGAGACCGAGACATGGAACATATCCCCTCAACTCTTGCAAGAGGCTATTGAAGATCGCATATCAAAAACGGGTAAAAAACCCAAAGCGATCATAGTGGTACACCTTTACGGTATGCCAGCCAAGATGAAAGAAATCAAGGCTATAGCTGAACACTACGATATTCCAATTGTGGAAGATGCAGCAGAAGCTCTAGGTTCTTCTTACAATGGACAACGTTGTGGCACATTTGGTGAATATGGCATCCTAAGTTTCAATGGTAACAAGATGATCACCACAGGTGGAGGAGGTGCTATAGTCTGCAAAACTCAAGAGGCCAAACAACGAGCTCTGTTCTATGCGACTCAAGCGAGAGAGAGTTTCCCTTACTACCAGCATGAATACATAGGCTATAATTATCGCCTAAGTAACATCTGTGCAGGCATAGGACGCGGTCAAATGGAGGTGCTAGATCAGCACATATCCCATCATCAACACATTGCGGAGCTTTATGCTCAGGCCTTTACTGATAATCCGTTTATCACTCTTCATACTAATCCTGACACTATCTCTAATAGCAACTATTGGCTCAACACTATCATCCTCTCAGAAAATGCTCCTTGTTCTCCCGATGACATACGTGAAGCACTTGCAAAAGAAAATATAGAAAGTCGCCCTTTGTGGAAGCCAATGCACCTCCAACCAGTCTTTCAGAATGCTCCAGCGTACGTAAATGGTGTAAGCGAAAAAATATTTCAACATGGATTATGCCTCCCAAGTGGCCCTTGGGTATCAGACAAAGATGTTCAGCGAATCGTAGATATTTGCTTATCAACATTATCAGTATAGAAAGCATTCAAAATGAACATAGACATATCAGAATAGCCTCTAATAGTCATATTTAACTATAGGACAGCTCTAGAGATAAGAAACTACAATTATAACAGTTGGATAATTGAAGCTAATATACTATTTTTGCAGTAGTGTAAGATTTTATAGAAAACAGAGGCCTACGATATTACTAACAACATTACACACCCCACCCAAGAAATGGGCACTAAAACCTAAAATTCATGCTAACCAAAATTATCCGTTGGTACCTATCACATGATGCTCTGCCCTATTGGTATTTACTTATTGCAGATTGTGTACTTATTTTCTTAGCAGGGATTGTAGCATTCTATGCAAATCATAGTGCAGAATCTGTAAACTTACGTCCTGTCTTACTAGCTCTACTAGCTTACCTCCCATGCTATCTTGTGGGCTTTCGAATCTTCCACACATACCTTGCTCCTGCGCGGAGAATGGCCCCTATTGATATACTTCGCATTAGCGGAGCACTATTTTTAGGCTTTATTCTCATTATGCTATTGAGGGTCTTCTTCCACACTGACAACATCGTACAAATGGTCAGGATGCGCGATCTTTTATTGCAGTGCATATTATCCATTGTTCTCATGATTTGTCTACGTATCATGGTGCGCATCAATTTTGAAGGTTATATAAAGAGAAATCACCTCACTGGACTTTATGGACTGTCGAATAGAAGTCTACTTGATATAGAATTATCCTCATTACTCCCTCGTAAAGAGATTGAGGTGGACATGATCACTATACGTAACAAGATGCAGAATAAATGCATTCTTGTCACAGGTGCTGCAGGTAGCATAGGAAAAGAATTAGTACGTCTTTTAGCCCAACTCTCCCCGAAGAGCCTACTCCTCTTGGACATGGCTGAGACACCTCTCCATGATGTTCGCGTAATGATGCAACGAGAATTTGCCAATGTTCTTTGTAAAACAGTAGTATGCAACATCTGTCACCATCATCGTTTGGAAGATTTTTTCAAGCATAACCGTCCCGATATAATCTTTCATGCGGCGGCCTATAAGCACGTTCCTATGATGGAGGACAACCCTACAGAGAGTGTACTCAATAACATCGATGGTACTATAAAGTTAGCTAATCTTGCAGTAAAGTATGAAGTACAAACCTTTGTGATGGTAAGTACAGACAAGGCTGTCAATCCCACTAGTATCATGGGATGTTCAAAAAGAGTCTGCGAGATTTACTGCCAAAGTCTCAACAACTCTCCACGCAACACTTCTCAATGTAACTTTGTCACCACAAGATTTGGCAATGTTCTTGGCTCTAACGGTTCTGTTGTCCCCGCCTTCCGTGAACAAATTCGCAATGGGGGACCAGTTTATGTGACTCATCCAGAGATAGTACGCTATTTCATGCTCATTTCTGAAGCCTGCAAACTGGTGCTTCAAGCTGCCACGATAGGAAAAGGAGGCTGCATTTATGTTTTTGACATGGGGCATTCAGTAAAAATTGCGGAGTTGGCACAGCGCATGATCAAACTTAGTGGTAAGCAAAATATTAATATCGTTTATACTGGCCTTCGCCCTGGGGAAAAGCTCTATGAAGAAGTTCTTAATGATCTAGAGACAGTGGTTCCTACTAGCCACGAACGTATCAAAATTGCACGAGTACGTGAGTATGATTTCAATAAGATTGAAAATGAAATTCTCCATCTAGTTGAAACAGCCAAAACATATGATGCAACAATGACAGTTAAATCTCTTAAGGCTATCATTCCAGAATATAACCCACAGAATCCCGACTATCAAACACTTTGTCAGTCATGAGACTGTTACATAACAAGAAACAACCAAGTATTTATAAATAACAGATGAAATCTTATTTTTCAGTACTAGCCCTTTCGGCCGCTGCCTTTTATGGAACAACGGCTATGGCACAAACAGACGATTACAAAAACTATCGTGAAGTGTCTCGTGACACAGTAGACAACGTATCCACCACTCGTGTTGTCGTAGATTCAGTCTATTCAACTAAGCAAACCATGACAAATGGTTTCTTTGACAACTGGTTTGTCTTTGCTACAGGTGGAGCACACAGTTTCTATGGCGACCACTCTCATCTCGGTGGTTTCTCTGGAACCCTTTCTCCCGACTTTAGCCTTGGTATTGGTAAGTGGGTTACTCCTGGCTTCGGTTTCAAAGCCGAATTCATTCGTAGCAACTCTAAGGGGTACACTCTTCCTGGATATGGCTATCGTTATGGTGACGTACTAACCAATAGCAAGGGCGAAAAGTATCAGAATATGAAAACCCATTGGTGGGATCTCAGCATCAATGGTATTTTCAACATTTCACGCCTTATTGCAGGCTACGAAGGCTACAACAGCAGCCGTCTCATGAATCAGTTCTGGCTCAATCTAGGTCTTGGTGCAGTCCACCACATGGGCTTAACAGGCACTGGTTCAGACAACGAATGGAGCGGACATGCAGAATTCCAATATAGCCGCTTCTTCAATAAAAAGAAGAACTTCTCTATTGACCTTAAAGCCCGCGTACTCGTCTACCAAACTAATTTCGATCTCGAATATGGTAACCGCGACTATTCTGCTAACAAATTTGATGCCAACATTGGTCTAGCTGTCGGATTCACCTACTATCTTGGTGGCACAAAGCGTAATACTTGGCAAACCGCTGGCCAAACCATTTACAAGACAGACTATCGTGAACGTAAAATCGAGATTGTTAAGGTTCCCGAAGGTGTAAACCCCGTGAATTATAGCACCCTGACCTTCTATGTATTCTATCCTAATAACTACTCTGGTCGCAACGACGCTCCACTAGTAGTTACTTCTAAGGTTAACGCAATTGACTACCTTGCTGGCGGTATTTACACCCAGAAGAAATTTACAGACAACGCTGCTGTTACAGCTCGTTTGAATCGCAATGCCAACACTAATGGTCTTGCTTTTGTAGACATTCCCACTGAACCTGCTAACCGCAACTTCGCTGTAAACTACGTACCCCGTGGTTACGAAATGTCTACTAAGCCTCTTTCGCTCAGCCTCCAAGCTGATGAAATGGTAAGTTTCCAACGTCATGCGGGCTACTTCTATGCTCCTATCTTTGATGGCAACAATGCATGGCAGTATCGTGTCGACAACGAAACTTGGAAACAACGTCTTGCTTCTGAAGACAATTACAAAGAAACAAACTCTTACCAACTCAATGCTCACGCTGGTCTTGGCACTGTACGCCAATACCTCAAGGTTGAAAATGGTGATGAGCTCGTAAGCTTTGCTGACATCTACGCAGCAATGATGAGCAACGAAGGTCACATCTCTCAATATACTGATGCAGCCACTGTTGCACGCATCAAGAACATCCTTGAAAAGGGTACTATCACCATGATTCAAGCAGAAGGTCTTGCTACAAGTCAAGATAACTACTCTGGTGCTGATGCAGCACAAGTAGGTCTACAACGCAACAATGCTCTTTCTCAAAATCGTGCTAACACTGTTATCACATGGTTGAAGGGTAAAGATCGCTTGCAACAAGTGGCTTCTCAAATCTTCCTTGTAAATAGCCTTGATGGTGCCGTTCGTAATGTTCAGGACAACAGCACTCGTAGCCTCAACGCAAAACTCAACCGTTGCGTGAAAGTACGTATCCACTATATGCTTAAGTAAGAGAATATAGATGCTTCAATTCCTCAACTGAGGTTTCCATTTAGAGTGACATTCTTTAGGGAATGTCACTCTTTTTTTGTGGAAACAGAAGAAAAGCTAAGCTCGATTACACCAAATGTATTACCTTTGCAGAAGGAGTTAGCACTCCAATTCATTTTCATTCACCACTTAAAATCTACGTTCCATGCTCATCACAACGACCTATCAGGTGGATGGACAGCCCATCCGACAATATCTTGGCGTCATCAGTGCAGAAAGCATCATTGGTGCCAACTTTATCAAGGACATTCTTGCCAACCTCACAGACTTTTTCGGCGGTCGCTCCAACACTTATGAAAAGGTACTCCGTGAAGGTAAAGAGGCTGTGCTCCGCGAACTTCAAAATCAAGCCTCTATGATGGGGGCAAATGCTATTGTAGGCGTGGACATCGACTACAACACCGTAGGTGCTAATGGTTCTATGCTCATGATAGTAGCCACAGGCACAGCCGTTATCATCTAACGTCCCTCTCTTACGACCTCTCGCTGTAAATAGACACGCAACACCAACCGTTCTTCTTTGCAGATTTCAGACTAGTTCTGCGCGTCTGCAAAGAAGAACATGATTATTCTTATGCTACAATCTCATTTCAACTCAGAAGGGCTCATCGAAGCCGGTTGCGACGAGGCTGGCCGCGGCTGTCTAGCAGGTGCTGTCTTCGCCGCAGCTGTCGTCTTTCCAGCAGACTATGAGAATAAACTTCTCAATGACTCCAAACAATTGTCTGCTAAAAAACGAGAAGAACTTCGTATGATCATTGAACGAGATGCACTGGCATGGTGCGTGGCACAAGTGGATCCCGAAGAGATAGACCGCATCAATATCCTCAATGCTGCCATTCTCGCTATGCACCGCGCTCTCGATGGTCTCACTATTTGCCCCGAACACATCATTGTCGATGGTAATCGGTTCAAGCCTTATGTCAAAAAACGAGAGCAACAGACTGTTAAGAAACCAGCCAACACCGAAAAAGCTACAATAATCCCTCACACGACCATCGTGAAAGGCGATGCAAAATACCTCTCTATCGCAGCAGCTTCCATCTTAGCCAAGACCTATCGCGATGATTATATGACGAAGCTCCACCAACAACACCCTCACTATGGCTGGGATCGCAATGCAGGTTACCCAACGCGCCAACATCGTGCTGGGATTGCCGTACATGGCACCACACCCTACCATCGCATGACATTCAACCTCCTAGGCGATCGAGCGCAACTCGAATTAGATTTCAAATAGTTTACCACTCTTCCCATGCCCCACTACGCAGACATCGTACTTCCCTTGGCTGTTCCTGGTGCCTACACCTATCGCGTTCCCCCTACCTTAGGGGATAGTCTTGTCGTAGGCTCACGCGTAGGGGTACCGTTGGGAAAATCCAAACGCTACACTGGCATTGTTATCCGTCTACATGATGGGAACAACACCGTTGAAGCTGAAAAAATAAAGGATATAGACACTGAACTTGCATTATTAATAAGAAATCATCATAATAGGAATTATTCAGAAAAAATGAGTGTTTTCCAGAAGTGTGATGATGAAAGTTAAGTTTGAAAAATTTGTATGTTATATGGCTTAATAGCCAAAATAACCTTGAAAAGTAAATTAAAAAGATAAATGGCGAGGAAAAAATTAGAATGGAATCAAAATTAATAATAGATGTTCCTGATGAAGAAACTGGAGAGAGAATTGACAGTTTTTTATCAGGAAAGACAGATTTTACAAGAACGAGAATACAGCAGCTGATAAAAGACAGGAATATAACAGTAAATGGGAAACCAACAAAATCTTCATATAAAATCGAAGAAAATGATGAAATTATAATTGAAGTTCCTGAAGTTGAAACAACGGAAATTAAACCTGAAAATATAAAAATTGATATTGTTTATGAAGATTCTGATATAGCTGTGATTAATAAGCAGGCGGGACTGGTTGTTCATCCTGCACACGGTCATTATTCAGGAACGCTTGTAAATGCTATTTTATATCATATAAAAGATTTATCAGGTATAAATGGGGAAATAAGGCCAGGCATAGTCCACAGGCTGGATAAAGATACAAGTGGACTTATTGTAATTGCGAAAAATGATAAAGTTCATACTGCACTTACAGAAATGTTTCAGGAAAAGAAAATTAGGAAAACATATCTGGCAATCCTTAAGGGAAAACTTAATAAAAGTGAAGGCAAAATTGTCACTCAAATAGGAAGGGATAAAAATGACAGGAAGAAAATGACTGTTATTGATGACATTACAAAGGGAAAAAATGCAATAACAAATTATAGGATAATTTCCCAGAATAACCTATTTACGCTTGTAAAGGTAAATATTGAAACAGGAAGGACGCATCAGATAAGGGTTCATATGAGGCATCTTGGATATCCGATACTGGGAGACAGTGTATATGGAAGAAAAGATAATGAAAAAAGACAGATGCTTCATGCATACAAGCTTGAGTTTTTACATCCTGTAACAGGACGCCAAATGGAATTTACAGGAGAAATACCGGAAGATTTTCAGAAGGCATTAAAAAAATCAGATTTAAAAATAGATGAAATAACAGATTAACGGATGGAAGAAAAAATGAATAGTTTAAGGGAATTTGACGAAACATACGAGGGAACAGTTTTAGGTGTTGATGAGGCAGGAAGGGGACCTCTCGCCGGAGCAGTAGTGGCTGGAGCTGTTATAATTCCTGAATATTTTTCTGAACTTGATGAAATAAATGATTCAAAGAAACTGACAGAGAAAAAAAGGGAAAAACTTTTTGAAATTATAATGGAAAAATGCATAGTTGGAATAGGGATTTCTGATGAAAAGGAAATTGATGAAGTAAATATACTGAATGCAACTTTTTCCGCAATGAGAAAGGCAATCAGCCAGGTGACTGAAAAAGCTGAATTTGATGTGGTTCTAGTAGATGGGAATCATAAAATAAAAGGGTATATGGGAAAACAGGAAGAAGTAATAAAAGGAGATGCAAAATCATTGTCTATTGCGGCGGCATCAATTGTGGCAAAAGTTACAAGGGACAGAATGATGCTGGAAGTAGATAAGGAGTTTCCTGAATATGGCTTTGCAAAGCACAAAGGGTATGGAACAAAATTACATCGTGAAATATTGCTTGAAAAGGGGCCTTGTAAATATCACCGTAAATCTTTTCTGAAAAAGATATTAGGTGATGAAAGTCAGGAGAAGATTTCTGAAGGGAAAAATAATAAAGGGAAATTAGAAAAAGAGGTAGATAAAAACAGGGGGTTAAAATTATTTTAATGAAAAAGAAAAGGGAAATAGGGTTTGAATATGAGGAACTGGCAAAAAAATATCTGATTACAAAGGGAATGAGATATATTGAAAGTAATTTTTATACAAGATATGGAGAAATAGATATTATTTTTACAGATGAAGAGGAAAAAACACTTGTGTTTGTAGAAGTGAGATATAGAAAAAATGCTGAATTTGGTGAGCCGTTAGAAACAATTGACGGGAAAAAACTGGAAAAAATAATGATTTCTTCACAGATTTATATAAAAAATAGAAAATGGAAACAAAATGTAAGATATGATGTCATAGGAATAAAAAAAGATAAATTAGGTAATAATAAAATAAACTGGATAAAAAATGCATTTTGAGGTGAGAAGGAAAAATGAAAAATCATGAAAAATGTTTAAAATGTGGCTCAACCTCATGTGAGGTAAAGTCAATTGCATTGCCTACTAAAAAATTGACTGGAGCAAAAATTTCTCTTGATACATTTTATTTAAAAATATGCCAGAATTGCGGTTATACCGAAATGTACTCGGCAAAAGTCATTGAGAAGGTCAAAAACCCAATTAAAAACTACTAGTAAAAAAATAGAGGATAAAGTTGGCAAGGTAATTTCAACCTTTAAAGGAATTCTATTTAAAAATAAGGACATAATTTCAGGGAGGGAGTTAGTCGGGGGCGGCATAGTATCAGAGGAAACAGAAAGTAGGCTTTTAAATTTAAAGAAATTGAGGAAATTAAATAACATTTACTATATCTGGGACTATAATGAAGAGTTTAAGAAACTGATTTTTTCCTATAAGTACAACAGAAAGAAAAGTCTTGCAAAATTAATTGCAGGATTAATATCAGAAGAGTTTGAATATATTATTCAGAAGGAAAAAATAGATTTTATAGTAAGTGTTCCAATAAATAAAAAGAGGGAAAGTGAAAGGGGATACAATCAGGTTGATGAAATTCTGAAACAGCTGAATGTAAATTATGTGGAAATAAAGAGAGTAAAAAATACAGAAAAAATGCATAAGCTGTTAAATGAAAAACTGAGGGAAGAAAATATCAGAGGAAGTTTCAGAATAGAAAGTGACTTTGATTTTAAAAATAAGAAAATACTTTTAGTTGATGATATAATTACAACAGGAGCAACCCTTAGGGAAATAAAAAACAGTATTTTAGATGATATTGACAGGAAGGTTTTTATTAATTCAAGAAATCGTAAAATTGCTGAAGCTGGAAGTGGAAGGACAAAAAATAGAAAAACGGAAATTACAGTTTTTTGTCTGGCGGCGGCAAGAGAAATCAAGATGAATAAAGGAGAAGTATGAATTCTTTAAAATTAAAATTAGTAATATTGGCATGTATAATAATGTCTACGGCAAATTCCTTTACTAATACCAATAATAGTACAAAAGTTGAGAAAACATCAGTTGAAGTTGAAAAAACATTATCGGATAAAAATGAAAACAGTAATTCTGAAAAAGAAGATAAAACAGAAGAAAGTACTGTAGAAGAGGTGAAAAGTCCTACTAAATATAGTCAAAGGGATGATAATATCATTGATATAAATTCACTGGTTCATGAGGAAACACCTGATTACAGAATTGTTAATGGAAATAACGTAAGGCTGATACTGAAAACAAAAAATAATGATGTTTATTCTGCACAAGTTGTATACAATGGCGGAGAAAAAATGATGAGAAGTATTGGAAATTACGGGGGAAATGAAATATTTGTTGCTGAAATTCCAAATAATGTAAGAGGATATTACTTTAAACTGGTTGACGGTAAAGTAAAATATTTTTATGGGAAAAATACAACAACTTCAGAAAATAGTGTGCTGAAATTTCAATACCAAAAATCAGACAAATTAACATATATTCCAGAATGGGCAAGAGGATCTGTAGGATATCAGATATATATAGATTCCTTTAGAAATGGTAATGTGGATAATGATCCTATTTTCAATGAATTTGGAACGGATGATTTTGCTCAGCCTGAAGGGGAAATACGTTCAGGTACTCCCAAAAAAGACCTTGTTGCTGCAGAATGGGGAACAACGCCATATCCTTTTTCTGTAAATGAATGGAATGGAAATTATGAAACTAAAAATGAATGGGAAGAAGATGCACTGAATGATGTTCAGAATTATACGAGATATTATGGAGGAGATCTTCAGGGAATTAAGGAAAAACTTGATTATCTGAAGGAACTTGGAGTGGAATATATTATAATTTCCTCACCATTTTATTCCCTTTCAAATCATAAATATGACACGATATACTTTAACCATGTAGACCCTTATTTTGGATATATAGAGCAGACTGGTACAAATAAAGGGCTGGATATACAAGGTAAAGTACATAATAACAATGGGGATAAGGAATTGAATCTTCTGATTTATAATCCTGCCGCTAAAGAAAATCTTCTGAAAGAAAATTTAACTGATACAGCTACTTGGGTTTGGACAGATTCTGACCTGGAATTTGCAAGTCTTATAAAGGAAGCACATAAAAAAGGATTGAAGGTTGTTATGGAAGTGGCTCCGGATACAGTTTCAACAAAATTTTTTGCCAGAATGAATCCAGATTATAAGAAATGGTATAAGGACGGGGAAAATACAAAGCTTGATTTATCTTCAAAGGCGGCAAGGGAATATGTTGAAAATTCATTGAAAAAATGGGTTCTGGGACCTGATGAAACATTTAAGGAAAATGTTTATGATGACGGAATTGATGGTATAAGATATGTTTATTATGATGCTAAGAATAAGCCACATATTGTTGAAATAACGGAAAATTTGAAAAAGTTTAAAAAAGATCTTCTGATAGTAGGGGAATTTTCCAGAAATTTTGCTGATGATATAGATGCCGGACTTTATGATAGCGGAACAGACTATAATATTGTAAATAATATGATAAAATATACAATAAACAGTAACTCGAATTATAGAATTGGAAGTGTAGAGTTTGCCAGTAAAATGAATGAAATTTATAATAAATATTCAAGCGAAAGATTTAATCTGACACAGGTTTATATTGATTCGCTTGATACAGATAGAATTTTCAGTGGAATTATAAATCCAAACAGGGTTTTTGACAGAAATAACCAGTCAAATCAGGGATACCTGAATATACGACCCGATTTATATGACGGAAATGCAATAAGTAAACTTAAGAGAATAATTGCTGTTCAGTTGACAATGCCTGCTACTCCGGTAATATATTATGGAGATGAAAAAGGAATGTGGGGGTCAGATTCTCCTAGAAACAGAAAACCGATGTTATGGGATGATTATGCACCTTACGAAGATGAAACTGACGATTTAAGTAAATATGATATTAACACGCTGAGAAATCTTCCACCTGAAATTGTTCAGATAAATGAAGTTCAGAAAACAGTTTCTTATCCTGTCAAGGAAAATGCTGAAATTGAGAATTTTTATAGAACATTGTTAAAGGTAAGAAGTGAAAATAAGGAATTGTTTAAAAATGGAAAATTCAGAGTCCTTGAAGTATACAATGATCCTAAAACTAAAGGAAGAATCGATGCTGAAATACAGCAATATCTGAATGAGGAAAAGAGAAAGGCTAAAACATATCAGAATAGAGATATTAATCCACAATGGCCTAACACTGATTTTATTTCATATGAAGTAGCTTATGGAAATAAGTCTATGATTGTCATAATGAATAATTCAGGAGATTCTTATCCGGTAAGTCTTCAGGTTCCAAAACTTTTTGGATTCTATGAAAATCAGTTG
>ERZ772956.1218-NODE-1218-length-17876-cov-5.405982_pt1 | contig 17876 bp, 16 predicted proteins | sample MGYA00580683_ERZ772956 | MGnify/ENA primary metagenome ERZ772956 (study PRJEB29015, sample SAMEA2738077) | human oral metagenome | biome: human oral; feature: human-associated habitat; material: saliva | place: China | collected 2212 ... | reverse complement strand
AAAAGGCTTATGACTTGATAATGGCAGAAGCTGCAATTATTACAGAGCATTTCCCTGATGATGTACTAAAGAAATCAGTCAATTTATACGAACAAGGATATTTACAGTTCAAACTTGGAAATATTCATCTTGCAGAAGAGCTTTTGCAAGAAACACTAAATTTAGCATTGCAGACAGATGATTTAGTCAACCATGCTTGTGCTTATCGCGCCTTGGCTGAGGTAATGTTAGCTAAGAGAGATATAAAAAGAGCTAAGCTTCATGCACAAAAAGCACTGGCGTGTTTTGAAAAAGCAGGTGATGGCGTTGGAGCGACAGAGCTGAAGGGTTTGATGGCACAGATAAAGTAATAAGATGAAAATTTCATAATGTTTGTAAAATAAAGGTATTCTAATATAAAAATTAGAGTATTTTTATATCCATTTTAACGAACGATAAACTGAAATTTACTAAATAAGGTTTTAGTTTATCAAAAAATCTTATATAATATAATCAAAAAATAATAAAAGAGGATTGATTATGAAGAAGAAAAAATAAATGTTTCTATTTTGTCGACATTGCTTAGTCTTAGTGCACTATGTCAATGGCGCATGTCTTTTCCAAGTTTCTACGATTGTTGATAAAGACAAGAATCTTGAAGGTGATGAATTTGTGGTTATTGATATGACATCGCCAGAAACTACAAAAAAGGCACTCACATAATATTCAAGGTGTTACGTTTAAAGATTCAATTTCAGAAATCAATAAAGTCAAGGCTAAATAAAAATGGAAGAATATTACTTCTTCCGTTTTTATTTTTAAAATTACATACTTGCTTACACAGAAATAAATTATTATTATCAAATTTACAAAAATCTTGTTTTAAAATGCTGCTTATTGCAGTTGGTGTAAACCGCGCTATACAGAGTTCCCTTTATTTCTGTTTGGGTTGTTGTTTTGTGATATTCAATCCGAAAGGAATAAGGTTTTCTTGTTTCATCCGAATCCGATGAATATTATCTTTGTGCCGAACGATAATGATGAGCGCTAGTACAAGCACAATCATGGTAAAAAGCACATCGTAACGCGGCAATAGAAAGCCAAATAGTGGAAAAAAGACAACTCCCAAAATGGCAGAGGTAGCAGCTGTCACACTCGAAAAGGAAATCATACTGGTCAGATATAAGCAACTGAAAAAGATGATAGCTAAATAAGTGAAGAAAGTAGGTGAAAATCCAAGAATGACGCCTGCGCTAGTTGCTACGGCTTTACCACCTTTAAATTCTGCAAAAATGGGGAAGGTATGCCCAAGAACGGCTAAAAGTCCAAAAACGAGAGGAGAAATACCGTTGATGTGAAGAAAAAGAGGCAATAGCGTCGCAAATGTTCCTTTAAAAAAGTCAAAAATAAAGGTGATGATTCCTGCTTTTTTCCCAAGGACACGAAAGGTATTGGTCGTTCCTGTGTTTCCGCTACCGTATTCGCGGAGGTTTTTCTTGTAAAATACTTGTCCAATCCAAAGCCCAGCAGGGATTGAACCAATCAAATAAGCTACTATCAATGTAAAAACTATCTTTATCATGTTTTTATTATACCATGAATTTTGATTTTGATAGTTGAACGACCAGAAATATTTTATAAAATTTGTCTAGGCTGAAAAAATAGCGGTGAGAAGCAGAAAGAATACACTATTTTCTAAAAATCTTTGCAAAATTCACTAAAAACTTGTAAGATAGAAAGGATGAATGATTCAGGAGGTTCCTTGTGGCAAAAAAGGAAATCAATATTAACAATTACAATGATGATGCCATTCAAGTATTAGAAGGATTGGACGCGGTTCGTAAACGTCCTGGTATGTATATTGGATCAACAGATGCAACTGGGCTTCACCATTTGGTCTGGGAAATTGTGGACAATGCAGTTGACGAGGCTCTGTCTGGCTTTGGTGATAAGATTGACGTGACCATTCATAAAGACGGGAGTTTGAGTGTAGCAGACCACGGTCGGGGAATGCCAGTCGGTATGCACGCGATGGGAATCCCAACTGTTGAGGTTATTTTTACGGTACTGCATGCAGGCGGAAAATTCGGTCAGGGCGGTTACAAGACATCGGGAGGCTTACACGGAGTTGGTTCTTCTGTGGTCAATGCGCTGTCTAGTTGGTTAGAAGTTGAAATCACACGTGACGGTACAATTTATAAACAACGTTTTGAAAATGGTGGAAAGCCAGCAACAACTTTGAAGAAAATTGGGACAGCAGCTAAGTCCAAATCTGGTACGAAAGTGACTTTCATGCCAGATGACACGATTTTCTCAACGATTGATTTTAAATATAATACAATCGCAGAGCGGCTTAATGAATCGGCCTTTTTGCTCAAAAACGTTCACCTTTCTCTGACAGATGAGCGAACGGGCGAGTCTGTTGATTTTCATTATGAAAATGGGGTGCAAGATTTTGTTAGCTATCTGAATGAAGATAAGGAAACATTGACACCAGTTCTTTATTTTGAAGGAGAAGAGGGCGGTTTTCAAGTGGAAGTGGCTCTCCAGTACAACGACGGTTATTCAGACAATATCCTTTCTTTTGTCAATAACGTCCGCACCAAGGACGGCGGAACGCACGAGACGGGGCTTAAATCAGCTATTACCAAGGTCATGAATGACTATGCAAGAAAGACTGGTTTGCTGAAAGAAAAGGATAAAAATCTGGAAGGCTCTGACTACCGTGAGGGTTTGGCGGCTGTTCTTTCTATCTTAGTGCCAGAAGAGCATTTGCAATTTGAAGGACAGACCAAGGACAAGCTGGGCAGTCCGCTTGCTCGTCCTGCGGTGGATTCGATTGTGTCAGACAAGTTGACTTTCTTCCTCTTGGAAAATGGGGAATTGGCATCTAATCTCATCCGTAAGGCAATTAAGGCGAGAGATGCGCGCGAGGCAGCCCGCAAGGCGAGAGATGAAAGCCGAAGTGGCAAGAAAAACAAGAAAGACAAGGGGCTTTTATCTGGAAAGCTAACGCCAGCTCAATCCAAAAACCCAGCCAAAAACGAACTCTATCTGGTCGAAGGAGATTCAGCGGGTGGCTCTGCCAAGCAAGGACGCGACCGCAAGTTTCAGGCAATTCTGCCCCTGCGCGGTAAGGTTATCAATACCGCCAAGGCTAAAATGGCAGACATTCTCAAAAACGAAGAAATCAGCACCATGATTTACACCATTGGTGCAGGTGTCGGTTCGGACTTCTCCCTAGAAGATGCCAACTACGACAAGATTATCATCATGACCGATGCGGATACGGACGGCGCCCATATCCAGACGCTCTTGCTGACCTTCTTTTACCGCTACATGCGCCCACTTGTAGAAGCGGGGCATGTCTATATCGCCCTGCCTCCTCTCTATAAAATGTCCAAAGGCAAAGGCAAGAACGAGGTTGTCGAGTATGCTTGGACGGATGGTGAGCTAGAAGATTTGCGCAAGAAATTTGGCAAAGGTGCCGTGCTACAGCGCTACAAAGGGCTTGGAGAAATGAACGCCGACCAGCTCTGGGAAACCACCATGAACCCTGAAAACCGCACCCTCATTCGCGTCACCATTGACGACTTGGCCCGTGCCGAGCGCCGCGTCAATGTCCTCATGGGCGACAAAGTCCCACCCCGCCGCAAGTGGATTGAGGATAATGTCAAGTTTACCTTGGAGGAGAGTGGGGAGATGGTGTTTTGATTGGAGAAAGTGATGATAGAAAGTATTACGTCTTATCTTTTTGGTAAAGTTGCAGATTTTACTTTTTCATCTTTAATGGAAAAGTTGGATATTAAAGATAAAAAAGACAAAAAGAAAATAGAAAAAGCCATAAAAGATTTTAAAAAGTATCTTACAGATAGACATATTGAAAATCCTTACTATGAAGATGTAATTAGCCTTTGGGAGGAGTATCAAGTCTGTGAGGAACTAATAAAAATTCGTTATAAACTTGTTAGCAAATTTAAAACTTGTCAAGAATTTAAAGAATATCTGTCAGAAAAATTTGAAGGACGAACTCATGTTAAAGAATTTTCAAATAATCTGATGGACGAATTAGAAAAATTTATCCGATACTGTAAGTAAAGCTTCCAATTTTACACAGGCTGATATGGCGGCAGTACATAATGTAATAAATGAGCCAATTATAAATGAAATGCATAAATTGCCAGAAAAAATTAAAGAACAAATTCAAAGCAGTTTTATTCAGATAGATTCTGAGAATAACAAGACTACTCAACAACTAGAACAAGAAAAAACAGAAAGTCTTTCCCTCAATAGTGATTTTAATGCCGAGACGGAAGTAGATATAATAAAAAGAATATTGCAAGAATATTTTCCTATCATAGATGGTTCTATCATAAATTATAAAACTCTTCAAGAATTTTTTTCTAATGGGTATAAAGATTATTATCCGGTGAAGAAAAAAGAACAACATTTTACGTTTGACGAAAAATTTACTGCCATTGAGCAACATTATAATGGCGTTGATAAACTTTATGCTATTTTTGAATTTATTATAGATTTATATTCAGAAATTAAAAGTCAACATAGGTTCGTGAGATTCTATGTAACTTCTAAAGATCTTGAAGATATAGAAGAATCAGGCGAGTATGGTGACGAGACAGAAAATTGGAAAGAAACTATTAAGCATATTTCCTTAGCAGATCAGTGTGAAAAGTTATGTGAAAGATTGGAATATTCTTTAGATAAAACAAATCATGAACTGGTTGAATTAGACAGAGGGAAACAAATCATCATTGAAAAGAATGTTTATGCTTCGGAAGTTTCTAAGATTTTATCAGAAACAAGTATTCAAGATGCGATATTAGAATATAATCATTTTGCAAATAAAGGAAATATCCAGCGTAAGAGAGAAATAATTATTTCTTTAGCTGGTTATCTTGAGCTATTTAGAGATGAATTGAATGCTTCTGAAGAATTAAAAGAAGTTATGAAAGTCAAGAATAAGAAAATTATTGCTGTTGATAAACTTTTTTATATGTATAATAATCTGGGATTGAGGCATAATAATAGCGACCAATATCATTTGAAAATGACAGAAGAAGAATTAGAAAAATGGTACGATAATGTATACACTTCAACCCTATTTATTATTCTTAGTTTAGATGAGGCTAGAATTTTATCGAAGTGGAAAACTTTGGGAAATTGGAACAGAATCGTTGTAGAGGAAAATATCTATGTCGCAAAAGTTTCTCAAATTGTATCAGAAACAAGTATTCAAGATGCAATAAAGATTTTAGAATATAATCATTTTGCCAACAAAGGTAATATTGAGCGTAAGAAAGAGATACTTATTTCTTTGGCTACTTATCTTGAACCATTTAGAGATGAATTAAATGATTCTGAAGAGTTAAAAGAAGTTATGAAAGTAAATAATAATAAGAAAACTATTGCGGTTGAACAGCTTTTCAATATGTATAATAATCTAGGATTGAGACATAATAATAGTAAGCAATATCATCTGGAAATGACAGAAGAAGAATTAGAACAGTGGTATGATGATATTTATGCTTCAACTTTATTTGTTATTCTTAGCTTAGATGAAGCTAGAATTTTATCGAAATTGAAAACTTTGAGAAATGGATAAGTTAAAATCCCCCACAAGAAATCACCTTCCCCACCCCTAAAACAAGAAATTTCACATGAAGAATTTCTTGTCTAGGAGTAAAAAACCAAATCACACATGTGTGATTTGAATTTTTGGAGCAAAAGACGAACATTTACATGTGTTCTGAGCAATTTTAAAGCAAAAAACTAAAAAACACACGAAGAAAGAGGAGTTTATGGCAAAAGAATACGGAGTCATTAGTTTAACGGTACGCAATTTGGAGAACAACGAATTTTCCCAGCTCATGACCGAGTCGAAAGAGGCGATTGCTGCTTTTAACAAGGCGCACAAGGTTGAAAGTATTTATACGAGCAAGCTGGAAGAGATGAGCCAGCATTTGACTAAGTTTCAGGAGGGGCTTCATCAGACGAAAGCTAGTCGCTTGGTGACTAGTTTAGACCAAGCCGACCGCGAGCGAGACGATGCTTTGGGGACGCTGACTGCTTTGGTGCGGGCGTTTTCACGGGTCAAGGAGACTGCGACCAAAGAAGCCTACGACACCTTGGCGGGCTTGCTGAAAAATTACGTAGGGATTGCGGCTGCTAACTATGAAAAAGAGACAGAGGGCATCAACCACCTGCTCCAAGAGCTGAAGAAATCAACCTATCAAACGGCGCTGGCAAAACTGCACTTGGAAGCTCATGTGGAAAGCTTGATGACTGCGCAAAAGCGGTTTGAAGAAGCCTATAAGGAGCGCTTGACCGAGTTGAAAGGCAAAGCGCCTAGCCAAAGCAAGCAACTCCGCATTCAGCTACAAGAAATCTACGATTTCCTGTTGGATTTCACCGCTATCATGACCTATGCCTACCCAGAAAGAAGCCACTATGCAGATCTTCGCGACCACCTCAATACCATTCGCAGCCGCTACAAAAAACGCAAAGCGGTTAAGAAAGTGAAAGAAGCAATCTAACAAAAAGGTAGGGACTTCCATGAGAACTGAAAGTGAAATGTTGGATTTGATTTTGCAAACTGCAAAAGTCATACAAGCGGATGCAGTCGCTCTGTCTGGCTCGCGGACAAATCCGGATGCTCCCAAGGACGAGTTTCAAGACTATGATGTGGTCTACATTGTGGAGGATTTGGATGGACTGGTGAGCGATCTTGCTTGGTTAGAAGCGTTTGGCAAGCGCATCATCGAGCAACATAATATACTTGACCACCGCCGTCTTTATCTGATGCTCTTTGAAGATGGCAATCGGATAGATCTGACCCTTTGCCCCAAGGAGCATATCAAAGAATGGGTGGATAGCGAAGCAGATTTCACGGTACTGGATGACCCCCAGGGACTCTTTCAGCCCTATACACCTACTCCCAAACGTTATTGGACAAAACCAGCGAGTGCAGATGATTTTGCAAAATCGTGCAATGAATTCTGGTGGGTTTCAGCCTATGTTGTCAAGGGGATTCAGCGTCAGCAATTTGTGTATGCGGTGGATCATCTCTATGGTATCTGTCAGAAAGAATTGCTCAAGCTTCTAGCTTGGCAAGTGGCAGCGAACAAGGGAGTGATTGATGTAGGCAAGAACTATAAGTATCTGTTTCAGTATTTGCCCGCGGAGAAGGAGGAGGCCTTCACAGCCCTACTTGATTTCTCCGACCAAGAAAAGCTCACTCAGTCTCTGTTGGCTACCTTGAACTTTTTCCATAAAGAAGCTCAAAGTTTTGCCAAAAAGACGGGTTTTCTCTATGACAAAGAAACAGCAGAAAAAATGATTCAGTACACTAAAGAAAAACTGAATCTAAGAAAGTGATAATCCACTTTGCTCATTCATAAGAGATGCCTCTTACATCAGGAAGCATTAAAAAAGAAAATTACAGAAAGGATAGTTTGGTTGTATAGCAACTGAACACGGGACTAAGACTTAGAAAAAAAGATAAATCGATTGGAGTTCATCGAACCCTGCATCGATTTCCTATTTTTCTACAGAAATTTTCGGCAAGCCGAAACGTCCCTTTGTATCTTATGAGTAACATTCAAAACATGTCCCTTGAGGACATCATGGGAGAGCGTTTTGGTCGCTACTCCAAATACATTATTCAAGAGCGGGCCTTGCCAGACATTCGAGATGGCTTAAAGCCTGTTCAGCGCCGTATTCTTTATTCGATGAACAAGGACGGCAATACCTTTGACAAGGGCTACCGCAAGTCTGCCAAGTCAGTCGGGAACATCATGGGGAATTTCCACCCCCACGGTGACAGCTCCATCTACGATGCCATGGTTCGTATGTCTCAGGATTGGAAAAACCGTGAGATTCTCGTTGAGATGCACGGGAACAATGGTTCCATGGACGGTGATCCACCAGCGGCTATGCGTTATACCGAGGCGCGCTTGTCTGAGATGGCTGGTTATCTTTTGCAGGATATCGAGAAAGATACTGTTCCTTTTGCTTGGAACTTTGACGATACCGAGAAGGAGCCTACTGTTCTGCCGGCAGCCTTTCCTAATCTTTTGGTCAATGGAGCAACTGGGATTTCAGCTGGTTATGCGACGGATATTCCACCTCATAATCTAGCCGAAGTCATTGACGCGGTTATCTATATGATTGACCATCCCTCTGCCAAGGTGGACAAACTCATGGAGTTTCTGCCTGGTCCAGACTTCCCGACAGGAGCCATTGTCCAAGGTCGAGATGAGATTAAAAAAGCTTACGAGACTGGTAAAGGTCGCGTCGTGGTACGCTCTAGAACTGAGATTGAAAAGCTAAAGGGCGGAAAAGAACAAATTGTCATCACCGAGATTCCTTACGAGATTAATAAAGCGGTCTTGGTCAAGAAGATTGACGATGTGCGGGTCAATAACAAGGTGGCCGGCATTGCCGAGGTGCGGGACGAATCCGACCGGGACGGTCTTCGCATTGCTATTGAGCTCAAGAAAGACGCCAATACCGAGCTGATTCTCAACTATCTTTTCAAATACACTGATTTGCAAGTCAATTATAACTTCAACATGGTGGCTATTGACAATTTCACGCCGCGTCTGGTGGGGATTGTACCAATCTTGACCAGTTATATTGCCCACCGCAAGGAGATTATTCTGGCTCGCAGCTGTTTTGACAAGGCCAAGGCTGAGAAACGGCTCCATATCGTAGAAGGACTGATTCGGGTTATTTCCATCTTGGACGAGGTGATCGCCCTGATTCGTGCTTCTGAAAACAAAGCAGACGCCAAGGAAAATCTTAAGGTCAGCTATGATTTCACCGAGGAGCAGGCTGAGGCTATCGTCACTCTCCAACTCTACCGTTTGACAAATACAGATGTAGTGGTTCTGGAAGAGGAAGAAGCAGAGCTCCGCGAGAAGATTGCGATGCTGGCTGCTATTATCGGTGATGAGCGCACCATGTATAACCTCATGAAGCGAGAGCTCCGCGATGTCAAGAAGAAGTTTGGCAATCCGCGTCTCAGCGAGCTGCAGGATACAGCAAACGCCATCGAGATTGATACAGCTAGTCTGATTGTTGAAGAGGAGACCTATGTCAGCGTGACACGTTCTGGCTATATCAAGCGGACCAGTCCGCGTTCTTTCTCTGCTTCTACCCTAGAGGAGATGGGCAAGCGTGACGATGACCGACTGATTTTCGTCAGCCTGGCCAAGACGACTCAGCATTTATTGATTTTCACCAGCCTGGGAAATGTTATTTACCGGCCTGTTCATGAGCTGTCAGACATCCGCTGGAAAGAAATCGGAGAACACCTCAGCCAGACCATTAGTAACTTTGATACCAAGGAAGAGGTTATCTATACAGAATTGCTGGACAGCTTTGAGGAAGGCACTTACTTTGTAGTGACCAAGCTGGGCCAAATCAAGCGTGTAGAGCGCAAGGAGTTCAGTCCTTGGCGGACCTACAAGTCCAAATCGCTTAAGTTCGCTAAGTTGAAAAATGAAGACGACCAGGTCATTGCTCTAGCGCCTATTAAGCTGGATGATGTTATGCTCGTGACCAAGAATGGCTATGCCCTTCGTTTCAATATTGAGGAAGTTCCTGTCATCGGAGCTAAGGCGGCTGGGGTTAAAGCCATAAACCTCAAGAAGGACGATGTCCTAGCGGCAGCCTTTATCGCCAATACAGACTCGCTTTACATCCTGACTCAGCGCGGTTCGCTCAAGCGTATGGCAGTCGCAGATATTCCTGTTACCAGTCGGGCAAATCGCGGTCTCCAAGTTTTGAGAGAGCTTAAGACCAAGCCACATCGCGTCTTTGCAGCTGGACCAGTCTTTGGCGAAGCAGCAGATTTTAACCTCTTCACAACAGAAACTGAAACTAGCGAGGAGCAGATTTTGCAGGTGCTTTCTAATAAAGGAACTGCCTATGAGATCAATCTAGCTGATCTCAGCCTATCTGAGCGCACCAGCAACGGTAGCTTCATCTCTGATACCATTTCAGACGAAGAAGTCTTCTCAGCTTATATCAAGTAATCAACAAGCCAGTTCACACGAACTGGTTTTTTAAAAAATAAATTTTCAGAAAATTGAAAATAATGATTGAATTTTTCAGAAAAAGGTGTACAATAGGGAGTATCTATAAATTGAAAGATAAGGAAAAGAGGAAAAAGACTATGACAGTAAATCTTGATTGGGAAAATCTTGGCTTTTCATATATGAAATTGCCCTATCGCTATATCGCTTATTATCGGAATGGTCAGTGGGAGGAAGGACAGCTGACAGAAGATGCGACCCTGCATATTTCTGAGTCTTCACCAAGTCTTCACTATGGCCAGCAGGCTTTTGAAGGTCTAAAGGCCTATCGGACTAAGGACGGCAGTGTCCAGCTTTTCCGTCCAGATGAGAATGCTAAACGCCTGCAACGCACATGCGATCGTCTCTTGATGCCACAAGTATCAACTGAAATGTTTGTGGAAGCTTGTAGGGCTGTTGTCCGCGCCAATGAAGAATATGTACCGCCGTATGGAACAGGAGGAACTCTCTACCTTCGTCCCCTTTTGATTGGTATCGGAGATATCATCGGGGTAAAACCAGCAGAGGAGTACATTTTTACGATTTTTGCTATGCCAGTTGGAAACTACTTCAAGGGTGGTTTGGTTCCAACCAACTTCTTGATCCAAGACGAATACGATCGTGCAGCTCCACATGGTACGGGTGCGGCCAAGGTGGGTGGTAACTACGCAGCTAGTCTCCTACCCGGTAAGATGGCTAAGTCTCGCAACTTTTCAGATGTTATCTACCTAGATCCGTCAACTCATACCAAAATTGAAGAAGTCGGATCAGCCAACTTCTTTGGAATCACGGCAGACAATGAATTTGTGACTCCGCTTAGCCCGTCTATTCTCCCATCTATTACTAAATATTCTTTGCTTTACTTGGCAGAACACCGCTTGGGCTTGACGCCAATTGAAGGTGACGTTCCGATTGACAATTTGGATAGCTTTGTCGAAGCAGGAGCCTGTGGTACGGCAGCAGTTATCTCACCAATTGGAGGAATCCAGCATGGCGATGATTTCCATGTGTTCTATAGCGAGACAGAAGTCGGTCCAGTGACTCGCAGACTCTACGATGAGCTGACGGGTATCCAATTTGGTGATGTAGAAGCTCCAGAAGGTTGGATTGTAAAAGTAGACGAATAACTTTAAGAGCCTTTCGAGGCTCTTTTTATTGAGGAAATCACTTGCCAGCTTTGCTATTTTTGTGTAAAATAGAAACTTGAAAGAGGTAGAAGAATGAGTAAAAAAGATAAAAAAATTGAGATTCAGATTGCAGATAGCAAGGTAACGGTCGGCGCCGATCAATTTGATGGCTACACCCTCTCCATTGGAAAAAAGATAATTGGTGAGATTGCGGAGTTTGATGGCCAATTTGCAGTTGTAAAAAATGGAAATGTTGAAAGTTTTTATAAAGGAGTTTTAGGAGTGGAAGAGGAGAATATATTATTTATAAAAATTGACCTGATTTCGAAATTGATGCGAGAAAAAAAGTAACTGCTTACAGAATCTGTAAACAAACAAATCATTTAGTTAGTGAAACTAGTTTGTTGTGTCTAAAAGAAAATAGGACAGAAGTTAAAAATATTAAATTTATTACTGCACAAGCTCTATTAGATTGGTTTGATCTATATTATGATCAATATAAATGAGGAGATAGTTTTTACTATATTATAATCCAAAAAATATCGCCCTTTGTGTACGCTAATCATGTTGTAGCAGCTATTGAAGCAGAGGATGGAAAGATTTATACCGGCTTTTGCTTTGAAGGAACCTGTGGTGTCTTTCATCTCTGCGCTGAAAGGGCAGCAGCTTTTAATATGTATCAGTATTCTGGACAGAAAAAAATGAAACGAGTATTGGCTTTTCGTGATAAACCGCCTTATGGCGGAGGTTCTGGTATGCCTTGTGGGGCGTGTAGAGAATTTTTAATGGAGTTGAATCCTGAGAATCGTCATCTAGAGTTTATGTTGGATTTTGAAAAACGCGAAACGATTACTTTGGGAGAACTCATGCCTTACTGGTGGGGACAAGAACGTACTGAAAATGACGGGAAATGATATGAAATACTTTTACTGTATGTTAGAATAATATACAAGGCACCTCCTAACAACGAAAGTTCAAAGAATCAGGATGTAAAAATTGCAAAGAAGGTATCCTGTAGCAATGCTATTGATATTTTATAGTATTTGGTAAATGGAATAGAATGACTTGTTCATGAGTGAGCCTAGTTTAAGGCAGATGACAAATAGGCGACAGAAGTTGAGCAGTAAAATGAAACGCAAATATTTTAACTGCTTCAGCAATAGAAAAACTTGTAGAGATTATTTTCTACAAGTTTTTTCTATTTTACAAGGAAATCTCTGTATTTTCCAATACTTTTTGTGCATCTGAGACGATTGTTTCAATGATTTCTTTGCATGGTCGGATTTCTTTTATCATACCAGCAATTTGACCGCACATCATGGAGCCGTTTTTTGTGTCTCCGTCATATACAGCTTTTGAGAGAGCTCCAATAGTAATCTCTTCCAGTTCCTCACGGCTGGTACCTTTATTTTCAAGTTCTATATAATGGTCTGTCATTTCGTTTCGGATACAACGAACGGGGGCACCCGCCCTCCTGCCTGTGACAGCTGTATCTGTATCATTTGCCTTGAGAACTGCTTCTTTATAACTTTCAGCGATTGGGCATTCTTCTGATGCGAGAAATACCGTACCGAGTTGAACTCCTTGTGCGCCTAAAACGAAAGCAGCAGCAAGCCCGCGACCGTCTGCAATACCTCCTGCACCAATCACGGGAATATCAACTGCATCAGTAATTTGTGGCAGCAAAGCCATGGTATTGGTGCTACCGATATGACCACCCGCTTCAGATCCTTCAGCGATAACAGCGTCAACACCTAATTCTTGCATTTTTTTAGCATGTTTCACGCTGGCAATGACCGGAATAACCTTGATACCTGCTTCTTTGAGAGCAGGCAGAATAAATTTAGGGGTGCCAGCACCAGTTGTCACAATAGGAACTTTTTCTTCGATGATAACATTCACAAGCTCTTCGACATTTTTCAGCATCAGCATCACATTAACAGCGAATGGTTTGTCTGTGAGTTTACGCAATTCACGAATTTCTTCGCGCAATTGGTCGCCAGTCATACCACCTGAAGCAATAATCCCCAAGCCACCCGCTTCTGAAACAGCAGCAGCCAACTGATAGTGAGAAATTTGCGCCATAGCACCTTGAAAAATTGGATATTTGATGTTTAGTAAAGTTGTAATAGACATACTATCTCCTTCATCCTGTTTTTGAAATTATTATATCACGATTATAAAAACGTTTTCAAATCTGTGATTTAATAAATTTTCTTTTGTTTGTGAAATATTTTGCTTTAAAAAGAGGGGCTATCAATTATTTTACTTGTGAAAAATACAAAATCATTTTATTATAACAAATACTTATACTATATTAAAAATAGTTATAGATGCTTGATTCAGAAAAATGGAATGAGGCAAAGATAAGGAATGTGTTGATTTTACTTAGAAAGCAACTGCTTTTTGTGTTATAATAATAGAAAAATGTTCATGAGGTGAAATATGGACAATATCATTGATGTATCCATTCCTGTAGCAGAAGTAGTGGACAAGCACCCAGAAGTGTTAGAAATTTTGGTGGAACTGGGTTTTAAACCGCTTGCCAATCCAATCATGCGCAATACGGTTGGTCGCAAGGTGTCGTTAAAACAAGGTTCTAAGTTAGAGGGAACCCCTATGGATAAAATTGTCATGACATTGGAAGCAAATGGCTATGAAGTGGTGGGGCTAGACTAATGGCAGATGAACGAATTGAGATTTTGAAATCCATTTTGCTGGATTTGCACCATGGCGCAACAGCAGAAGAGGTTCAAGAGCAGTTTAACAAGCATTTTACAGGCGTTTCGGCTATTGAGATCAGTCTTATGGAGCACGAACTGATGAACTCGGATACGGGTGTAACCTTTGAGGATGTTATGTCGCTTTGCAATGTTCATGCGAATCTTTTTAAGGGAGCAGTAAAAAATGTAGAAGTGGCTGACACAGATCATCCAGGGCATCCAGTTCAAATTTTTAAGCAGGAAAATCTGGCTCTGAGAGCGGCTCTGTTGCGGATTCGGCGCCTCCTTGATACCTATGCTCAAACAGATGATGCAGAAATGAAGACAGAGTTGGAAAAGGGGTTGATGCGCCAGCTGGGCCTGGTCGGTCAATTTGACATTCATTATCAGCGCAAGGAAGAACTGATGTTTCCGATTATGGAGAGATATGGTCACGATTCACCACCCAAGGTTATGTGGGGTGTGGACGACCAGATTCGAGAGCTTTTTCAAGAAGCAAAGACTGCTGCTGAAGATTTGTCCAATCTAGGTATCGAGCAAGTTCGAGCAACATTTGAAAATTTTGCAGCTGAGTTTGAAGCTATGATTTTCAAGGAAGAGTCCATCTTGCTTATGATTTTGCTGGAATCTTTCACACAGGACGATTGGTTGAAAATTGCAGAAGAAAGTGGTGCCTACGGTTATGCGATTATCAAGCCGACTGAGAAATGGGTACCAGCTCGTCAATCATTCACGGAGGCAGAAAAAGAGACTGCTGAGAAGACTGGAAGCGAAGCGGCAGCTAGTGATGAGCTTGTGTCAGACGGTACTATTCAGCAAGTCATTGAGACACCTGATGGGCAGGTCACCATTTCTTTTAAACCAAAAAAGAAAAAGGCAGAAAACAATTTTGATCGACAGACCCAACAGCCGTTTGGACAGGGCTATTTATCAGTAGAAGAGGCTAATTTGATTCTCAATCATCTGCCGATGGAGATTACTTTTGTCAATAAGGAGGATATTTTCCAATACTATAATGACAGCGTGCCAGCCGACGAGATGATTTTCAAGCGGACGCCGAGTCAAGTGGGGCGCAATGTCGATCTGTGCCACCCACCTAAGTTTTTGGAAAAAGTTCGCTTTATTTTTAAGGAATTGCACGAAGGCAAGCGAGACAAGTTTGTTATGTGGTTCAAGTCTGAGTCGCGGGGAAAATTTGTTCATGTGACGTATGCGGCAGTGCGAGATGAAGCAGGAGAATTTCAAGGTGTGCTGGAATATGTCCAAGATATTCAGCCTTTCCGTGATATTGAAGAAGATTTCTACCGAGGAGTAGATTAGAAGGAATATGATGACGTACGAACAAGAATTTTTAAAGGATTTTGAAGCTTGGGTCAAAACTCAGGTGGCAATCAACGAAATGGCTCTTCAAGAGAGTCAGAAAGTTTATGAGGAAGATAAAGATGAACGCGCTAAAGAAGCTGCGATTCGTTATGAGAGTCGTCTGGATGCTTATCAGTTTTTATTGGGGAAATTTGCCAACTATCAAGAGGGCAAGGGATTTCATGACCTACCAGACGGACTTTTTGGGCAGAGAAATTATTGATTTTCTCTAGAAAACATGTTAAACTAAATGCATTAGAGGTGTTTTGAATCCCATTTGTCACAGAAAGCGGCACTGCTGAGAAATCCGCACAAATGTCAAAACTGGTTGCTAACGCTAAAATTGAAATAATGGTGTCTTTTTGTTTACTTTTAGGACTAGACAGCGAGTTGCGGATTGTACTGGCGTATGCCTAAGCGGGCTAACGACGTAATAAAAGATAAACAAGAAGATCAGAGTTGCGGGCGTCTGCCCGAAATTGGGTGGTACCGCGGAGTGATTCGTCCCTGTCATGTATGGCAGGGACGAATTTTTATAAGCGGAATGGGGAGAGAAATTATGATAAATATTTTAGGTCAAATTGAAGATAATAAACTTCCTGATATTGAGACAGAGCGGCTGTATTTGCGCCAACGTCTAGTCTCAGATGCTAAAGAGATTTTTGCTTATGCGAATTTGCCAGAGGTGACTTGGCCAGCTGGTTTTCCACCTGCAGAAAGCGTGGAAGAAGAGGAAAATTATCTCGAAAACATTATGCCAAAGCGCTGGATTGAGCAAAAAATACCGTCTGGTTATGGTATCTGCTTAAAAGGAACAGATGAAGTCATTGGCTCAATTGATTTTAATCATCGCCATGCTGATGATGTTCTTGAAATGGGCTATTTGCTTCACCCAGATTATTGGGGGCAAGGGATCGTGCCAGAAGCTGCGCGTGCTCTGTTGGAAGTTGGATTTACCCTACTCAATCTCCACAAAATCGAAATTGAATGTTATGGATACAACAAAGCAAGCCAGCGTATTGCTGAAAAACTTGGCTTCACCCTCGAATCTCGCATTCGTGGCCGCAAAGACGCACAAGGCAAACGCTGTGATTTATTGCGTTATGGATTGCTGAAAAGTGAGTGGGAGGGGAGATGATTATAGAAAATTCTATTTTAACAGAAGAACAAATAAAAGGAATCGATGAAAAATATTCTCATTTGAAAGATACTGATGTTATTGAAAGTCTGGGATGCTATGAAATGGATTCTGAACAAAATAATTTGGTTATTACTGAATTTCCAATTAATAAGGAAGATTTAATAGAAATTTCTAATCAAATTTCCAACATTCAACAGGAATTTGAAAGACTTAAAGTAATGTATAAAATGTTTATTTCGGACGTTTTTGATTTTTTGAAGTTGAATTCTGAGTTAGAGAAGAAAAATAAGGGGACTAATGAGCTTGATGTAAATCGTTTCATGATGCACTTACTTTCTAGTGGAAAATTATTTGTTGATTTTGCTGAAAATCAGATAAAAACAAAACATAGGCAAAAATTTAAAAAATTTCATAAACTTACTAGTCAACAATATGACAATAGTTTTGCTTATCGATTTTGCTATAATCTTAGAAATTTTTCACAACATGTTGGAATTCCAATCTCTGCACTTCATAAGAAACAAGATTACGTCGATGACGAAAAGGCAATTATTAGTCTTTGGATTGAAAAAGACTATTTATTAAATTCTAGTTTCAATTGGAAAAAATTGCGCAATGAAATAGAGGCAAGAAATGATATTGATGCAGTTGAGTTGGTTAAATCTTATATGGAAGCAATTACGATTTTATATGGTGAATATAATAAATTTCTTTTGAATATACACCATTGTAATTTAATAAATTTAAAACTTTCACTTGAAAATTTTGGATTAGTACATAAAAAATACTGTATAGTTGAAAGAACAAAATACAATTTAAAGTACAATCCAGCTAATATCACAACAAGACCTTTACTGGGATTAGCAGATATTGATGCAATTTATGTGCATCTTAGTGAAATTGGAATTGTAAAACTAGTTAATAAAGAATAATATAAATTTAGGAGACACATTATGTCAAAAGAACTTTCACCAAAATATAACCCAGCTGAGGTTGAGGCTGGGCGTTATCAAAAATGGTTGGATGAGGATGTTTTCAAGCCGTCTGGCGATAAGAAAGCTCATCCGTATTCTATCGTTATTCCACCACCAAATGTGACGGGGAAACTGCACCTTGGTCACGCTTGGGATACGACTTTGCAAGATATTATTATCCGTCAAAAACGTATGCAAGGTTTTGATACTTTATGGCTTCCTGGTATGGACCATGCGGGGATTGCAACACAAGCAAAAGTTGAGGCACGTCTTGCTGAAGACGGTATCTCACGCTACGACCTTGGTCGTGAAAAATTCCTTGATAAAGTCTGGGAATGGAAAGATGAATATGCATCAACAATCAAACAACAATGGGGTAAAATGGGTATCTCTGTTAACTACTCACGTGAACGTTTCACCCTTGATGAAGGTTTGTCAAAAGCGGTTCGTAAAGTTTTCGTAGAACTTTACAA
>ERZ772956.1216-NODE-1216-length-17881-cov-16.598564_pt1 | contig 17881 bp, 11 predicted proteins | sample MGYA00580683_ERZ772956 | MGnify/ENA primary metagenome ERZ772956 (study PRJEB29015, sample SAMEA2738077) | human oral metagenome | biome: human oral; feature: human-associated habitat; material: saliva | place: China | collected 2212 ... | reverse complement strand
TTTCATCAACTTTTATAACAAGTCCATCTGTTTCATAAGGTAGATTTTCTCTTTCCTTTTCCCAATAATCTATTCTTTGCTCTATATCTTTTGAGTTTTCTAAAAGTTCAAAAATTCCTGTTGTTTTAATTCCCATAGATTCTAAGAATTTCATACTTTCACTGTGAGATTTTAAACCTAATTTATCTGCTTCAACTAAGAAATAGAAATATGCATCTAAGGCTCTTTCTTTAACTATCTTAGGATCTAATTGTCTTAAAGTTCCACTTGCTGCATTTCTAGGATTAGCAAAAAGTTCTTCTCCCTTTTCTAATCTTTCCTTATTCAGCTTTTCAAAACTTGCTAATGGTAGAACAATTTCTCCTCTGATTTCAATATCTAGAGCTTGTGGTAAAGTTTTTACAACACTTGCTATTTGTAAGATATTCTCTGTTACATCTTCACCAATAAAGCCATCTCCACGAGTTACAGCTCTAACAAGTTTACCTTGTATGTAAGTTAGACTGATAGATAAGCCATCAAGTTTAACCTCCAAACAATATTTTAATTCTTGCTCCTTAGAAATTCTCTTTTTTATTCTTTCAATAAAGTCCACAACCTCACCAATATTATAACTGTTAGCCAAACTTAACATCGGGTGTGCGTGTTCAACTTTTTTAAATTTATTTTCTTTTAAGCTTGCTCCTACACTTGCTGTTGGAGATGAAGCCTCTTTGTATTCTGGATATTTTTCTTCTAAGCTTTCTAGTTCTTTTAATAAAATATCAAATTCATAATCTGAGATAAGACTTTCATTATCATTGTAATAAGAGTCTCTATACTTATCTAAATCTTCTTTTAATTTAACAATTCTTTCTAAATCTTTTAATTCTTGTGATGAGTATAGTGTCAAGCCTGCGTTGCTATTCTTTAATTCTTCTATTCTTTCTTTTATTTTCATATCTTCCCCTAAACAAAAAATATTTTTATTTACAGTAAATATTATACCACAAACTTTTTAAAAAATTACTTTATTTCTCCACCACCTACAACAAAATTATCATAGAAAAATACTACATGTTGCCCCTTGGCATTATGGGCATTTTCTTCATTGTATTTAAAATAAATTTTATCATTATTTTTAATCAATTTACCATAAAAACCTGTACTTGAAAATCTAGGTCTTGCAAGTAAGTTTAAATCTTCTAATTTTTCAAATTCAACTGCAAACTTGTAATTTGTTAATTCTATTTCATTAGTAAAAAGTTCTGAAAATTCTCCTAAAACTATTTCATTAGTTTTAGCTCTTATATCTGTTATGAAAACTATTTTAGATAAATTTATTCCCAATCCTCTTCTTTGTCCTATGGTATATAATTGATAGCCCTCATGTTGCCCTAAAATTTTTCCTTCTTTATCGATATAATTTCCTTTGACTATTTCATCTTTTAAATTTTCTTTTAAAAATTCTTTATAGCCTTCTTTTGCAAAACAGACACCTTGACTGTCTTTTTTATCATGAACTTCTAAACCTATTTTTAAGGCTATTTCTCTGATTTCTTGTTTAGAATAAGGCTTCAAAGGAAAAATTAATCTTTCTAATTTTTCAGGTGCTAATCTATATAACATATAGGATTGGTCTTTTATTATAGAATGTACAGATTTTAACAAGTATTTAGAAAAAGTTTCTGAATATTCAACTGAAGTATAATGTCCTGTCGCTACATAGTCTGCCTTATACTTATTGGCTATCTCAAATAAAATTTTAAATTTTATCTCATCATCACATATGACACAAGGAGAAGGAGTTTTCCCTGACTTATAGCCATCTAAAAAATATTTAATAACTATGTTTTCAAAATCTTTTCTGATATTTACAACTTCATGTATTATCCCTAATCTATCACAGACTTTTTTTGCATCTTCAATATCTTTTGAATTTTCTTCTAAATGTTGATTTAAAGTTACTCCTATAACTTCATAGCCCTGCTCTTTTAAAAGATAAGCTGAAACAGAGGAATCAACCCCTCCACTCATACCAATTACAACTTTTTTCATTAATAATAATCCTTTTCTATTGTTATTTCTCCAACACTAAATAATTTAATTTCACCATTCATTTCTATTTCTAATCTTCCATCTTCAGCAATATTTTTAGCTATTCCTTCAAATATTTGTTCTCCAATATGTACTCTTATTTTTTTATCTTTTAAGAAGTTATTTCTATTGATTTCTTCTACAATTTCTAGCCATTTACCAGACATAAATTTTTCATAATATAGAGAAAATTCTTCTACAACTTTCAAAATTAATTTATCAATGTCATAGTCACTTTCCAATGAAATAGCAATATTTTTGATATCTTCTGGTATCTTATTTGCTACGTTTATTCCTATACCAACTACAAAATCATCTTTTACTCTTTCTATTAAAATTCCACATAATTTTTTAGAATTAAAAAAGACATCATTCGTCCATTTAAAAGAATAAGCTCCATCTTTTATCTTTTTCAAAGCATTTAAAGTTGATATTCCTGCTATGAAGGGAAGTTTTGTTGCTTCAACCATAGACAAACTTCTTTCAGGCCTCAGTAAAAAACTAAAAAGAGCCATACCCTCAGGTGATAACCAAGAGTTCCCTCTTCTTCCTCTACCTGCTGTTTGGACTTTAGCTGAAACTATATCATAATTTTCAAAAGATAATACATTTTCTTTCATATAGTTATTAGTGGAATCTATTTCATTAAATTTTAGAAATTTCATAAAAATTCTCCTAGTTTTTGTATTTTAAAATATATATTTAAGCTTAATTATTATAACATATTTTAGATTTTATATATTAATAAAAAGAGAATTTTTAAGTTTTTATTCTCAAAAATTCTCTTGATTATGCTATTTTTATTCTTAAAATTTTGATAAGTATATTGTAAATATAAAGTTTATAATCTATAATTTGCTTACAAAATCTAAAATATCATTTTTTTCTTTTTCTAACATATTATCAGTAATATCAATTGCTGGCTGAAAAATACTCATGTTTCCTTCAAAATGATTAAACTCATTCAACAAAGTTTTCTTTGTTGTAAGAAAAACTCTATTTTTCATGTCATCAATATTTTTACTACTTTCAGGAAAAGCTCTTGAAATTATTTGTCCAAGTTGCTTTGCACCACTTTTACTTTCGGTATCTATCTTATACTTTGATACTAATTTTTTCTCTATTAATAACCTTAAAAATAAATAAGTAAATGAATGTACTAATGTACGATTTAATAGTGGATATATATTTTTATCAACAATTTCTTTCTTATCAATAGTTTCATTCAAAATAGTATCAACATTCACCTTATAACTATCTGGGATTTTCTTTTCGTTATTTCCAAATAATTTTATATATATTTCTGCTATATCAATTTCTTTTGTTTTATATCCATGCATTAACTGAGTTAAATCCTCTTTAATTATAGTATTATTAATAATTGTTGAATATCCTCTCATAAAAGGAATTAATGAAATCAGAAATAACTTTGTATCTTTTATATGTTTAAAAATATTTTCTCTAAATGTTTTTAATAATTCTTCAAGATTAATAAGCATATCTCGTTCATTAGAATTTAATGCTATAAAACCATTTTCTTCATTCTCTGTATTATTGAATAAAAATAAGCTAAAACACTTTTTAAATTGTCCATCTAAAAGTCTTAATAAATCTGTATTATGAGTTAAGATAATCCTTTTTTTATTCTGTAATATCTTAACTATTGCATAAGCTATTTTATTTTTATAAATAGAGTCAAAACTAGAAATAGGATCATCAAGTATTATAATTGGTTTATCTGAATTTTTAGCTTTCAAAAATTCAAATGTTAACGATAAGAAATTTTGTTCTCCTGTACTTAATGGTAATTTTTCTCTTTCTATCCCAAGGAAATCTCTGTCCTCTAAAACAATTTTTATATTTTTCTTATCATCTCTAATTATCTGAAGTTTTTTGTTCATATTACTATTAATTATTTGCTCAATATATAAAAAATCTTCCTCTGTGATATCTGGTTTCTGATTTATCATTTTTTTATATTCTTCATTCTTTACTTTTATGTCAGAAGTTTTACAAAGTTGTACTAGGTCATTTGTTATTCTCTTTACCAATATATCCTTATATTCCTTAATCAATTTTATTAGTTCTGAAACTTCCTTCAAATCGCCTGTTTCAATCGATTTTAGCATGATATCCTTTATTCTAAATGGATCTTTTTCACTTATATTAGTAATTATCTTTTCAACAATTTTTTTAGTTTTTTCATCTAATGTCTTTATAATTTCTTCTTTATTTTTAGATTTCTTATTTAATAAATTTTTAGAATCAATTCCATTTGAATCACAAACGATACATTGCTCTTTATAATTGAAACGTGAAAGTATCTTTATAGCTTCTGTATTCTCCTCTATTTCTTTAATATGAGAATTATTAGCCAACTTATTTGTATCTATAGTTTCAATTTCAATAATAAAAGGATTCTTTTCTGATAAATCAGAAATAATATACTCTAACTTATCTTCTTCGTACTTAGGAACAATTATTTGAGCATGTTTTTCCAATTCCGAAATATAAGTATCTACTTTAATATTAGTTCCTTTAGATCTGTTATTCATTAAATCTTTAATTATATCCTGAATACTTTTCCATTCTGAAAAACAATCTATGGATTTACTAGTTGAAGATATTTTATAATTATTTTTTAAAATAGAGATACTTTCCTTGCAAAGTCTATCATATTCATTTTCTATATATTCTTGTAATTCAAATTCTTTTTTTATGTTATCTCCTAATAAAAAATCTTTTGTTTCTCCTTTTATGATATTTCTATTATTTTGATCGTTAATCACAAAAAATTGTGATCCATCTTTATACTCATTCTCATTATAAGTATATTTAACTTTCGTTCCTTTTTCAGATGACAAAACTTTTACCAAACTTGTTTTTCCAGTTCCATTAGGACCATAAATTACACTAATTCCTTCTTTTGAAAATTTTATTTCATTATTTTTACTAAGTTTTTTATAATTTGATACAAAAATATCCTCATTTTCAATTTGAGTAAAAATAATCTTCTCCACTTTCATTCCTCCTAAACCTATAAATTAAATCTTATACTCTTCAGTGGCTTCTTTTATCATGTCATCATGCCAATCCTCTGTCTCTACTGGCATTTCATGATATTTATTAAAGACTTCATACAAATATTTATATTTAATTTTTTTCTCAATTATTTTTTTAAGAGAACTTGTATCCATTGAAACAATCTTCATACCTTTAATAATTTTTTCATCCCTAACATATGGAATTATCTTTCTATACCTAAAATCTGATATCACATTTCTATCCAAGTATGTACTTACAAATAGACTATAATCAAATGGATTATTAAACCTAATTCTATAATCTCCTAAATGTCTTGAAACAGGTTCCATTTCCATTCTTCTTTGATTATTACCATCAGCAAGAGTTGCTTCAAGTAATAATGAATGTCTAGGATAAAAAGTGCATGCTTCATACTCATATATAATATCTGCATAACCTCCAGCTGCATGTGTTTTAGGCAATAAATTAGCTTCTAATGATAACTTCATAAATTCTAAAATATTTCCTTGTCTTTCACTCACTTTATACCATATAATTCCTAAAATATATTCAAAAATAGTAGGTATTGTAGCCTCATCCGTAACAAGTTCCTCAATTCTTTTATCATCACGTTTTTCAAAACAATTTAGTAATTCTATAAGAACAGAATCATTGAATTTTTTATCAACTAAAGTATTAAATCTTCTGTACCTTTCATCATTTAAATAAGTTGCAGCTTGCTCTGAATTCTTAATTACGATTCCTAAATCTCTGCTTAAAGCTTCATATACCTTACTTATATCTAACTTAAATGCTTCTGATATACTTTCTAATTCAATATTGATATTAAGATTACTATCTTTGATAAAAGTCTTTTTATAAAGAACATCTATAATTTCTTTAAAATAATACTTTGGAATAACATCCAACTTAATCATATTATCTTCAAAAATCAGAATATCTGTTATATTAAAATATCTTCTATTTAAATCAAAATAATCAGATAAAGTTGCCATAGCTTTAAAAACATGCAAATATTTAAAAAATACTTTTTTTAATTCTATTTCATTTTTACAATTTATAAATGGACACTCTTCATGAATTGAAGCTTTCCCATTTTTTCTTATAATACCAATACTAGTTGTTTTGAACAGTAAATTTCTCCATAATGTTCCAGGTTTTTGATTTATATTCTTTGCAGCATTCAATAAAGCCTCATAATTGTTTCCATCCTCAAGAAATATCTTTTTTAAATTCTCATATAATTCATAATATGGCTTATCATACGTTCTACTTTTTCTATTCATTCCCACTAAACATATTAAATTTTCATCAACATCAGAGTTTTCAAATTTTTCTTGTGCAAGTCTATAGTTATTCATCTCCATAAGTCTCTTATAGATTATTTCTGCTGGAGAAATTTTTCCTTCTCTAAATAACTTAATATCAGATATGATCTGTTTTATACTTTTTTCATCTTTAATCAATGGAACAAAGTAAGTAAATTCATCGTAGCTTAAATATTCAAGTTCAGTTAAGCACTTTATAACTACAATAATTGGTCTAACAATGCTATCACTTACATCTATACTTGTTTTAAGGAGTTGTTTTAGATAGATAAAACTGTCTCTGTTAATATTAAATATATTATCACTTTCAAAGTTTCCAGCCTTTGTTATTTTAAGTAATTCACTTCCCACTTCTGTAATTAGTCTATCTCCTGTAATTAAGCCGATATCAACTAATCCTGATGTTTTTTCTCTTGCATCTTTATCTTTTATTTTTGCTTCTCCTGTTAAAAAATCTTTATTTTTCATAAAATCATAGTATTTTTTTTGGAGTTCATTATTCCAATTCCAATTCGATTTTTTTATGGTTTCATTATAAAACTCATCAAGAAGTGATAATTGTTCTTCTATTTTTAAATTTAGTTTAGCCGTTCTAAAACTTGTAGTTCCTATAACCCAACAAAAACTTTGATATGAAAGATTGCTATTAGTAGACATTTACTTTTTCCCCCAATTCACAGGATAATTAGTAATTAAAACTTCTTCAGATACACTATTCTTATCTTTTCTGTGATAATTACTGTTTGAATAACTTTTATTTAGATGATTGCAGTAGTATCCTCTACTTTCAATCCAGTTACATAAAATTTCGTTTCTTTTATTTTTACTTTCTAAGACATTAGACAAAGCAAAACTAAAACCTTTTTCATTAGCTCTATCTAAAAATTCAAGTAAATCTTTTTCTTCAATTTCAGTCCACATTCCATTTTCATTATATGTTGCATTTGTAATTAAATAGGGAGGATCACAATAAATAAAAGTTTCCTTAGAAAAATCATCTAAAGAAATTTCTCTAAAATCCTTTTTAATAAAATGAACATTTTTGCTTTTTAATTCTTCAGAAAATAACCTAAGCTTACTTCTCATTTTAGAATTAAAATCTCTCTTACCAACAGGAAGATTAAATAAACCTTTTCTATTAAAGCGAATTTGATTATTAAAAGAATAAACCATTAATACATATAACATTGAATAATCTATTTTCCCTTCTAGGACTTGAGCATTGAAATCATTTCTTAAACTAAGAAATTTTTCTTTGTTATATTTGGCTACTCCCTCACTACTATTGCATCCATAATAAGAATATCCATACAGTGATGTATTAGATAGATCATATTTCTCAATAATATTATCAATTTGCTCTAATAAATTATTAGTATCTGTATTTTTGATAAATTTCATTAAATCAATTAATTTTTCATTTGAATCATTAAAGATAACTTTTGAAGAAGAGGAATTTATTCCAACATTTCCTCCTCCAGCAAATAAATCTAAAAATATCTCTTTTTCATCAAATAAAGGTTGTAATTGTTTCAGTAAATTAAATTTTCCACCAGTATAATTAAATGGACAAGATATATTCATTTTTTTCTTTTCTTTGCTAAATACTTCACATAAAAATAGTCTTTCTTTATTATTTTTTATATTTGATTTTCCAGTTGAAAAACTTTTATAATCTGATTCAAATATAGTGACTTTACCTTTTTTTGTAAGAATTTTCATTATATCTTCATCTGATATTTTAGCATTTGACCTATCATTTCCTTTATTGGACATATTATTATATGAGAGCATAATGTACTTTGTATCAGCCTTTTCAATGAGCTCTTCAAATGCTTCTGTAGCTGTAATCATACAGTAATCACTTTTAAGAGAAGTTCTATCCATCTTTCTTGCTGTTCCATAAACTTCAGGCTTTTCCCATCTTATAACATTTTCAAGTAAATGATACGCATCACAATATTGTCTTGAATTGTATGGAGGATCCAAATATAATAAATCTCCCTTTACACTTTTAATAAGTTCATTTGCATCCAAATTATAACAAAGATTATTAGAATTTATTGTTTTTTCAGGCAACAAAACATTCAATACTAAAGTTCTTTCAAAATCTACATTTTTTCTATATGCATCATAGTGTCCAACTGTGTTTGCAATTTTATCCATTGCATATAAAAGTGATGTGAGCAATATAGTATATTCTTTAAAATTTATTTCTTTATTTTTATACTTTGTTTCTATATCTTCTCTTATATAGCCTATCTTACTACAGTCATCTGCAGAAAAAAATGTATCTGCAAAATTTTCTCTCATGTAATTATTTTCATTTGTTTTAACTTGGTTATAATCATATATAAGTTCAATTATCTTTTTACTTGAATATTCTTCGTAACCAAACCATGCATAATTAGAAATATAATTACTATATAACAAATCATTTGTGATAATCAATTTGTCCTTAAAAGTATTAGCAACTGCACCAGTTCCACTAAATATATCAATAACAACATTTACTCCCTTACAATTTTCATCAACTGTTTTTCTTATAAAATCAGAAAGAGAGTATTTATTTCCTAAATATCTTCTGTTATTTATAAAAGATTGTTTTAAACCTAATTTAGACATTAGAAAATCTGTGTCATCTAAATTTTGTGGGTCATCTGCTTTCAAAAATTCTTTTATAGTTTTAATTGTATTTTCATCCCAATAATATCTTCCATTTTCACTTCTTGGAATTGAAATATTTTTTTTACTTATTAATTTATATAAATAAGACTTAGAAATCTCTAATTCTTTTATTACATCAGTAACATTAAGATTTGCCATCACTATTTCTCCTTGCCACATTTTTACATATTTTGTAGACATTATAACATATTTTATCTGTTTTTTCTATATTCTTAAACTAAAAATAGGATGCTAATTGCTTCAAAAAATAAAAATATTATTTATAAATTTTATAATAAATGATGTTAAAAAAATTCTCTTAATTCTATCAGGTCATAATCTAAACTTTTCTATCAACACTATTTAACAAATAGTCTTTTTTTTTGAACTAAAAAACATTAAGTTCTATATTATTATAACAAAATATGCTACAATAATATTAATTATATAATTTTTTTGAAAAAGGAGAGGAGAAAAATGAAAGGTTCAATTTTAATATTCAGAGATTTATGTAATAAATTTGAGGATTTGGTAAGAATTAAATATAAAGTAAAAGATGATGAAGGAGCATTTAATAAATTATCAATGCAAAAAGAATATAAGAAATTTGAAAAAGATATTAATCTTATAAGAAAGATAAGAAATCTTTTATCTCATGGAGAGTGTAAGATAGAGGGAAAAACTGCTATTGAAATAAATGAAAATATTATAGAAAAATTGAAAGAAATAATAAGTTTACTTGAAAATCCTCCTTTAGTTACAAGCAGATATATTACTGAGATGTTTGTAGTAGATTTAGAAGAAAAATTAGAAAAATTAATAAAAATAATGAATGAAAAGAAAATTTCACATGTACCTGTATTAGATAAAGATAAAAAACTTGTAGGAGTTTTTAGTGAAAATACTATTTTTTCAAAATTATCTGAAGATGAAATAATTGAAATTGGGAAAGAATATAAAGTAAAAGATTATGAAAAATATATAAAACTAGAAAATCATTCAAGTGAATATTTTGATTTTATAAAAAGAAATGAAGAATTAGCTTCAGCACAAAATTTATTCAATAAATCCATTAAGAAAGATAAAAAGTTAGTAATGTTATTTGTAACAGAAAATGGTAAAAAAAATGAAAAAATTTTAGGGATATTAACTCCTTGGGATTTACTTGATATGTAATTTCAAAAAAATGCACCTCTGACCTTAAAGGTAAGAGGTGCATTATAAATTAGGACTTTTTTTATTTCTTCTTTCCTCTTAAAATTCCAAATATTACTCCTGAAACTACAGCTCCTATTACAATAGAAACTACGAAGAATATAGCTGAGTGTACACTTGGCATTGCAGGGATAACAAATATTCCACCATGAGGAGCAGGAGCAGATACACCCCAGAATTGAGTTAATCCACCTGCTATTGCAGCACCAATAACACAAGAACTTATGACTTTTAATGGCTCTTTAGCAGCAAAAGGAATTGCTCCTTCTGTTATGAAAGATAGACCTAAAATAAAGTTTGAAATTTTTGATTGTTGTTCTTTTTCATCAAATCTATCTTTAAATAGTGTCATAGCTAAAGCTATTGCTAGTGGTGGAACCATTCCTCCAGCCATAACAGCTGCCATAAATGCACCATTGTTTGTATCAGTAAATACTCCTATTGAGAAAGCATAAGCTGCTTTATTGATAGGTCCTCCCATATCAACACTCATCATTCCACCAAGTACAGCTCCTAATAGAACAGCATTAGCAGTTCCCATATTATTTAACCAATTAGCAACTATAACATTTATTTTTGTAAATATAGGTCCTATTATAAAGTACATCAACACACCAGTTATTACCAAGCTGAATATAGGATATATTACCATTGATTTCATACCATCAAATTGTTTTGACATATTCTTTGTCATTTTCTTTAAGAAAATAACTGAGTATCCAGCAATGAACCCTCCAATAAGTCCTCCTAAGAATCCAGCTCCTTGGCTTGCCATATATCCTGCAACAGCCCCTGGCATAAATCCTGGTTTATCAGCAATACTCATAGCAATAAATCCAGCAAGAACAGGTATTAAGAAATGGAAGGCTCCTCCACCAACACCATATAGTAATTTAAATAATTCATTTTGTCCCATGAATCTTTCAACTATAAATGAAAGGGCAAGTAAAATTCCTCCACCAATTACGAACGGAAGCATATTAGAAACTCCATTCATAATACTCTTATAGATAATTCTTCCTATTGAATCATTTGCTTGAGAATCCTCTTCAGTGTTATCACTAGCTTCTGCTTTAAATACAGGAGCTTCATTGTTTAAAACTTTTTTGATTAAAGCTTCAGCATTCTTTATAGCATCTGCTGTACTTGTAACTATTACTTTTTTATCATTGAAACGAGCTGTTTCAACTTTTTTATCTGCTGCAACTATAATTCCAACAGCATCATTTATATCATTTGCAGTTAGGTTATTTTTAATTCCATCTGCACCATTAGTTTCAACTTTAACATCTACTCCTAATTTTTCTCCAGCTTCTTTCAATGCTGCTTCAGCCATATATGTATGTGCAATTCCTGTTGGACAAGCAGTTACTGCAAGAATTCTCTTTTTGTTTGTAACTTGTGTTTCTTTAACTTCTTCTTTAGGACTTTCTTGTGGTTTTTCTGAATATTTATCAACTAAAGCATAAACTTCATCAGGGCTTCCACAAGTTAATAATCCTTTTGTAAAATCATCATTTAATAACATCTTTGATAATTTTGCAAGTGTTTCTATATGTAAATCATGAGCTCCTTCAGAAGCGGCTATCATAAAGAATATATGAACAGGTTCTCCATCTAGTGCATCATAATCAACACCTTTATTAGATCTTGCAAATAAAACTGAAGGACTATTTACAACAGAAGTCTTAGCATGAGGCATTGCTATTCCTTCACCTAAACCTGTTGAACTTCTTTCTTCTCTTTTTAAAATTAAATCTTTAAATACATCAGCATCTGAAACTATATTTTTTTCTTTTAATCTTGCTATCATTTCGTCAATAGCTTCCATCTTTGTATTTGCTTTTAAATCCATTATCATTAAATCTTTTTTTAGTAAATCTTTAATTTCCATAATGCTCCTTTTCAATAACTAATTTTTTAGATATTTCTTCAATAAATTCTAACTCACCAATATCTTCTGAAAAACTTGTTGCTGTTCCACAAGCCACTGCAAATCTAAATGCTTTTTCTACATCATTTTCTTTTAACATATAATTTACAAAACCTGCCACAACAGAATCTCCAGCTCCCACAGTATTAACAACATTTTCCTTTGCCTTGAATGGTTGAGCAAAAAGTGAAAAATCTTTAGCTATGTATAATGCTCCCTCACCACCAAGAGATATAATAACATTTTCTGCCATACCAACTAAGTTAGTTCTAACATAGTCTATAATTTCTTTATTATCTTTAAACTCTCTTTTAGCATATTGTTTTAATTCATCTTTATTAGGTTTTATTAAAAATGGTTTGTATTTTAAAGACTTTTTAAAAGTTTCTCCACTACTATCAAGAGTGAATTTTACTGAATTCTCATTTAAAATTTCAATTATATTTATATAGAAATCATTTCCCAAATTGCTAGGTACTGAACCTGACAAGATTACAAAATCATCACTTTTAATTTTTCTGATTTTATCTAAAAACTCTTCTTTTTCTTTTTCTGAAATCTTTGGACCTGGACAATTAATTTCAGTTTCTTCTTCTGTTTTTAATTTTACATTTATTCTAGTATTTTCTTCAACAGTCACAAAATCTGAAGGTATATTTAATTTTTTAAGATTTTTCTCTATAAATGCTCCTGTAAAACCTCCTAAAAAACCAAGGTTTACACATTCTGTCCCTACATTTTTTAAGAGTTTAGATACCATTATCCCTTTTCCACCAGCAAAAAAGTTATCTTCATAGGCTCTATTAGTTTCACCTATTTGAAAATCTTTCACTCTGACAATAAAATCAATGGAGGGATTTAAAGTTACTGAATATATCATTAGTTCTCCTTTCAATATTAAATATGAAAATAGTTCGTTACTAGCCAAATTTCTTAACGTATAAAAATCAAGAATCTGCATCATAAGAAACTCTAAGCAATAAATTGCTAAGTGTTTCTAAGAAATTTCGACCAACTCGCTAACAAGTTAGCTCAAACATGTCGAGATTTACTCGGCTCATTCTATTTAATTTTTCTTCTAAAATCTGGAATGTAACTCACATATTTTTAAAGTTTACTTAGTTCTATTATAATAAGGAAAGGTGTGAAAAATGAGTAGTCGTATTTATCTCAGTATAGATTTTGGTAGTACATACACAAAATTGACTGCAATAGATTTAGACAAGGAGGAAATTATCTCCACAGCAAGAGCAATGACAACAGTTAAAACTAATGTTTTAACTGGTTTTAATATGGCATTTGAAGAATTAACAAAGGACTTAAAAGATAAATTGAAAGACTATGAAATAGTTAAAAAAGTAGCTTGTTCCTCTGCTGCAGGAGGATTAAAAATTATAGCCATAGGTTTAGTTCCTGAGTTAACTACTGAAGCTGCTAAAAAAGCTGCTTTAAGTTCAGGTGGAAGAGTTGTAAAGACTTATGCTTTTAGACTAAGTCCTGAAGATATGGAAGAAATATCTTCTCTTGACTACGATATTCTACTTTTAACAGGTGGAACTAATGGTGGAAATAGAGAATATATCTTAGATAATGCTAGAACTTTAGCAGAAAATAATATAAAGAAACCTATTATAATTGCAGGTAATGAAGAAGTTAAAGAAGAAGTAGAAAAAATATTTAAATCTCATAATATTGAATACTATAGTAGTGAAAATGTTATGCCTGTTGTAAATAAAATCAATGTACTTCCTGTTAAAGAAGTTATAAGAGAAGTTTTTATGAACAATATAATAAAGGCTAAGGGTATGGAAAGTATACAAGAAATTGTTGGTAATATAATAATGCCAACTCCTACAGCTGTTATGATGGCTGCTGAAGTTTTTTCACAAGATAATGATGACACTATTGTTATTGATATAGGTGGAGCAACAACAGATGTACACTCTATTGGAGCAGGTCTACCAAAAGCTAATAATATTCAATTAAAAGGCATGGAAGAACCTTATTCAAAGAGAACTGTTGAAGGTGATTTAGGAATGAGATATTCTGCTCTTGCTCTTTATGAAGCAACTAGTCTAAATAAGATCAGAGAATACCTAGGTAGTAAAGATTCTAAAATTAATATAAGAGAAAATTTTGAATTTAGACATGAAAATCCTGATTTTGTATCTGAAACTGAAGATGATATAATTTTTGATGAAATGATGGCTATGTTATGCACTGAAATTGCTATAGATAGACATGTTGGTACTTTAGAATCTATTTTTTCACCTATGGGAACTCTTTTTGTTCAAAGTGGAAAAGATCTAACAGATGTAAAGTATGTAATTGGAACTGGTGGAATAATTAACAATAGTAGAAATCCTAAAAAAATATTGGATTTATGCTTATATGATGAGAATAATCCTTTAGATTTAAAACCTAAATATCCAAAATTTTTAGTGGATAAAACTTATATTATGTCTGCTATGGGTTTACTTGCTAGTGATTACCCTGACATAGCATATAGAATAATGAAAAAGTATCTTGTAGAGATATGATGGAGGAATTTAAATGTCTATTACATTTAAAAAAATTGATAAAGAAGATTTTCTAGAGATGAGAAAAAAATTTTTAGAAAATTATAAAGGTTTAGATGACTTTGATTTAGAGACTGCATTTAGATTTCATAAGTCATTGCCATACTATAAAAATTTTCAGAAAATGTTAGAAAAATCTATACAAGATAATAAAATTGCAATTGAGGCATATAGCAAAGAAACTCTTTTAGAAGATTTAATAAAAAATTTAAATTCTCTCCACAGAGTTGGACAGGCTGATTTTCTCTCAATTATAATAGATTCTCATACTAGAGAAAATCATTATGAAAATGCTAGAACAATATTAAATGACTCCATTAAATCTAATAAATCATTGCTGAATGGTTTTCCTTTAATAACTTATGGAACAAAATTGGCTAGAAAAATTGTAAATGATGTGGAAGTTCCATTGCAGATAAAACATGGTTCAGCTGATGCAAGATTACTAGCTGAATTCTCTTTTTTAGGTGGTTTTTCGGCTTTTGATGGTGGCGGAATTAGTCATAGTATACCTTTTAGTAAATCTGTGCCATTAAAAGATAGTTTAGAAAACTGGAGATATGTTGATAGGCTTGTTGGACTTTATGAAGAAAATGGAATAAAAATAAATAGAGAAATATTCTCTCCACTTACAGCTACACTTGTTCCTCCTGCAATTTCTAATTCTATCCAGATTTTAGAAAGTCTACTTGCTGTTGAACAAGGAGTAAAAAATATAAGTATAGGTGTAGCTCAATATGGTAATATAACTCAAGATATTGCTTCTTTACTGGCTCTTCAAGAGCAAATTCAATTCTATTTAGATAAGTTTTCTTTTAAGGATATCAATATTTCAACTGTCTTTAATCAGTGGATAGGTGGCTTCCCAGAAGATGAATTAAAAGCTTATTCTTTAATTTCTTATTCTGCTACTGTTTCTTTATTTACTAAATCTAATCGAATCTTTGTTAAAAATATAGATGAATATACAAAAAATTCATTAGGAAATACTATGATTAATTCTTTAGTTTTAACTAAAACTATCTTGGATATTGGAAATAGCCAAAATCTTACTAACTATGAGGAAGTAAATTTAGAGAAAGAACAGATAAAAAAAGAAACAGCTCAAATATTAGAAAAGATTTTTTCTATATGTAATGGAGATTTAAGAAAAGCAATTGCCGAAGCTTTTGAAGATGGAATAATTGATATTCCTTTTGCTCCTTCAAAATATAATATAGGAAAAATGATGCCAGCAAGAGATAAAGAAGGTATGATAAGATATTTAGATATTGGAAATCTTCCTTTTGAAATTTCAACACAGGAATTTCATCATAATAAAATTAAGGAAAGAGCTATAAACGAAAATAGAGAAATAGACTTCCAAATGACTATTGATGATATTTTTGCTATGAGCCAAGGAAAGTTAATCAATAAAAAAAGTCGTGAATAAATTTACATCACGACTTTTATTTTAATTATCAATTTTTAACTATTAGAAGCTAATTCTCATACCAGCCCAAGCAGTTGGTTGCCATCTCCAGTTTTTAGCGTTAGATTCTGTATCTACAGCCCAGTTTCTATATTCAGCTCCAGCTCCTACATATAATTTTACAAAATCTGTTGCTTTATAGTTCAATTGAACATTTGGTAACATATATAATGAGTAACTTCTCTTGTCTGTATATTTACTTACAGATTTTGTTCCTCCTGGTAACACAACTTTATCTCCATTTGAGAAAACTTTATATTGACGGAATTCATAAGTGTCATATCCACTATAGAATAAGAAATCTAATTCTAAGTTACCTTTTTTATAAAGAACTGTTTTTTGGTTTAAGTATAATTCCATAGCACCAAAGAATTGTCCTTTTTTAGTTTCTCCATCATTCCCTACTCTAAATGCTTTTCTATGTCTATCATATCCTGAGTATAAGTTTAAGTCAACGCTGAATCCTAAAGGTAATTTATAAGATGATTCAAAATCTAAAGTATATCTATTAGCAGTTCCTGCACTAAATGATTGCCCTTCTACTCCGCTATTGTGTCTATACCATCTATGAGTATATCCTGGTCTTAATCCAAAAGTTTCTACTTTAAAGTATTCATTTGATGGGAAATAATCTGCAAAATCAAAGAATACTGATGCTCTTGCTTGTTTTAATCCTTCATCACCTTTAGTTTGGTTATATTCTAATCTTGATGTTGCAGTAACTTTAGAATCACCAAGTTTTCCAAAATTATAATGATGTCTAATTCTTAGATTATCACTGCTGATTCCAGCTCTTTTACTTTCAGTATTTCTAAAAGCATTATAAGTTCTTGATCTTATATTTAAATTTTGTTTTTCTGTGAAGTTTATATTTACAGTAGTTTGTAATCTTCCAGAATTTGATCTTCCTCTAGCCCAATCTCCATCAGTATCTTCACCAGGATTTTTATTTTCAGTTTCTCCATACCAAGTATATCTTAAATCAACTGATCCATTTGGTCTCCAAGCTGGTTTAACTTCTCTATCTTTATAAACTATAACTGGTTTTTCAACATATTCAATTACTTTTTCAGGTTCTGGAGTAGGTGCTGGCATAACTTCCTTTGCTGATGCTATAGAACTAACCACTAATAATGATCCTAATAATAATGCTAATCTTTTCATAATAGGTCCCCCTTAAATTTATTTTATATATAATTTTTATTTGTTTCTTTATTTAAATTTATCCTATTATAACATATCATTTTTTAATTACAAGTTTTTTTTGCTTTTTTTTATTCTTACTGTACTATTTTAAAACTTTTATCGTATTTTAAACATATTAATTTAGCTAAAAAGTTATTTTTAAAATTTATTCAAATAAAGAGGCTGTTGCGACAGCCCCTTCTCAATTATTATTTAATTTTATTTTTTAATTCATCAGAAATTATGAAGTCTGCTTCTGTTGTTGCTCTTATATCTTCTAGAGAAGAATAAGGAGTTATTTCTTTTAGAACTAATCCTTTATCTGTAACTTCAAAAACAGCTTTTTCTGTTATTATTAAATTTACAACTCCAACAGCTGTTA
>ERZ772956.1208-NODE-1208-length-17965-cov-3.854830_pt1 | contig 17965 bp, 16 predicted proteins | sample MGYA00580683_ERZ772956 | MGnify/ENA primary metagenome ERZ772956 (study PRJEB29015, sample SAMEA2738077) | human oral metagenome | biome: human oral; feature: human-associated habitat; material: saliva | place: China | collected 2212 ... | reverse complement strand
GGGAGACGCGCTCGCGATCCATGTCGACGTCGAGAACCTCGACGGTGACTTCCTGACCGACCTCGACGACCTCGGAGGGGTGATCGATGTGCTTCCAGGACAGTTCGGAGACGTGCACGAGGCCGTCAACGCCACCGAGATCGACGAAGGCGCCGAAGTTGACGATGGAGGAGACGTTACCGGTACGGACCTGGCCCTTACCGAGGGTGTGGAGGAAGTTCGAACGGACCTCGGACTGGGTCTGCTCGAGCCAGGCGCGGCGAGAAAGGACCACGTTGTTGCGGTTCTTGTCGAGCTCGATGATCTTCGCCTCGATCTCGCGGCCGATGTAGGGGGCGAGGTCGCGGACGCGACGCATTTCGACGAGAGAGGCGGGCAGGAAGCCGCGCAGACCGATGTCGAGGATGAGACCACCCTTGACGACCTCGATGACGGTGCCGTTGACGACGCCGTCCTCTTCCTTGACCTTCTCGATCTGGCCCCAAGCCCGCTCGTACTGCGCACGCTTCTTGGAGAGGAGGAGGCGGCCTTCCTTGTCTTCCTTCTGGAGGACGAGGGCCTCGATCTTGTCACCCACGGCGACAACATCGTCGGGGTTGACGTCGTGCTTGATGGAGAGCTCGCGAGAGAGGATCACGCCCTCAGTCTTGTAGCCGATGTCGAGGAGGACCTCATCGTGGTCGACCTGGACGACAGTACCCTCGACGATGTCTCCATCGTTGAAGTACTTGATGGTCTCGTCGATGGCGGCGAGCAGGTCCTCGGTGGAGCCGATGTCGTTGACCGCGACCTGCGGCGTGTTGGTGGTCATGTAGTTGTGTCTCCGAAACGGACTGAATAGTAGATGGACAGAAGCGGTTTCCCCTCCGGGTTCGGGTGCGGACGCACTGATCCCGCGGATCACCGCGAGTCAGTCTAGCAGGACGATCCGCCGCTGTGACCCCCGCTTCGGGCACGAAAACGTGGCTCGCGCCTCAAATCCGGGGCACTCTCCGCGCTTCCAAGCCGCTTGTCTCCGCTGCGGAGGTCTTCTCCCCGGGTCGCACCTCGCATGCCTCGAGTGCATCCGGGAGTTTCGCAGTACCGAAGCAGACCCTTGCCCCCAAGGCCCCGCGCACCGCCCGAGGACAACTCCTAGTGCGCGGCCGCCATCCAATTCGCGCCGATCCCGACCGCAACATCTAGCGCAACCGACATCTCCACCGGACTTGCCATCTCCCGACGCACAATCTCCTCAACCCGCTGCGCTTCACCCTCAGCGATCTCCACAAGAAGCTCATCGTGGATCTGAACCAGGAGCCGGGACTTCAACTCCGCTTCGTCAAAGCCTCAGCAACATTCACCATTGCAATCTTGATAATGTCCGCGGCGCTGCCCTGGATTGGCGCGTTCAAAGCGGCACGCTCCGCCATTTCACGGCGCTGACGGTTCGAACTCGCCAAGTCCGGCAAATAGCGTCGCCGCCCGAACATCGTCGCCGTGTACCCGTCGATCCTCGCCTGTTCCACAAGAGATTCAAGATAGTCGCGCACGCCCGCGAAACGCTCAAAATAGCGGTCGCGAAGCGCTGCGGCCTCGGGAACGGGAATCTTGAGCTGACGGGCAAGCCCATAAGAAGACAGGCCATAAGCGAGGCCGTAGGAAGTCGCCTTAATGCGTGAACGCTGCTCAGGGGTAACCTGCTCAACCGGGGTTCCAAACACCATGGAGGCCATGGTCTTATGCAGGTCCTCCCCGGAGGCGAAAGCCTCAATCAACCCCGCATCCTTCGACAGGTGCGCCATGATCCGCATCTCGATCTGCGAATAGTCGGCGCTCATCAAAGACTCGTAGCCTTGACCCGCGATAAACGCAGAACGGATCCTCACCCCATCGGGAGTGCGCGCAGGAATATTCTGCAAATTCGGATCCGCCGAGGCAAGACGCCCAGTGGCGGCGACAACCTGGGAGAAGGACGAGTGAATACGCCCATCAGGCAGGACCGTCGAAATGAGAGTATCGACCATCTGCTTGAGTTTGATCCGGTCGCGATGCACAAGGAGCCGGTCGAGGAACACAAAACCCGGGCCCCCTTGGAAACGCGCCCGCTCCCGCAAGTCAAGAAGAGCCTCAGCGTTCGTCGTATACCCGGTTTTCGTCTTCTTCGTCTTCGGCAGATCAAGGACCTCGAAAAGGATGCGTTGAAGCTGCTTCGGGCTCGACAGGTTCACGTCCTCGCCGATCACCTCGATCGCTTCAGCGCGCGCCGCCTCAACCTCGACACCGAAGTCGCGCGACTGGGCTTCGAGAACCCCAAGGTCCACTCGGATGCCCGTGTCCTCCATGTCCGCAAGGACCTTGGAAACAGGAAGCTCCACATCCTCCAGAAGTGACAGCTCTTTCGACTCTTCCAGGCTCTTCGCCAAAATCTCCCACAAGACCGGCAGAGCGCGCACTGTTCTAGCTGCCCGCAACTCCAAGGGGCTCAAAAGCTCTTCAGCGCTTGCCCCCATTTCGAAGAGGGCATCCGAGGCGGCTTCTTCCTCTTTGGGAACGTCGAGGTAGCGGTTGAGTAGATCGTCAATTGAGACCGAACGCGAGTCCGGTCGCACGAGGTAGGCGGCGAGCTGCACGTCTTTACTCGGCCAGGGCATGTCCCATCCTTGCGCGCGAAGCGCATGACTCAGGGCTTTCGCATCATGGACGATCAGCTGCGCGCTTGCCAGGCGTTTAAGAAGTTCCGCCTCCTGCTTCGGATCGAGAATCGCAGGATCGAGGATGAGGGCCTTGTCTTCGGCCCATATCGCGAAGCGCTCGATGTGTCCCCTGGCAGGAACGCCCGAGCCGAGGACGAAAACCGCCTGCAAGGGCCCCGCACTGCGAAACCACCGAGCAAGATCGCTTGACGCGCCTGCGAGGGTCACATCCATGTCCGCATCCCACGAGAATCCACCCGGCCCCGCGTCCTCGTTCTCCGCACCAGGCTCCGCGCCAATCCCCGACACGGCCATCACCCGGGAACGCAGGTTCCCGAACTCGAGAGAATCGAAAAGGGAGAAAAGCTCCGCCTTGCGCGTCGCCCCCCGGTTCAGATCCCCCACCTGTACATCGAGTTCGAGGTCGGTGAGCAGGTGGTTGAGACGACGGTTCCTCTTCACGTCCTCCATATGTTCACGCAGCGCTTCACCGCGCTTACCTTTGACCTCGTGAGCGCGACTCAGGAGATTGTCGAGGCCGTCGAAGGAATTGATCCACTGAGCCGCAGTCTTCGGGCCGACCCCGGGAACTCCCGGCAGATTGTCGCTGGTCTCACCGACGAGGGCTGCGATCTCCGGGTAACGCTCAGGTGGCACACCGTACTTCGCTTCAACCGCTTCGGGGGTCATACGCCGAAGATCACCGGGGGACATACCCGGGTAGAGGACCGTCACCGAATCGGTCACCGTCTGGAAGGAATCCCGATCCCCGGACACGACGAGGACACGCATCCCCTCCTCAGACCCCTGCTTGGCGAGGGTCGCGAGAATATCGTCAGCCTCGTAACCGTCTTTGCGCAACGAAACGATCCCCATCGTGTCGAGCACCTGAGAAATGAGTTCGACCTGGCCTTTGAACTCCTCGGGGGTCGCGTCACGAGTCCCCTTGTAGTCCGGATACTCCTTCGTGCGGAAGGACTCGCGTGACACGTCGAAAGCGACGGCAATATGCGAGGGCGACTCAGTCTCGAGGAGTTTGACGAGCATCGAGACGAAACCGTAGACCGCGTTCGTGCACTGGCCCGACTTCGTGACGAACTTGTCCGCCGGCAGCGCGTAAAAGGCTCGAAACGCCATCGAATGACCGTCGATGATCAGCAAGGTGTCACTCATACGTGCCACCCTAGAGGCCATGAACGATTCAGTCCCAATGACGAGCCGAAACACTCCCACGCCAGCACGGCCCGATCCTCCCGTCGAAAAGGGACATGACCCTTCCATCGCCCCAATTCCTTCCGAAGTCCCAGATCCTTCCGTCGAAGGGGGATTCGTTGGCGCCACCTGGCCCGGGTCCCTCATGGAGGCGATGGGCATGGAGGTGCTCGTTCACTCCCCCACTCGCACGCTCGTCTCAATGCCGGTTAAGGGCAATACCCAGTCCGCGGGAATCCTCCACGGCGGAGCTTCCGCTGCGCTCGCGGAAACGGCAGCGAGTTTTGCGTCGCAGATCCACGCTCGAGCGGTCCACGGAGAACTCGGATTCGCTGTGGGCACGGAGTTGTCGATTTCGCATATTTCTTCAGCGCGCACTGGGACGGTCACCGCTGAAGCGCGCGCGGTTCATCTGGGTGGATCGTCCACTGTGCATCTCGTTGAGCTTCGCGCCGAGGACGGACGGCTCATTTCGACTGCGCGAGTGACGAACCGCATCCTCAAACGGAGAGTTAACTGAGGGGGCTGAGGGGCGAAAGGAATAGATGAGCCGCGGGATAGATTCGATGCGGCGCCGAGAATCGATTCGTCGGAATGTGATGAGTCGAGGGGAGTTCGACACAACGCGGGGACGTGTTGACTCGACGGGAGTCCGGCACAACGCCGGAGGGTGATGACTCAAGAGAAGTCGAGCCTAAGGACTGGAGTCGAGCTAAGGAGGAACAACTCGCGCCAACGTAGCGCCGATCAGAGCGGTTCATGCTGAATGCCGATCGGGCCGATTCATCCTGATCCGCGCGGTTCAGGCCGGGTTTCTGATCGAGTGTGAAACACCAGTATCGGTACTCGAGCGCTTGCTAAAGTACCCCGAGTGGGATTCGAACCCACAACAAGCCGGGTTTGAGCCGACCGCCTCTGCCAGTTGGGCTATCGGGGCTACGCGCATTAGGCGTGTAAGAAGCATATGATAGCCATGCTCAAGCCACAAAACGAGGATGTGCCATGACCGCTGAGAACCAGAACGCACCGCGCCGTGTGCTCGTCGCTGAAGACGAGGGCCTCATCCGACTCGACATCGTAGAAACGCTGACCAGCGCGGGTTTCACCGTCGTCGGAGAAGCTGCGGACGGCGAAGAGGCCGTTCAGCTTGCTCTCGAACTCGAACCGGATCTGTGCGTCATGGACGTGAAGATGCCTCGCATGGACGGGATCACTGCAGCTGAGAAGATCCTCCAGGAGCTGTCCTGCGCGATCGTCATGCTCACTGCTTTCTCTCAGACGGAGCTGGTCGAACGGGCTCGCGACGCCGGTGCAATGGCGTATGTGGTCAAGCCCTTCTCCCCTGCCGACCTCATTCCCGCAATCGAGATTGCGCTATCGCGCCACCAGGAAATCGAATCCCTGGAAGAGGAGATCGCCGACCTTTCCGATCGTTTCGAGACCCGTAAGCGCGTGGACCGCGCCAAAGGCCTTCTCATGAAGAACATGGGGATGAGCGAGCCCGAAGCCTTCCGTTGGATTCAAAAGACCTCAATGGATCGTCGTCTTTCCATGCGTGAGGTCGCTGACGCCGTTATCGATCAGGTCCAAGACTGAGGCGAAGCTGCGGCTTGAGAGCTTAATGCCCATCCAGGTCTTGAGCGCGAGCCGAAGGGATCGGATTCTCGAGCGCAGACTGAGCCGACACCGTGTTCTCAAGCGCAAACTGGGCCAGCACCGGGTTCTCAAGCGCAAACTGAGCCGACACCGGTTTCTCAAGTGCAGAGCGTGCCTTGAAGCCATCCCTGAGGCCACAAGTCGGACATTGGGCTCACCAGGTTTGGGCACAAGTCGGACACTAGGCGTCCACAAGTTACACCGCCCAAACTTCGACCTGGGTTTTCTTCAAGGATCCAAGGCACAAGGTTCGACTTGTGGACAGGCATCCCGCCGCACTCAAACGGCGCGACACATTTTGGCCGCCATTCTGCGGCGAAAGCACCTGTATCCCCTGCCGTCAGGCACTGAAACCTGTCGCACGGCAGTGAAACCCGTCGCGCGGCACTTACACCTGTCGCGCGGCACTGAAAGCGCTTTCTTTCAGATACGACGAAGCGCCGGGGACGACTCCCCGGCGCTTTATCGTGCGCCTCATGCGACCGGAATGAGCTCCAGTCCGAGGAACTTGGCCGCCTCGAGACGAGTCTCGGGCATTTCAAGCTCCGTGATCGCCTGAGCGATCTCGGCATCGACGAGATCGTCGAACCACGGTTTGACTGCCGACGAGAGGCTTTCAACATCCAGGTTCAGGGCCTGGCGGTCGAAGACCGTCGAATGGACCGACACGGTCCGAGTGTTCGTATTCATTTCTCTTCTCCATCATTCATCAGCTCACCCTCGGGTATGCGCAGGTGTTGCGCAGGCAACCACGAGAGCCAGAGCTTCTCTTGTACCTCCAGACGGGAATGCCGCCATTGGCATTCGCCTTAGGATTCGAAAGAGTCTAGCAAGATTTGGAGAATCCGCTAGTGGAACTGCGTCACATGGGGAGGAAGTCACAGAAACAAGGTGTGCCGCAGCGGGAAAAAGCTGGCAATACGAGTGAATCCTCCCCATCGGGGTGAGAAGAAGTATGGCGTTCGGACAGCACTGTGGACAAGAGACTGCTGAGCAAGGCACAACTACCAAGTGAGGCAAGGGAAGCTAGCAGGAGCGGTACAGCGTTAGTGAGATCCATCTCCTCAGGGTGAAAACCCAACCCCTCAGAGCGTGAGAAGCGAAGCCCTTAGGACGAGAGAGCCGCAAGCCGAAAATGAGAGAGCCACAACCCCAGGACGAAACAAGCAAAGACTCCAGGCCGAAGAAGCGAACCACCCGCGGCAAGAAGAGCCAAACGAAATAGATGCCGATGAAAATGCACCGGAACCTCCAATAAGGTCCCGGCGCATCCCAAAGGGTTGAGGAGGATCAGCTGTTCACAGCTCCACCGATGGTGTAGTCGACCTCATCGCCCACCTCGTGAACCCGCAGGAGGTTCGAGGAGCCTTCAGTCCCCGGCGGCATACCAGCGATGATCACCAGTTCATCGCCGATCTCGGCCAGATTCGAGGACTGGACGACCTGGTCGACCTGCCACACCATGTCATCGGTGTGACGAACCTCAGGAACTCGATAAGTCTGGATACCCCAGGTCAGGGCGAGGCGGCGCCTCGTCGATTCAAGCGGGGTGAAGGCGAGCATCGGGATCGGACGGCGCAGACGCGACATCTTGCGAGCCGAGGTACCCGACTGAGTGAAGGTCACAAGGTAGCGCGAATCAAGATGTTCGGCGATCGACGCAGCAGCTTCACAAATGACGGCCGCACGGTCATTGTCGTAGTAGCCCGAAAGACCAGCGATCATTTCGCCGCCGTTCTCCTCGGTCGACTCAATGATGCGCGCCATCGTGCGCACCGCCTCGATCGGGAAAGCGCCGACGGAAGTCTCACCCGAGAGCATGACCGCGTCAGCACCGTCGAGGATGGCGTTCGCACAGTCAGAGGCTTCAGCGCGCGTCGGACGCGGATTCTTAATCATTGAATCCATCACCTGAGTCGCGACAATGACCGGCTTCGCGGCTCGACGGGCAAGTTCAATCGCGCGCTTTTGAACCAGGGGGACCGATTCGAGGGGCATTTCCACGCCGAGGTCGCCGCGGGCAACCATGATGCCGTCAAAAGCATCCACGATTCCAGGAAGGGCTTCCACGGCCTGCGGCTTCTCGATCTTCGCAATGACCGGGATGCGGCGACCGACCTCGTCCATGATGGCGTGAACATCATTGATGTCTTTCGCGGAACGGACGAAGGAGAGCGCGATGAAGTCCGCGTCCTGCTTCAGACCCCAGCGCAGATCCTCCTTGTCCTTCTCCGAAAGGGCGGGCACGGAGACCGCGACACCGGGAAGGTTGAGGCCCTTATGGTCGGACACGACACCGGGGACCTCGACTCGGGTCACGACATCGGTTTCGGTGACCTCGACGACACGGACCGCGACATTGCCATCATCAATGAGGAGGCGATCACCGGGAGCGCAGTCGCCCGGCAGGCCCTTGAAGGTCGTGCCGACGAGTTCCTTCGTTCCGGGAACCGTGCGAGTCGTGATGGTGAAGGTGTCCCCCACCTCAAGAGCCTGTGGCCCCTCCTCGAAAGTTTCGAGGCGGATCTTCGGTCCTTGAAGGTCGACGAGGACGGCTACCGCCCGACCGGAGGTGGCAGCAGCTTTACGGACTTTCTGGATGACTACTTCATGCTCTTCAGGCTTGCCGTGAGAACGGTTAATGCGGGCGACGTCCATGCCGGCGTCGACGAGCGCTTGAACCTGTTCTGAAGAATCTGTGGCGGGCCCGATGGTGCAGACAATTTTAGCTCGGCGCATGAATCCCATCCTAGCCGTTGCCAGCATTCTTGAGGAGCCCTGACTCGCCCGCTTCACAGTGATCGTACCCATGAGAATCCCCCAGGGACGAGAGGGCGGCCACTGCGTCCTTCTCTTATCGCCTGGCCTCCGCATCTGCTTGCGAATTGGTACTCGTATCCGATTCCAAGTCGACGCTCGCATCCGATTCCAAAACACTGCCCCCTGCCGCCTCGACGCCCGTATCCGCCCCCAAGCCATCATCCGTATCTGTTTCTAGCTCGCCGCACGTATCCGCTCGCGAGGGATCATCTGCATCCGCTCCTGAGGCACCGTCCGCATTTGCTTCCGAGTCGACACCCGCATCCCCATCAGAGGCCTTCACGGGTTCGTCCGCCACATAGCGTTCATCGTCCACAAGGCAGGTCGAACGGTTAAGGCGCGCTGCAACAAGGAAGATGACGAGCGCGAGGACGAGCATCGCAATGGATGTCCACGCGTTCAAGCGGATCCCGAGGAAAGAGCGGGCCTCGTCCAGGCGCATCGTCTCCATCCAGATCCTCCCAATCGGATAAGCGATGAGATACAGGCTGAACACCTGCCCGGATTTGAAGCGGAAACGACGATCCGCCCAAGCGATGAGCGCCGCCATCGTGAGGTTCCACATCGACTCGTACAAGAAAGTCGGATGGAACAAGGTCCCAGAGGCGTACCCGGCTGGCAAGTGCCGATCATCAATCTCAAGCCCCCAGGGGAGCGTCGTCGCCGAGCCGAAAAGCTCCTGGTTGAAGTAGTTGCCCCAGCGTCCAATGCCTTGAGCCATGATGAGAGCGGGCGCAACAGAGTCCGCGATTGGCCCTAAGCGCTGTCCCTTGCGTTTAACCGCAATGAAGACGCCCAGCGCCCCGAAAGTGACGCCACCCCAAATTGCGAGACCTCCCTCCCAGATCCTCAGGATCGCCCAAGGATCGCTTCCAGGGGAGAAATAGCCGTAAGGGGTTGTCACCACGTGGTAGAGGCGTGCACCAATGATGCCCAGGGGTATCGCCCACAGGGCGATGTCGTACATGAGTTCAGGGTCTCCCCCGCGTCTGGCATAGCGCTTCCCAGTCCACCACAATGCCAGAATCATTCCGGTGACGATGATGATCCCATAGGCGCGAAGAGGGATCGGCCCGAGATACCAGACCCCCTGAGGCGGTGAGGGCAGTGATGCGACGAACATGCAGTTCCTTCCAGCACGAGACAGCGGTCGCCCCAAAGTCCCGGGCATTGCGCACGGTACTCCTCAGCTTTTTGGCCGCGTCAAAGTGTTCTTCGGCCGCACCCCTAGTGGTCTTCGAGGGCGCGGCGGACCCTGGCCTTCCGGTCTTTCAACAAAGCCGGATGCGATCCGGCACTTACCATATCCTTCACATCCGCCAAAGGGTCGGCTGAGGTGACGAGGGCCTCTCCGACGAGGACGGCGTCGGCACCCCACTTCGCGTATTGGAAGACATCTCTGGGGCCACGCACCCCTGATTCAGCGACCGCTACGACCTCAGGGGGAATAACGTCAAGGACCTGCTCAACTTTGTCGCGGTCAACTTCGAAAGTATGCAAATCTCTTGCGTTCACACCAATGATCTTCGCTCCTGCTTCCAGGGCGCGCAGAGCCTCCAGACGGGAGTGGACCTCAACGAGGGCGTGCATTCCGAGGGAGTGAACCCGGTCGAGGAAGCACACGAGCGCAGGGTCTTCTAAGACACTCGCGAGGAGGAGGACAAGGTCGGCTCCGTGCGCCCTGGATTCGTGGATCTGATAGGGCGTCATAATGATGTCCTTGCGCATGATCGGCAAGTCAACGGATTTCCTCACCGCGTCGAGGTCTTCGAGGCAGCCTCCGAAATGATGGGATTCAGTGAAGACGGAGACCGCTGAGGCTCCCCCGGCCTCGTAAAGGGAGGCGAGCGCGCCCGCGTCGGGAATCGGCGAGAGACGATCCTTGGGAGGCATGTTCCGTTTGATCTCAGCGATGATGGAGACCGCGCCAACGCGTCCTTTGAGCTTGGCGAGTGCATCGAGTGCGTCAGGGGCGCGAAGTGCCCGCTCTTTGATCTCATCCATCGGCACGAGTGCCTCACGCTGATGCAGATCCGCGAGGACGTCCTTGATGACCTCGTTCAAGAAGCTCATGGATTGCTCCTCCTCCTTGACGACAGCTGAGGCGATAGTATCCCGGTAAGTGCGAGACGCTGAAATCTGTTCAGGATACGAAGCGGAATCACCGAGGCGGAACAGTTCGTGGATGCTTCGAACATCATTCACGAAAAACGGCGATTTTTAGCCATTCTTTGCACCGCCGACGACGGCTCCCAAATCCCCTCCCTCAAGGAAGCACGTGCGTTTACCCGTATGACATGCGGCGCCGACCTGGTCGACTTCGATGAGCAAAGCGTCCCCATCGCAGTCCAAAGACACGGACTTCACGTACTGGACGTGTCCGGAGGTGTCGCCCTTGCGCCAATACTCCCCGCGCGAGCGCGACCAAAATGTGACCCTTCCGGAGTTGAGAGTCCGGTCGAGTGCTTCTTCGTCCATCCAGCCGAGCATGAGCACCTCACGAGTGTCGTACTGCTGGATCACTGCAGCGACAAGCCCGTTCGGGTCTCTTTTCAAACGCTGGGCGATCTGCGGATCAAGAGTCATGTGCTCCTCCTTAACGCTCGACGGATTCTTATGACAGGAACTTCGACCAATCGGGGATGAACACCCAGATCACGTGCGAGACCGCTGCACCGAAAATCAGCCAGGGCCCCAGGGGCATGCGGGCATGAGTTCCCGCAGAACCCACAACGATGCGCCAGGTCGCAGCAAAACCCGCGGCGAGGAAGGAAAAGATAAGACCGCCGACAGCTGCTTCAACGCTCACCGCCCCGAGCATTGCCCCCAGGACTGGCGCGAGCTTCACATCCCCGAAACCGACTCCCCCAGGGAGTCGTGACAACAGCCACAGGGGAATGAGCCAGGCGAAGAGTCCGGCGAAGACCTCGAAAAGGACTCTGAGTGGCGTGGCGGATAGGGCGATCGTGCATCCGACTCCGAAAAGGACTCCAAGGGCCATCGCCGCAGTGTAGGCGTTCGGTAATCGATGCGTGCGGTAGTCCGTTATCGCTGAGAGCACCCCAATCATTGAAACAGCGACGATCGCAGGTGCTGAGGGGCGAAGGTGGGAGGCGATGATCGCGATGACCCCGATGATCGCGGAAGTCCATACGATGCCGTTGCGACGATAAGGGGTGAGCGTCGCTTCAATGAGGTAGCGGCGTTGGACTCGCCAACCGGAACGCCACAGCCAGGCGACGACAATGCACCAGACCAGGAAAGCCGAAGCGAGGGAAAGATCGTCAAGAACGGGTTTGAGGATCGAGTCTTGGACGGGTTCTAGGAGCATTGCCGAACCCCGGCTTTCATTGAAGCAAGATCCGGGTCTCTTCCAGTCATGAGGCGCACCTGCTGGTGGGCTTGATGGACGAGCATGTCCAGGCCCCAGGCGATCACTCCCCCGCCACGGTTCCACGCTCTCACGAGGCCCGTTTCTCGTGGCGCGTAGACGACGTCGAGGAGAGTTTGGCTCTCTTTGATCTTCACACGCTTAGCAAGCTCGTCTGCGACGCCAACCGGCAGGGTCGAAATGACAATGTCTGAAGCTTCAATACTGTCTGCGACTGCCTCCTCATCGGCCCACATGACCTGGTGGATCTCAACGCCCAGGCGCGAAGCTGCGGCGAGGATCGAGCCGGGGCCAGCGAAGCGCCTCGCCGCGACGGTCGAACTCGTGATCCCCAATTCCCCAAGAGCTGCGAGCGCTGAAGCGGCGGTCGCTCCCGCTCCAAGAATCGTCGCCCTGCGCGCTTCGCAAAGCCCTCGACGTGAGCGGGCCTCACGAATCGCACTGACGATCCCATGCACATCGGTGTTGAAGCCCGTGAGGAGCCCCTGGGAGGGGATGAGAGTGTTGACCGAGCCGACTGCCGCTGCCATGGGGTCGACAATGTCCAAGAGCGGGATGATCGCCTGTTTGCAGGGCATTGTGACCGAGAGACCGAGGCAATCGGTGTCAATCGAGTTCACAAGCTGGGGTAGGGCTTCGACGCTCGTCTCATAACGTTCGTAGCGCCAGCCCTCCCCCAGGCCCAGTGATCGCCATGCTGCGCGGTGCAACTGGGGTGACAAGGAATGCTTGATCGGCGATCCGATGACCGCAGCCCAGGGCACAGCTCAGCACTTCCCGGGGTTTGCGGTGCAGTATTCCCTGAAACGCGCAGTGTTGGCCTCTTGTTCGGCAAGGGTTTGCGCGAAGAGGGTTTCTCCCGTTTCCAGGTTGACTGTCACGTAGTAGAGCCACGGACCGTCAGCCGGTTTGAGGACCGCTTTGATAGCCGCTTCAGAGGGTTGAGCGATCGGAGTCGGCGGCAGTCCCTTGTGAAGGTAGGTGTTGTACGGGTTGTCGTCGGCCATGTCATCGGCTGAGGGAACTCCACCGGTCTTGCCCACTCCGTACAGGACTGAGGAATCCATTTGCAGATATCCCATGGTCTCCGCGTCTGGATTGTTCAGACGGTTCTCGATCACTCGGGCAACCTTGGGCAGATACTCGTCGATGTTGACCTCGCGCTCCAGGATTGACGCTTTGTTGAGGATGAGCTCTCGTTGGTCTTTCGGAACTCCCAAAGCGTCAAGCTCTCCGATTGTCTGTTTGATCATTTGAGACAGGAGGGTCGTGGGAGTGTCTGATGAGGACACCTCGTAGGAGCCCGGAGCCAACCAGCCTTCAACATTGCCTCCGGCTTCCTCGGGCAGACCGATTGCCGTGGTGTCCTTCAAAGCGGCGTTGACCTCGTCGGCTGTGAAGGATGTGACTGAGGTGATGCGCTCGACGATCTGCCAGGTCGTTTGCCCCGGCGTGACCGTGACCGTGTTCTCCGAACGGTTCTTCTCATCAAGGAGTGCAGCGATCGCGTCTGATGCGCTCATCTCTTTCTTCAGACGGTAGGTGCCGGGCCGGATCGAGGGCGCAGCCTTATTCGCTGCGAAAGCCCGGTTGAAAGCCTCAGTGGATTTCACGACACCGGCTTCGACGAGTGTTTCGCCGATGGAAGTTCCAGTTGCACCGATATCGATCGTGACTTCCACTTGTCCGGTACCGGGCCCGGGGTAGTCGTCGGTGTAGGCGGAACTTTGTTGGCCTGTGAGGTCGAGTTGTTTGAGGGCGAACCATCCGGCCCCGCCGAGAAGGACGAGGACGAGGAGGATGATGAAAAAGGAGCGGATGCGCCGATTGCGGCGCCGTTTGCGAGCTCGGCGCCGTTCATATTCGAAGCGGCGCGAACGCATTCCCGTGGTTTCAGCGGGAAGAGAAGAGGTCTTCTTCGCCCGAGCGGACGTCGATTCGCTGGGCCGGGGGGTTGCTTTGCTACGTGAAGGCGCGGCCTGAGAACGGGAGGAAGCTGCTTCACGGCGCGAGGATGCGAGCTCTCGACGCGAAGGGGGTGCCTCACGACGAGAAGCGGGAGCCTTGGGCTGCGAAGAAGATGAAGAGACCCGATCGCGGGGTGAAGAGGCGCTCGATGCCCGAGACGCGGCTGCCTGCGAACGCGAAGGCTCCATCTCACGACGCGAAGCTGGTGTCGTACGAGCTGAAGCGGCGGTCCGGGCGCGAGGCGCGGCCGCCTGAGAAGAAGAGGGGACATCGGCGCGAGAAGATGCTCCTTCTCGGCGTGAAGAGAGTGTCTCACGGCGTGAAGGAGGCGGAGTCCTGCGTGAAGGGGGCGTCTCAGCGCGCGACGCTCCCCTCTGATAACGAGAGCTCGCCGTTTGAGAACGCGAATGCCATGTCGGCGCAGCGGAGGAAGGCCCCTGAGAGCGAGAATCCCGTGCCTCCCGAGAAGAATCCTGTGCCTCGGGGCGGGCAGGGGTGGCCTCCGGGCGAGAAGAGTCCGTCTCAGGAGTTCGACGAGAAGTGGGGGCCTGCCCGTGGTGAATTTCTCGACGAGACTTGAACGGAGGACGTGGGGTCGGAGTCGTCACTGAGCGCTGCTCCCTTCCAAAGTGATCTCTTTACCCGGTGCGCGCCCGGACATGCGCTCTTCTTCGAGGGCTTGTTCGAGGATAATCTGTGCTGCCACCTGGTCAATGATCGGTCGATGGTCCTTCTCGGAAATACCTGAGGCTCGCAGCCGAGCATGCGCCTGATTCGAGGTCAGGCGCTCGTCGACAAGAGCAACACGGATCTCCGGTCTGAGAGTCTTGATCCTTAGAGCGTACCTGCGCGCACCCTTGGCCGACACACCTTCGCCGCCTTTCAAGTGCCGTGGCAAGCCAACGATCACTTCGATCGCTGAGAACTCGTCGACAATCTCACCAATGCGATCAATGTCGGAGCGGTCCTCTTGGCGAATGAGTGTCTCAACGGGCATCGTGAGGATGCCGTCCGGATCGCAGCGAGCAACCCCGACCCGGACGGTTCCAACATCAACGCCAATGCGTACGCCCTTGCGCTCGATCACGAGTCAGCGACCTCGCGGCGAATCGCCTCCAGGGCCTCTGCGATCGCGTCCAGGCGAGTGCCACCGCCCTGTGCGATGTCATCACGGCCCCCGCCGCCACCGCCAAGGTAGGAGCCGACAGCTCTCACGATCTTGCCGGCTTTGATCTTCGCGTCGCGAGCACGCTGATTCGCGGCGACAACGATCGAGGGCTTGCCAGAAACCCTGGCAATGAGGGCGACCACTGCGGGAGCCTCTCCCATCCGGTCGCGCACCTCCACAGCGAGGCCACGAAGCGCATCAGCGGAGGGAAGCTCACCAGCGTCCTTCGCGACCAGAGCAATGCCATTCAACGACTCATGAGCTTGAGCCAAAGTGGCCGCCTGGGCGAGGGCCTGCTGAGTACGGATCTTGTCGAGTTCCTTCTCCGACTCCTTCACACGCGCAAGCAGGGCCTCGATTCGAGCGGGAAGCTCTTCAGAACGACCCCCAAGAAGAGCGGAGATCTGAGCGACCAGGGCATGCTCCTTCGCTTGGAAGGAATAAGCGCCCTCACCGACGAGTGCGTCAATTCGACGGACACCCGAACCGATTGAGGCCTCACCGAGGAGCGCAACCCGCCCGATGCACCCTGTCGAAGCGACGTGAGTGCCACCGCACAGCTCCTTATCGAAGCCATCACCGATGGTCACGACACGGACCTCGGCGCCGTACTTCTCACCGAAGAGGGCGATTGCGCCACTCTTTCGGGCCTCGTCAATCGACATGATCTCGGTCGTGACGAGCAGATCTTCAGCAAGCTTCTCATTGACGAGAGCCTCAAGATCCGAAAGCTGCGACTGCTCAAGAGCTGAGGAGTGACGGAAGTCGAAACGCAGACGCGAGGGCGAGTTCTCAGAACCGGCCTGCTCCGTGTCCTGCGACAACACCCTGCGCAAACCCCCGTACACCATGTGAGTCGCCGTGTGTGCGCGAGCGATCGCCAGGCGGCGTTCAGAGTCGATCTGCGCCCACGCTTTCTGGCCGAGCGCAGCGACGCCTTCGGTGAGGGTGCCACGGTGAACCGACAGGCCTTTCAAAGGCGCTTGGACATCGTGAACTTCAATGATGCCGCCATCTGCGAGGCGGATCGTCCCGTGGTCTGCGAGCTGGCCACCCATCTCCGCGTAGAAGGGGGTTTTGTCGAGGACGACCTCGACCTCGGCAGGAGCGCTCAGCGCGGGCACGGGCACACCGTCAACGAGAAGTCCCGTAATCGTCGCCTCGAGTGCGCTCTCCGTGTATCCGAGGAAGAGAGATCCGCCCTTCATTTCCCGTTCAATGTCTTGGAAGACACGAACATCCGTGTGCCCGGTCTTCTTCGCTCGGGCGTCAGCGCGGGCGCGGTCCTTCTGCTCTTGCATGAGGGTCTTGAAAGCGTCCTCATCGACTGCGACTCCCTGCTCTCCAGCCATTTCGAGGGTGAGGTCGATGGGGAAGCCATAGGTGTCGTGAAGGGCGAAAGCCGAAGCCCCATCGAGGATCTTCGTGCCCTTCTCTTTCGCCTGGGCGACTGCGGTATCGAGGATGGTTGTCCCGGCGCTGAGAGTACGGCGGAAGGCATCCTCCTCCGCGTAGGCGACATCCTGGATGGTGTCCCAGTTCGAGTTGAGCTCGGGATAGGACAAGGACATGACATTCTTCGATGCGGTGAGCAGGGTCGGCAGTGCCGCGTCCTCGACTCCGAGGAGGCGCATGGAACGCACGGCGCGGCGGATCAGTCTGCGCAACACATAGCCTCGTCCGTCGTTTCCGGGGCGCACTCCATCATTGATGAGCATCAGGGCGGAGCGAACATGGTCTGCGACGACGCGCATGCGCACATCATCCTCGTAAGCATTCCCAGCGCTGGGGCCCGCAGCTCCAAGGCCGTAGGTCTTGCCGGACATCTCCTGGGCGGCGGCGATGACGGGGAAGACCTCGTCGATCTCGTACATGTTCGGCTTGTCCTGCATGATGAAGGCCAGGCGCTCCAGGCCGGCGCCGGTGTCGATGGCGGTCTGGTCGAGCTTGCCGACCAGTTCGAAGTCGTGGCCCTCTCCCTCGCCCCTGACGAACTCGTCGAAGACGAGGTTCCAGATCTCAAGGAAACGATCGCCGGCGACATCAACAATCGGCCCGCCTTCGGGACCGTATTCGGGACCACGGTCGTAGTGGATCTCGCAGCACGCACCGGCTGGTCCTGGCTGTCCAGTCGACCAGGAGATCTCTTCGAAGGGGAGGCGCTGAATGCGTTCGGGGTCGACGCCGATGGTCTTCGTCCAATGGTTGAAGGAGACCTCGTCCTTCTCCCAGATTGTCATCCACAAACGATCGCCATCCAGGCCGTAGCCGCCCTCGGCCTCGGGCTTCGTCAGGAGCTCCCAGGCGTAGTCGATCGCCCCCTCCTTGAAGTAGTCCCCGAAGGAGAAGTTACCGTTCATCTGGAAGAAAGTGCCGTGACGTGTTGTCTTGCCGACATTGTCGATGTCATTGGTGCGGATGCACTTCTGGACGGATGCTGCCCTCGGCCAGGGGGCCGCTTCGGTTCCGAGGATGTAAGGGATGAAGGGCACCATTCCCGCGACGGTGAAAAGGATGGAGGGCTCTGGCGAAATGAGCGACACGGAAGGAGCCACGTGGTGGTCCTTGGACGCGAAGTAGTCGAGCCAGCGGGAACGGATCTCAGAGGTGCGCATGGGTCCTCATCGTAATGGGTTGGAGGTGGCCCGAGCACATCCGTCCCGGGCGGGAAGCAACAGCGAGACCCCGGGAACCAAGATTCCCGGGGTCTTTAAGAAGAAGATCAGCGCGAGTAGTGCTCGACGACCATTTGAACGTCACAGGTCACGGGGACCTCAGCGCGCTTCGGGCGGCGCACAAGGGTCGCCTTGAGGCGCTCGAGCTCGACATCAAGGTAGTCGGGGACGGCAGGGAGAACATCGCGGTGGATGCCCTGCGCGGCAATCTCGAAAGGCACGGTGGTCTGCGACTTGGGCTTGACCTGGATGGTCTGGCCGGGCTTGACGCGGAAGGAGGGACGGTCGACGATCTTGCCGTCGACGAGGATGTGACGGTGGACGACCACCTGGCGGGCCTGCTGGATCGTGCGTGCGAAGCCGGCGCGCAGGACCAGGGCGTCCAGACGCATCTCGAGCA
>ERZ772956.1201-NODE-1201-length-18018-cov-4.853365_pt1 | contig 18018 bp, 11 predicted proteins | sample MGYA00580683_ERZ772956 | MGnify/ENA primary metagenome ERZ772956 (study PRJEB29015, sample SAMEA2738077) | human oral metagenome | biome: human oral; feature: human-associated habitat; material: saliva | place: China | collected 2212 ... | reverse complement strand
AGGCAGCATCTTCTACCCCCCAGGCTATCCAACATACAACCCCGACATGAAGGAAATCGCTGTCGCCCTCGAAGACTACGCGGACATCTTTGCGCTTCGCACGCCAGGAGCCAACGTCATCATCCTCAACCCGACCGCACGCCCCAATTTTGAGAGCCGATCCTATCGCCTCTACGGGATCACGGAGGTCACACAGCAATGAGAGTCGCCGACAACAGCCGCTGCCCGCGTAGCCAACACTCGAGCCACCTTCTGCGCATCACCGGCACTCTGATGTCACTTTCCCTTGGGGTGACATCACTAGCAGCATGCTTCCCCATCACCAGCACCCCCACCACGGCATCGACCCCCTCAGCTTCTTCACTCAGTACCGGTGAAGCCAAGAATGTCGAACTGGGAGAATACTTCAGCCACTCCAGCGTCGCCCCACTTCCGACCAATAGTGGCCCGCTCAGCATGTACGACACCCACAACGGTCAGACAACATTAGTAAAACACAATACGGAGGGAGGTATTGTCTGGTCATCTACAATCACTCCTTCTGTTGCTGACATGCTCTTGGGGGAGACAACGACACCTCAGATGGCCGCCGAAGGCCAGCTTCTCGAGTCGACATCCGGATACGCAGTCGTCAGTCCTGATGGACGCCACGCGTCTCTCCTCCTACGACCCGCTGACATGCTCGATCCCTACGAGGCACAGGAGGAAAATCGGGACTTCACCGTCGCAGACCAGCGTGCTTACGTCCTCGTCATCGAAACCGAGACCGGAAAGACGGTCCGCACTGAGGAGGTCAAGGGGCTGATCCTGGGCCAGGTGCTCACCAATGACACCCTGGCCGTAGAGACTTCCCAGAGCTATTACCCCGGCGGAAACGGACACGGGACCATCACCACGTACTCCCTGGCCAAGCCGACGGCCAAGGCGGCCACGATCCCCACGGACAAGTGGCTTGTCGGAGCCACCCAGGACTCCCTGCTGCTGGCGCCGTCCAACATGAGCCAAGGGCACTTCGGCGCTCAACCGCTGACCCGCCTGAGCGAGAGCGGCGACGTCGTCGGAACAGTCACCGGCGTGGCCGACGTCTATCGGGGCGGATGGGTCGGACGGGTCAAGGACGGCACCGACAGCACGGATGAGGACACCCCCACAGAGCTGGTCCACCTTGACTCCGGGGTCACCACTGACGTCGCGGAACTCAAGGTGGAGGAGGTCGCGTTGCCGACTGCTGCAGGGATCCTTGTCTCTCGGGAGACCACCACCGGTGAGGGCCAGAACCGTGAGACCACCTCCACCCCGCAGTTCTGGCTCAGCGCCGCCGACGACGGACACCCCCACACCGAGAACCTCGAGCAGTTCTCCACCAAGTAGCGTCCAACCGGCCCACAACGAAGGACCCTCACGCCATGCCACCTACCGCCGACCTCGAAGCCGCAGACGAGGCCACCGAACACCAGCTCGACGCAGCACCCGAGTATCGCAAGCAACGCCTTCAGCGCACCGTCACCGCTCTGCGCGCACTGCTCGCCGGCGGCGTTTTCGCCTTGCTTGCAGCAGTCACCCTGTACTTCATCTGGAACAGCGGCATCAAGGGCGTGGGACACATAGCGCTCGGCCGCTCATGGAACCGGTTCTGGCTCATTGTTCCGCTCTGGCTAGTGGCCATGGTCTGCTGGATGGATCCCTCCGACTACCGCACCACCGACAACACGCACGACTTTCTCACACGCGCCTTCACCGTTCTCAAGTTTCTTCCGGTGGCGGGCGTTGCGGCATGGATCGTCTACACCTGTCTTCCGGTCCTCGGTCTGTGGCAGGAAACCGCGGCCACCTACGGCGTCCGCCTCGGGGAGCTGCTGGCCTTCATGATGGGCATCACCGCATTCGGGCTGATCGCCATGGCTCACATGTGCCTCAATGCCTTCCGCTCTTCCTTCGTCTCCGGCGAGGCTCCTTTGGATGACGAGGCTACCGTTGAAGATTCGGATTCCAAGTCCACCCACGCTGCGGAAGCAACTTCCCACAGGCACCGCCCTCGCCCGAAAGCCCCCTCTTTTCTCAGCCCTCTCACCACGGCTCTCGCGCTTCTGCCAACCATTGCTCTGGTCTCCGGATTCGCCATCCCCTACCTCACGTTGAAGAGCACGCACGCCTCCACCCCCACCATCACGCAGACGACAAGCTCCGAACTTGAGGCCTCCCAGCTACCCACCTACCCCACATCCTTCGGGTCTCAGAAGGCCTGGGTGAAGGATGTCGAGGACCTCGTCGATATTGTCAGTGGGGCCGCTGGTCCGATTCTTCTCACGAATGACACCATCACTGGTATTAACCCAAGCGACGGCTCGACTCGTTGGCAGTATCGCCGGGCCGGCTCGCAGTTCCTGATCTGGGCGGATTCCAAAGATACTGTTGCGTCAGGGAATCAGGGTCTCATCACCAGTCCGAATGGCCGCTACGTGGCAGCGATTGCTGACGATCCTGTCGTCTACACGTCACTGACGTCACAACCGAAGTCCCTGGAAGGTGAGTCCCCGAGGACAACGATCGTCATCGATGCTGTCACCGGGAAGGCGGTGCTGGAGCACCCCCGAGACGTTAACGACCATGACGATACACTTCAGCTGAGCGATTCAGCGCTCCTTGACGGGGCGGTCGCCTACTCCTTGAGCGATGGTTCACAGATGTGGGATCTCAGGAAACTGCGCGTCAAAAGCAGCGGTAGTTCTGACAGAACACACATAGGAACAGCTGGCCACTCCAGCTTCATTCTTCAAAGTATCGACAAAAGCGATGAAATAACTGTGATCTCGCAATCCGATCCGTCTCATCCGAAGAAAGTCGCTGGCGTACTCCACGAGCGCAAGCCACGCCGGATTATCACCGCGCAGGGGTGGATCGGCATCTACGACGACCACGCCGAGAGAAACGTCAAGGACGATCCACCGACCGCACGTCGCGCGCACGCAGTCAGCATTGATGCCCTCGCTGAGGCACCCAACGCGGACACCCGCACCTTCGACTTGGGATCGACCCTGGGAATCAACGCCGCAGCATCACTCCCCACCGGAACGCTGTCCGTGCTCCCCGACAGCTCGCCGGTTGGAAGGATTGACAGCGATGAGGACTACGAGGACATCTTCACCCAGAAAGGATTCAACGCCGTCAGTACGATCTTCGACCCAGCCACCATGACGGTGACATCCTTTGGGCAGGCACCCCACTACGTCGCAGCCGTAGGGGTCACCACGACCGACCCAGAGGATGGAAAGCCTGCAACAGCATCACGTCATCTCCCGGAGGCAAGCACGGGCGATGGTCAGATCACGATCAAGACGGGCGACGGCAGCATCATCCCCGTATGCGACCTCGAACCAGGATCCATTTACCAACCACCATTATCCTATAACTCCAGCCTAGAACCCTTAGCAGGCGAACACACCTACCGTTCGACTATCTCCGCACTCAGCACCCCCGGAGCCACCATCGCCATCCTCGATGATTCACCCGAATTCACTTTCAGATCACACGCCTTCCGACTCTACGGCATTCCAGGGTAGGTAGACATGGAATCACAGAATCACTCACACACAGCTCTGCGAACCATACGGAAGAGCAGGACCGCCTGTGCCGCACTCGCTCTACTGACGATCTCCACACTTGCCGCCTGCCACACACAGCCCACCCCACCTGCTCCGACAACCACACCATCCGTCTCATCGGCGACGCTCTCCACAGAGGAGAAACAGAGCTGCCTTGAGGAGGGCAAGTACAACGGGCCGTCATATCTTCCTGTCAAAGGTGCAGTCGTCTGCATTACCAGACAGTTCAACACAGAAGGCCACGACTCGACACTCGTTGCCCGGTTCGACGCACCCGACGGCGATCCCCATTGGGCAATATCAGTGTCCCCGCAGGCCGCCGACTTCACCGACCATGAAATCGACGTGCACTCGGCGCAACAGCAGGCGGGAGGCATCCTCCAGGCGCGCACTTCTGGTTACGCGACCGTCAGCCCGAACGGACAATACATCTCCTTGGTACTGCGTCCCCCGGAGGCGAATAAGGATAACTCCGGACGATTTCTGGAGACGCCGTTCAATCTGTCCGCTCAACGCACGACGGTCATTGTGCTCGACACAGCCTCCGGTAGGCCCGTACGTACAGTGGAAGTCTCCGGGCTGGTCCTGGGTCAGGCCCTCACCAGTGACTCACTCGCCGTCGAGACCGCTGACGCCTACTATCCCGCGGGGAAAGGCAAGGGACGCATCAGCGTCTTCTCGCTGACGGAGCCGTCCGCCTCCCCCACGTCCTTCCCCACCAGCCTATGGCTCGCAGGCTCCGGGAAGAGCTCTCTGCTTCTGTCCTCGCAGCCTCCTGGCGGCAGCGGCACCTCCACCTCAACGGTGACGCAGGTCGATCTTCACGGCAAGCACCTTGCCACCTTCACGGATTCCTCCGGCATCATCCTGGGCGGGTGGGTGCGTCGAAACACGTACCTGCCCGACGAGAAGCGGTTTCACCACGAGGTGGTGGACACCAACTCCGGAGCGGTCTACGACGATGACGCCGACCGCGTATGGACGCACCGTGTCCCCACGGGGCCAGGACTCGTCATCGGTCAGAAGAGTTCTGATGAGAACGGCACGATCACCTTCACCCCGCAGTTCTGGCTCAGCGCCGCCGACGACGGCCACCCCCACACCGAGGACCTCGAGCAGTTCTCCACCAAGTAGCACCCAAGCCGGCCCACAACGAAAGACCCCACGCCATGCCACGCGCCGCCGACGTCGACCACCCCATCGACGACTCCCCCTCCGCTTCCGGCCACAGCGCCAACCAGGCCGATGCGGCCCTCAACCGGCGCAGACGCCGCCATCAGCGCATCATCACTGCCCTGACGTCGCTGCGTTTCGGCTGCTTCCTCGGCATGGTGGCCGCTGCCGCCCTCTGCGTCATCTGCGGCAGCGGGATCGCCAAGGTACTGTTCAAGCTCCCCCTGCTGTCCTGGAAGGGGCTGGCGCTGACCGTGTTCCTGTGGGCGTGCGGGGTCGCCCTCTGGCCCGAGCCGCGCCATGACAGCCGCAGCACGCGCAACAGGGTCCTGACCGCGGCCCGCTCAGCGCTCATGCTCCTACCCGCCGTCCTAGTCCCGGCCGCTGCCGTGTACGCCGTCCTCCCGATCGTCAGTCTCTGGAGGTTCGTGTTCTCCACCTACGCGGTCAGCCTGGGCGAGGCCCTGGCCTACATCATGGGTGTCGCCGCCTTCGCCATGCTGCTGTCCACAGACATTCTTCTGCGGGCCTTGCGCGCTCTGTTCGAGCCCTATGCCGACGAGTCGCTCTACGTTCCCAATCCGATCTCGGAGCGGATACACGACCTGCGCGATCAGCTGCGGCGACCGTGGCGCTCGTCCCTCCGGGCCCTGGGCCCTCGCGCCATGCTCGCCCTCGTTCCCGTCGTGGCGCTCGTCGCCTCCTTCGCCGTGCCCTACCTCGGCCACCCGACGACGTCCGACCGGCCCACCATCACTCAGTCCACGGGCCCGTCGGTGAACGCCGACCAGCTGCCGGCATACCCCTCCGGCTTCGCCTCGAAGGAGATGTGGACCAAGAATCTGGCGAGCGGACAGGACGTGGTCGCCGGCGCTGCCGGCCCCATCGTTCTCACCTCAGATGGAGCCACCGGGCTCGACCCTCGTGACGGCTCGAACCGCTGGAGCTACCAGCGTAAGGGAGCAACCGCGACAGACGTCATCTCCGGCCCCGACGGCCGCTACCTGGCGATGAGATTCGAAGAGCCGGTCGTCTACACGTCCATGACCGGAACGGACGGAAATCTCAGTCCTTCGACGCCGAAAGCCACCATCGTGCTCGACACGATCACCGGGGCAACGGTCTTCGACTGGCGCGGCGACAGTCCCCTCCAGCTGACCGACTCGGCGGTCCTCTACGGCACCACCGCCTACTCGCTGAAGGACCGGTCGACCATGTGGGACCTTCGAAAGCTCACCGTTGACGGCGCCTCAGGCTCGCAGTCCGCCCAGGCCGCCTACTCCGGCGCAGCCGGTCACTCAGCCTTCGTCCTGAGTCGCCCCGCGACATACCATGACGTTGCGGTCCCGCAGAATGATCCCACCGCCACCCATGAGCTCCCGACCCTCACGCCCCGGTCAGACGGACGTATCGACTTTGACTACAGCAAGGCGGATGATCCTCTGGTGATCGACGGCTGGATGGTCATTGACAAGCCTCGTGGGAAACAGTCCAGGCCGTCGTGGTCCAGGGATAACGATCCGCAGGACCGGGAGGTCCAGGCCGTCAGCCTCGACGGCCTGGCCGGTGTTCCCGGAGCAGACACTCGGGCCTACGACCTCGGCATGACCTCTGCGGTCAACGACATCGCCTCCATGAAGGCCGGAGCCCTCGTGACCTTCCCGCCCCTCCCAGCTGAGAAGCCTGAGAAGAAGTACTCCAGCTCGGACCGCTTCCTGTGGGAGGCCTCCGGCACTGTCGGCTCCGTCTTCACCCCTCGGACACGTGAGGTGACGGCAGCGGCTAAGACGCCGGGACTCGCCGCCGCCTCCGTCGGCATCACCCAGACCGCCGTCGGTGAAGCCGTCGAGGGGCGGATCACTGTCAAGCCCGCAGACGGGTCATCGGGCGTATCAATCCCCCTGGCGCCGGGGACAACATTCGCTCCGCCGGGAGACAAGCTCTACAACCCTCAGCTCAAGGATCTGGTACTGGCCGACGGCAACCATGAAGACAGTCTGGTGACCGCAGTCAGTGCCCCCGGCGCCACCATCATCATGGTTCGGACAGGCACGCGGTATACCGGCACCTCTCGCATCTACGCCGTGGGAGGAGAAGCCCGATGATGCGCCACACGACACACGCGACGAAGCCCAGCCCCATGCCCGCCCCCATACCGTCGATGCGCCGTCACCGCACCGGTTCGGCGGCGAGCCGTGCCGCTCGAGCCCTGGTGACAGCACTCCTCGTCTCACTCCCTCTATCCGGTTGCGGCTCCTCATCCCCAAAGACTGCGGCGACCACGTCGGCGGCGGGAGTCTCCGTCACCCCGCTCAGTGCAGATCAGGTGGAGTCCGAACGGAAGCACTTCTCTTCCGTCTATGTCCGCGACCTGCACACCCGCTACGGAACGGTCAGCACGGACAACTCACTACCCGAATCCGATGATGGTTCTCTGCCCTCAGGAGTCGTCACCAGCGACAAACCTGGGAGCACCGACGACGAGCCGAAGACCAAGACCCTTCAGTGGGCGACGCGCCTCAATCACCCCATTTTTAGAACCGGCGACCTGGGCGACGGTGACCGCGACTCGACCACCCAGACGCAGACCTACGACCTTCTCAAGCAGGAGTCCTCCGGCGTGGGCGTCGTCAGTCCCGACGGGCAGCACATCTCGCTCATTCTCCAACCGCACCGGACGGCTCAGGACGACGACTTCTCGGCCCAGCGCACCTACGTCGTCGTCCTCAGCGCCGAGACGGGCACGCTCGAGGGCTCGGTGGAGGTCTCCGGGCTGATCCTGGGTCGGGTCCTCACTAACGACAGCCTGGCCATCCAGACCGCCCGGAACTACTACCCGGGAGCCGAGGGTCAGGGAGTCATCTCCGTCTATCCGCTGAGCAACCTTGCGGACAAGCCATCGACCATTTCCAGTGACCACTGGCTCATCGGCGCCTCCCGGGACTCACTCCTCCTGTCCCCATACTCCCCCACCACCGGCAACGACCGGAGCACCCGGTTCCGCCCGTTCACGGTGACCCAGATGGGTACGGACGGCACAGTGCGCAGAACCATCACCGGTGTCAAACAGCTCTACCCCGGCGGATGGCTTCAACGCTTCAGCGATCCTGCCGCCGCGGCCGCACTCGCCGCCAGCACGGTCGGCAAGGACGATGACCAGACTCAAGCCGCCTGGAACGCCTTGCCCACCCAGATCGTCGACCTGAACTCCGGGAGCACGCACGACCTCACGGGAGGAAAGGCCGAATCGGTTGGTGTCCCCACCGGCCCCGGCCTGCTCATCAGCCATGAGGCCGCCGACGGCAACGGCAGCCCCCAGCAGTTCTGGCTCAGCGCCGACGACGACGGCCACCCCCACACCGAGAACCTCGAGCAGATCGCCAACAAGTAGCGGCACGGAAGACAGCACGATGACCGATCAGCGCCCCGGAGAGGACGCGGAGCCTCTCGCGGCTCCCACTCCCCTCACCTCAGAGAATCCCTACTCCTCGCCGTCAGCCCTTGCCCGCCGTCGGCGCCCTCGCACGCCTCAGGAGCGCCGTCAGGTCTGGTCTCGGCGGTTCGAGGGCCTCTTCTGGGCGCTGAAGGTCGGCGCCCTGCTCACCGTCCTCGTAGCGGCCGGCCTCTACCTGGCGTGGCGCGCTGATCTGACGATGCGGTGGGTGCTCCTCTACCTCGGCCTCGCACCGCTGGTCACGGCGCTCGTCCTGTGGGGGATCGGCATTCTCGCCTGGGAGGAGCCGGCCGAGTACTGGGTCGACTGGCAGCATCGGGCGAGGACCTGCTGGCGCATCATCAAGCGGCTCCTGCCTGTTGCCGGGGTGGCCACCTGCGGCCTGCTCAGCGCCGGAGGCGCGCTCGGTCTGTGGCACGACATGTTCATGCCGCTGGACGCCAGCGCCGGCGAGCTGCTCGCCTTCGCGATGGCGGCCCTGGGGATGGGCTCCTTCTTCGCCTTCGATCTTCTCCACCGCGTCACCCGCTCCTTCTTCCCCGAGGTCGCACAGGCCTCCTCGCTCCGTTCACGGCTGCGTGCCAGGTCCGCTCGCCTCTTCCTACCCGCCCACCTCCGGGGCACCGGCTCCTGGAGCTCACGCATCGTTCTGGTGGTGATCCTCCTGGCCCCGGCCCTCGTGCTCAGCGCAAGCGCCTACCTCGCCCACAACTGGGACCGGCCCCGCCCGATCCCTGTGGCCGCCCCTGCCACCTTGCCCACCTACCCGACCTCCTTCCCGTCTCAGGTGACCTGGACCCACGACATCCCCTCCGCGCTGGACGTGAACGCAGGGGCCGCCGGACCCCTCGTCCTCACCGATGACAGCCTCATCAGCCTGGATCCCTCCACCGGGAAGATCCGCTGGGACTACCACCGCCAAGGCAAGAAGTTTGCCCAGTACGGGGGACGTGTCAACGGTGTCCTTGGTGAGCGTCCCTACCTCATCACCAGCCCGGACAGGCGCCACGTCGCCCTGACGCTCGGGGAGCTGGAGTTCCAGGGCAAGAGCTCCGGCGGCGATCTCGGTGTGAAGCAGGCCCTCACCGTCGTTCTGGACACCGTGACTGGACGCGTCACCAACGAGCACCTCCACGACGGCAAGGCCGTCCAACTCACCGACTCCGTGCTCCTGACCGGCAGCACCGTCTACTCGCTGGCTGACGACTCCGTCCTGTGGCGGCTGAGCGACGTCGACCTCGACCTCTCCGAGGAAGGCTCCACGTACACAGGCACAGCGGGGCACGCCAGCCTCATTCTCGCGGAGAAAATCCCCGGTAGCCCCAACGGGATCGGCCTTTTCACACTCGTCCCGGATACCAACCCCCGCGGTGTCGTCAGGGACGTTCCGGCCGCCTACGCCAATCGGGAGCCGCTGATCGTCGAGGGCTGGACAGTCACCTACCCCGAGGCCACCCAAGATGAGTTCGTCGATGTCGATTGGAACGACTCGAAGGCTCACCGCGCCCAGGCCGTCTCCCTTGACGCGCTGGCGAAGGTGCCCGGCGCCGACACCCACACCTACGACCTGGGCCAGACCCTCGGCATCGCCCCAATGGCGTCCTTTCTCTCCGGGAGGCTGGCCGTCCTACCGGCCACCGCGCCCACCCCGGTCGAGCCGAACGCAACCCCCGGCCCCGATGGCTGGAAGGACCAGTCCACGGTCGCCACCACCTTCAACCCCAGGACACGCGCCGTGCTGGCGGCCCCCCAGGATCCGGGGCTCGTCACCGCGGTCGGGATCACCCGCGCCGACGACGGACAAGGACGCATCAGCCTTCAGTCGGGAGACAAGTCGAAAGCCACCTCCATCCCCCTGGAGAACGGCACAGTCTCCTTCGCTCCAGGAGCACGCGGCCGCAACGGCGGCGTTCACGACTTCCGCGTCAATATGCTAGGAGGCAACGACGGCATCAGCGCGCTCAGCGCGCCGGGCGTCACCATCGTGCTTCTGCACCCCACCGACGAGAGTCAGACCACCGGTACACGCCTTCGTCTCTACGGACTGGCATGGTTGTGACAGCTTGGTTCGGCCCCGTTGTGACCGCCTGATCTGGCCCCGCGTGCGACTTGCCGGGGTGTTGACGGTCTGAACTGGCCCCACCCCTTCACGCTGGTCCCCATCACTGGGAACCAGTCGCGAGGGCAAGGGAGCCAAGATGGGATCACGAGTGCAGCTGTACGCCGACATCCGCCACGACGCGCGAGTCGATGGCCTGTCCATCCGCGAGCTCGCCCGCAAACACGGAGTCCACCGCCGCACCGTCCGCCAGGCACTCGCCGCAGCCGAACCCCCACCCCGCAAGAAACCGGTCCGCACAGCACCGCGCCTGGACCCGTACAAGCCGGCGATCGACGAGATGCTCACCTATGACCTGACCGCGCCGCGCAAGCAGCGCCATACCGCGACCAGGATCCTGGCCCGGCTGCGCGACGAGCACGGCGCCACCGACCTGTCCTACTCCACGGTGCGGGACTACGTCCGGGTCAGGCGCGCGCAGATCGATCTGGAGGCCGGGCGCCGGGTGGAGGCGATGATGCCGCAGGACCACGCCCCCGGCGCGGAGGCCGAGGTCGACTTCGGCGAGGTCTACGTCATCCTGGACGGTGTCAAGACCAAGTGCCACATGTTCGTCTACCGCCTGTCCCACTCCGGCAAGGCCATCCACCGCGTCTACCCGACCGGCGGACAGGAGGCCTTCCTCGAAGGACACATCGAGGCCTTCCACGCCCTGGGCGGCATCCCCACCCGCCACATCCGCTACGACAACCTCACCTCCGCCGTCGTCCAGGTCATCCACGGCGGCGACCGGCTACGCGACGAGAACGAACGCTGAGTGCTGTTCCGCTCCCACTACGGCTTCGACGCGTTCTACTGCCAGCCCGGCATCGACGGCGCCCACGAGAAAGGCGGCGTCGAGGGCGAGGTCGGATGGTTCCGCCGCAACCACCTCACCCCCATGCCCGAAGTCGCCACCCTGGACGAACTCAACGACAAGATCCGCGCCTGGGAGCACGACGACAACCCCCGCCGCATCACCGGCCACGCCAACACGATCGGGCAGGACCACCACGCCGAGCTGCCCCACCTGGCACCGTTGCCGGCCGACGACTTCGACCCCGGCCTGATCCTCCACCCCCGCGTCGACCGCTCCGCCCTGATCACCGTCCGCATGGTCAAGTACTCCGTCCCCGCGCACCTCATCGGCCAACGCGTCCGCGTGTCCCTGCGGGCCTCGTGCGTGCTCGTGTTCGAGGGCCGCACCGTCCTCGCCACCCACCCTCGCCTCGGCACCCGTGGCGTGACCCGGGTCGAGCTGGACCACTACCTCGAAGTGCTGCGGCACAAGCCCGGCGCGTTCCCCGGCTCCACCGCCCTCGCGCAGGCCCGCGCCGCCGGAGCATTCACCGCGGCCCACGACGCGTTCTGGGCCGCGGCCCGCAAGACCAGCGGCGACGTGGCCGGGACCCAAGCGTTGATCGACGTGCTCCTGCTCCACCGATCCCTCCCGTCCGACGCGGTGATCGCCGGCATCACCTCGGCCCTGTCGGTGGGCGCGATCAGCCCCGACGTCGTCGCCGTCGAAGCCCGCCGCCATGCCACCACCCACACACCCGCCCCAGCCAGCCAGACCAGGGGCGGGACGGTCGTAAACCTGCCACCCCGACGCCCCACCAACCCGCACCAGGTCATCGCGCACCTGCCCGAAGACACCCGGCCCCTGCCCACCGTCACCGCCTACGACGAACTCCTGTGCCGACGCCAACCCGATCCCGCCCCGGCCCCCGCCGAGACTCACCACCACACCCCGACAGGAACCCCATAACCACCACCAGCACCAGCCGTCCCGAGAGCCTTCGCCGTCGTCAGGGCCTCACCGAGCAAGCCGCGCAGGCCGCGATCGACCAAGCCTGCCGCCGGCTTCGGCTGCCCACGATCCGCGCCGTCGTCGACGACCGCGACCGCCGCTCCACCCTGCGTCGCATCAAGAGCGCCGGCTTCCCCCGCGAGAAATGGCTCGCCGACTTCGACTTCACCGCGAACCCCAACATCAACCCGGCCACCATCAACGAGCTCGCCACAGGCGACTGGATCCGCCGCGGCGACCCGCTGTGCCTGATCGGGGGCTCCGGCACCGGCAAGTCCCACCTGCTCATCGCGCTCGGCACCGCCGCCGCCGAGCAGGGCTACCGCGTCCGATACACCCTCGCCACCCGGCTCGTGAACGAGCTCGTCGAAGCCGCCGACGAGAAACAACTCACCAAGACCATCAACCGCTACGGCCGCGTCGACCTCCTCGTGATTGACGAGCTCGGCTACCTGGAACTCGACCGGCGAGGCGCCGAACTGCTGTTCCAGGTCCTCACCGAACGAGAGGAGAAGAACGCCATCGCGATCGCCTCCAACCAGTCCTTCTCCGCCTGGACCGACACCTTCACCGACCCCCGCCTGTGCGCAGCAATCGTCGACCGCCTCACCTACTACGCCACCATCATCGAAACCGGCACAAACTCCTACCGCCTCGCCCACACCCGAGCCCGGGCATCTGTGATGGGGTGAACAACGACCGGCTGGGCTCTTGGGGTCAGCGGTGACGGCGCAACCGCAGCGAGTTGGTGATCACGCTGACCGAGCTGAGGGCCATGGCGGCGGCCGCGATGACGGGCGACAGCAGCCAGCCAAAGGCCGGGTAGAGGGCGCCGGCGGCCAGCGGGATACCGAACACGTTGTACACGAACGCGAAGACCAGGTTCTGGCGGATGTTGCGCATCGTGTCGACCGACAGGTCGCGGGCCTTGACCAGGGCGGCCAGGTCACCGCCGAGCAGGGTCACGTCGGCGCTCTCGATGGCCACGTCGGTGCCGGTGCCCATGGCCACACCCACGTCGGCCACGGCGAGGGCGGGGGCGTCGTTGACGCCGTCGCCGGCCATAACGACCGTGTGGCCCTGGGCCTGCAGGGCCTGCACGTGGCCGTGCTTCTGGTCGGGCAGGACGTCGGCGACGACCTGGTCGATGCGCAGCTCGTCGGCGATGGCCCGGGCGGTGGTGGCATTGTCGCCGGTGAGCATGACGACCTTCATCCCGCGCCGACGCAGGTCCTCGATCGCGCCGGCGGTGGTCGCCTTGAGCGGGTCGGCGATGGCCAGCACACTGGCGGGCCTGCCATCGACGGCCACGACGATCGCGGTCGCGCCACGGCGACGGTAGGCCTCCACCACGGCGTCCAGGGCATGGGTGTCGACGTGCTGGCTGCCCAGGAAGGCGGGGCTGCCGACGAGCACGTGCTGACCGTCGACGGTGGCGCTGACACCGCCACCCGGGTGGGCGGCGAAATCGCTGGCCGCCGGCACCGTGCGTCCCGTCTGGCGGGCAGCATCGACCACCGCCCTGGCGAGGGGGTGTTCGGAGCCGGCCTCCACAGCCGCGGCGAGCAGCAGTGTCCGGGCATCCTCGTGGCCGTCGACGCCCTGCTGGTCGACCAGGCTGGGGCGGCCCTGGGTGAGGGTACCGGTCTTGTCGACGACGAGGGTGTCGACCTTCTGCAGTCGTTCGAGGGCCTCGGCGTTCTTGACCAGCACGCCCTCGCTGGCGCCGCGCCCGACCCCGACCATGATCGACATTGGCGTGGCCAGACCCAGCGCACACGGGCAGGCGATGATCAGCACGCTGACGGCGGCCACGATCGCGAACGGCAGCCGCGGCTGCGGCCCGATCGCCAGCCACAACCCGAAGGTGGCCAGGGCGACGGCAATCACGACCGGCACGAACACCGCCGAGATCTTGTCGACCAGTCCCTGGATCGGAGCACGGGACCGCTGCGCCTGGGAGACCAGGTCGACGATCCGGGCCAGGGTCGAGTCGGCGCCCAGGCCAGTGGCCTCCACCACCAGGCTGCCGCCCTGGATGATCGTGCCGCCGATGACCCGGTCACCGGGGCTCTTGTCGACCGGAACCGGCTCGCCGGTGATCATCGACTCGTCCACATACGCGTGACCATCGACCACGGTGCCGTCGGCCGGCACCTTCTCGCCCGGCCGCACCCGGCACCGATCGCCCAGCTGCAGTTCGGCGGCCGGCACGTCGGTCTCGGTGCCGTCGGCCCCGATGCGGTGCGCGGTGGCCGGTGACAGGTCGAGCAGGGTGCGGATCGCACCGGAGGTCTGGTCGCGGGCCCGCAGCTCGAGGACCTGGCCGAGCAGCACCAGGGTGATGATGACTGCCGCGGCCTCGAAGTAGGTGCCGACCCGGCCGTCCATCGCCCGCATCCCGGACGGGAACAACCCCGGCGCCAGCACCGCGACCACGCTGTACAGCCACGCGGCACCGACACCCAACGACACCAGGGTGAACATGTTCAGGTGACGGCTGACCACCGACTTCGCGCCGCGCACGAAGAACGGCCACCCAGCCCACCACACCACCGGCGTCGACAGGGCCAGCTCGAGCCACGGCGCGACGCTGCCGGGCAGCGCACGCCCCAGCACCATGGGAACCATCACCATCGCCACCAGCGGCACGCTCAGCACCGCCGCCACCCGGAACCGGCGACGCATGTCGACGAGCTCCTGGTTCGGGCCGTCGTCGAGCCCGGCCGAGACCCGCTCCAGCGCCATGCCACAGATCGGGCAGTCACCGGGGCCGTCGCTGCGGACCTCGGGGTGCATCGGGCAGGTCCAGTCCCCTGCAGCGACCGCACCGGCCACCACCGCCGGCTCGCCGGTGGGGTGCTGGTGGTCGTGGTGCTGTGCGGCCGGCGCGTCCCCACCGTCGGCGGGTTGCAGGAACATCCCGCACTTGGGGCAGCGTCCCGGGTGGTCGCTGGTCACCTCGGGGTGCATCGGGCAGAGCCACGTGCCCTTGTCGTGGGTGTCGTGCTGCTGGGCATGTCCGTTCTGGCGGCCGTGTCCGTGCTGGTGGGAGTTGCCGTGCTGGTGGGTGGTGCTGGTGGGGGCCTCGCCGAAGGAGCGGGGGGCCTGGTCGGGGCTCGTGTACATGGCGTGTCCTTGTCTGCTCGGGGAAGGGGTTTTCCTTCCACTTCCACGGTGACGGGGCGAGGTCAATGAGCTCGCGAGGTTTGGTGAAGGTCTGGTCAAGCTCTGCAGACGGCGATGGTGAGGCTGCCGCAAGGGGGCAGCCGCGCCATCAGGGCAGGCGTGGGTGGCCGACATCGGCCGGGAGATGTCAGTAGCGCAGGGTCGTCATCATGCCGAGTTCGGCGTGGTAGATGTTGTGGCAGTGCAGCATCCAGGTGCCGGGGTTGTCGGCCTGCAGGTCGGCCTCGACGGTCTCCATGGGGCGGATCAGGACGGTGTCCTTGCGCAGCCCGTCGCTGCCGGGCAGGGCCCAAGTGTGGCCGTGGATGTGCATGGGGTGGGCCATCATCGTCATGTTCGTCATCCGCAGCCGCACGCGCTGGCCGCGGCTGAGCGCCAGAGGGGTGTCCTCGCCGAAGCGTTTGCCGTTGAGGCCCCACGCGTAGGGCTTCATCTGGCCGTTGAGTGCCACGTCGAGGGTGGTGTCGGGCTTGCGGTCGGGCAGTCGGGCGCTGTCGGCGGGCTTGAGCTGGGTGGTCAGCAGGGCCTTGCCGTCGAGTTCTGCGATGCGGGTGTCCGGGGCCGGGACGTTGCCGGAGCCGGTGCGCACGATGGCGCGGGCCGGGGTGCCCTTCTTGCCCTCGGGCGCGGCCTGCAGCACGAACACGCCGTCGCCGAGGGTGATGGTCGCATCCAGTCGTTCTCCCATCGCGAGGTAGACGGCGCTGGCCTGGGTGGGGGTCACAGGGAACCCGTCGGTGTGGGTGACGGTGAGTCGATGGCCCTGCAGGGCGAGCTTGAAGATGGTGTCGGAGGAGGCGTTGACGACGCGCAGTCGTACCTTCTGCCCGGGCTTGGCGGTCAGGGTGCGGGGCGCGGCGGGGACGCGGCCGTTGACGAGGTAGTGGGGGTAGGTGACGCCCCCGGCGTCACCCAAGGGTGACATGCCGTGGTCCATGCCGCCCATGTCGTGGTTCATGCCGCTGGACACGGTGCCGTTCTGGGCCTTGAACGCGGCGAGGATGTCATCGGGTGAGGTGCCCACGCCATCGGCCCAGTCGTCGAGGGTGATGATCCACTCGTGGTCGTAGCGGCCGGGTTCAGCGGGGTCGTCGATGACCAGCGGCCGGTACAGGCCGCGGTCGATCTGCACCCCGGTGTGGGGGTGGAAGAAGTAGGTGCCGGGGTCGGGGGCGACGAACTGGTAGGTGAAGCTGCTGCCGGCCTCGATGGGTTGCTGGGTGACGCCGGGCACGCCGTCGCTTGGCTGGCGCAGCGCGATGCCGTGCCAGTGGACGGAGGTACTGGTGGGAAGCTTGTTCTCGACGCGGACCTGCAGCACGGGGGCGTCGAGGGTCTCGTCGTAGGCCCAAGTCCTGGCCGTGACGCCGCCCAGATCGAGGGTGACCGGCCGGGGCGTGAGGACGTGGTTGACGGTCTTCGTGCCGGGGGCTGCGACCAGCGGGGTCTGGCTGGGGATCGTCAATGGGGAGTTCGGCGCGGCGGGGGCTGCGGCCGGGGGGTTCTTGGCGCCGCAGGCGCTCAAGGCCCCTGCCGAGGCCAGGCCGAGACCGGTGAACAGCACGTGGCGGCGGGAAAGTGTGTTCATGTCCTTGAGCCTGTCGGGCCCGGATGAAGCCCCCGGCAGGGGTTGGTCAAGATCTGGTCAAGAAGTCACGGTGGGCAGGGTCAGCGCGAAGGTTGCGCCGTGGCCGGGGCCGTCGCTGTGGGCCGTCAGGTCACCGCCGTGGGCGCGGGCAATGGCCCTGGAGATCGCCAGGCCGACACCGGTTCCACCGTCGACGTCGCGAGTGCGGGTGTCCTCGACGCGGTAGAAGCGTTCGAAGACGTGGGTGAGGGCCTCGGTGGGGATGCCGACGCCGTTGTCGGTGACGCGGACCACGGCCCGGTCGTGCTCGTGTCTCATCGCGACCTCGACCCGGTTGCCGCCCACCGTGTGTTGCAGGGCGTTGCGCAGCAGGTTGTCCAGGACTTGCCCGATGCGAGCGGCATCCACGTCGACGCGCAGGCCGGGAACGGTCTGGGCGTGCAGCGTCACCCCGGCGGCGTCGTAGGCGTGCCGGGCTGCGGCGACGCTGGCCGTCACGATCTGGTCGAGGTCCTGGTGGCTCAGCGACAGTGGGATGCGGCCTTCCTCGGCGCGGGAGACCTCGGAGATGTCGGCGGCCAGGGCGGCCAGCCGCTGGTTCTGCCGAAGCAGGATCTCGACGTTTGCAGGGGTGAAGTCGACCACACCGTCCTGCAGTCCTTCGAGGGTGACCTGGGTGGCGGCCAGCGGGGTGCGCAGCTCATGGCCCAGGTCGGTGAGCATGCGTCGTCGGGTCTGCTCCGTGGAGGCGATCTGGCTGGCCATGTGGTTAAAGGCGTCAGCGACCTGGGTCAGCTCGGGGCTGGCCGAGGTCATCATGACGGGTTGGTCGTAGTGTCCGGCGGCGACATGTTGGGCGCCGTCCACGAGGGCTTCGACCCCGCGCGACAGGTTCCGGTTGAGGACGGTGGCGACCCCGAGGGCGGCGAGCATCGCGGTGCCCAGACCCACGGCCAGTGACACCAGGCCCGCGTCGTGGAAGGCCTGCTGAGCGTGCTCGACAACATCGGGCTGGGCGTGGCCGGCTTCGAGCATGTGCATCCGGAACCATGCCGGGCCAACCAGCAGTGCCGTCAGCACCGTGGTGGCGGCCATCGCCGCCAC